>MRWG01001101.1_pt1 | contig 19442 bp, 19 predicted proteins | sample 1013341 | NCBI WGS metagenome assembly MRWG01 (sample SAMN06117577, study PRJNA244670) | biofilm metagenome | biome: Water; feature: Cathode Biofilm; material: Biofilm; isolation source: microbial consortium enriched at the cathode of a solar microbial fuel cell | place: USA: District of Columbia ... | reverse complement strand
AACGTACCGCGAACCGTCACCAGACAGTCCGGACAGCACCAGCCGCCAGCCGCATATCCCCTTCCATATAACCACAATGTCAAAGAGCGCCCGTCCCGAAGGACGGAGACAACCTTGCCGACGGGCGCAAGCCCGAATCGGTTCGGCATGTGTCGAGAACTTCCAATTTAGGCGGAGTGGACCCGCCTCGCAAGCGAATTCGGAGAGAACCTCCGTGTCGCCCGACGCCGGGGGTAAATGGACTTATCGCCCGCCGCCGTCAAGTCCCCAATTCGCTTGCCGGCGGCGAAAATCTGCGAACACAATCGGACGCTGGGAAAAGGGACCGGGGAGGCGCGCGGACAAGGTGAAGAAACCCGTCATCGGCCTGGCCCTGGGCGCCGGCATCGCCCGCGGATGGGCGCATATCGGCGTGCTGCGCCGTCTCGAACAGGCTGGCATCGCCCCCGACATCATCTGTGGCACCTCGATCGGCGCGCTGGTCGGCGGCACCTACGCCGCCGGCAAGCTGGACGCGATGGAGCACTGGGCCGGCGAGCTGACGCGCGGGCGCATGTTCCGCTACATGGACCTTGCCTTCGGCGGCGGCGGGCTGATGGGCGGACGCAAGCTGGTCCGCCGCCTGGAGCAGGACTGCGGCGAGGTGCGCATCGAGGAGATGGCGGTGAAGTTCGCCGCCGTCACCACCGAACTCGCCACCGGGCACGAGATCTGGCTGCGCGACGGCCCGCTGGTGCCCGCGATCACCGCCTCCTACGCCCTGCCCGGCATCTTTCCGCCGGTGAAGGTCAAGGATCGCTGGCTGGTCGACGGCGCCATGGTCAATCCGGTTCCGGTCAGCGTCTGCCGCGCCCTGGGCGCCCGCCTGGTCATCGCCGTCAATCTCAACGGCGACGTCTTCGGCAAGAACAACCTCGCCGCCGATCTGATCGACGAGGACCTGCATTTCGACGACCTGCTGGCGCGCATCCGCGAGAACCCGGTCAAGGCGCTGAGTCCGCAGACGCTGATGATGCGCCAGATCTTCGGCCGCGAGGAAGGCCGGCCCAGTGTCTTCTCGGTGATGATGAGCTCGATCCAGATCGTCCAGGACCGCCTCAACCGCTCGCGCATGGCCGGCGACCCCGCCGACGTCACGGTCGAGCCGCGGCTGAGCCACATCGGGCTGCTGGAGTTCGACCGCGCCGAAGAGGCCATCCGCGAGGGCCGCGAGGCCGTCGAGCGGGCCCTGCCCGGCATCGCCGACGCCTACGCCGTCCTCGCCTGACGCCGCCCGCCGGGCCGTTTCCGGACAGCCGATGGTCGCATTCGGGCGCGCGGGGGCCTATGTTCTGGCGCACAAGCCAACGGCCGCCGCCCCGATCGCCGACGGAAAAGAAGAAGGTCAACATGCTGGGCGCTCTCCTCTCCCTCTCCGCCCTGTTCATCGGCATCGGCCTGATGATGGCCGGCAACGGTCTGCAGGGCTCGCTGCTGGGCCTGCGCGGTTCGCTGGAAGGCTTCGACACTGCCGTCCTCGGCATCGTGATGTCGGGCTATTTCATGGGCTTTCTCGCCGGCTCCCTCTACGCGCCCCGGGTGGTCAAGCGCGTCGGCCATATCCGCGTCTTCGCCGCCCTCGCCTCGCTGGCGTCCGCGGCGATCCTGGTGCACTCGATCTTCATCGACCCCTGGGTCTGGGGGGCGATGCGGGTGGTCACCGGCTTCTGCTATGCCGGCCTCTACATCGTCTGCGAGAGCTGGCTCAACGACATGAGCGACAACCAGAACCGCGGGCGGCTGCTGGCCATCTACATGGTGGTGCAGATGGGCGCGATGTCGGGCGGGCAGTTCCTGCTGGGCCTGTCCGACCCGAGCGGCGCCAACCTGTTCATGCTGATCGCCGTGCTGGTCTCGCTGGCGGTGCTGCCGCTCTGTCTCTCGGCCACCCGCGCCCCCGACATCTCGGCGCCGGAGGCGATGAGCTTCCGCGAACTCTTCCAGGCCTCGCCGCTCGGCACCATCGGCATCTTCATGTCGGGCATCGCCAACGGCGCCCTGTTCGGCTTCGGCGCCATCTACGCTCAGCGCGCCGGCCTGACCGTCGGCGAGATATCGACCTTCGTCGCCGCCATCTTCCTGGGCGGCATGCTGCTGCAGTTTCCGATCGGGCGCTTTTCCGACATCTTCGACAGGCGGATCGTCATCATGGCCGCGACCCTGGCGGCGTCCGTCGCCGCGGCCTCGGCGCTGTTCGTGCCGACGCCGGCGCCGCTGGATCCGATGGGCCCGGTGACAGAAGAGCGTCTGGTCTGGCCGATTCTCGCTCTCGCCGTGCTGATCGGCGGGCTGTCCATGCCGCACTATTCGCTGTTCACCGCGCATGTGAACGACCGCGTGCCGACGGCGAAGATGATCTCCGCCTCGAGCGGGCTCGTCTTTCTCAACGGCGCGGGCGCCATTCTCGGACCCAATATCGCCGCCGCCTTCATGGGCGCGCTCGGACCGGTGGGGTTCTTCGTCACCATCGCGGTCGTCCACGCCGCCATCGGCATGCTGACCTTCTTCCGTATCTCCCGCCGGGCCGCGCCGACGCCGGACGAGCAGGCCGATTTCGTCGCCATGCCGATGCGGGGCACCCAGTACGCCAGCCAGATGCCGACCGGCTGGGACAGCGACGAGACACCGGAACAGTCCGACGACGATGCCGAACCGGCGATGATCTTCGATGACGAATCGGAGCCGGAGGACCAACCTGCGGGCCCATGACTGAAAAGGCGGACGTGGTGGTGGTCGGGGCGGGCGTGATCGGCCTGGCGGCGGCGCGCGCCTTCGCGCTGGCGGGACGGGAGGTCATCGTCATCGAGCGCGAGGGCCATGTCGGCGAGGGCACCAGCTCGCGCAATTCCGAAGTGATCCACGCCGGCATCTACTATCCGAAGGACAGTCTGAAGGCGCGCGCCTGCGTCGCCGGCAAGCATGCGCTGTACGACTATTGCGCCGGGCACGGCGTCCCTCACCGGCGCTGCGGCAAACTGATCGTGGCAAGCGGTTCCGACCAACTCGACGAACTGCGCGCGCTCCGCGCCAGGGGCGCGGCCAACGGCGTCGGCGACCTGCGGCTGCTCGACCGCGAGGAAATGCTGGCGCTGGAGCCGGCGGTGGACGGTGTCGCGGCCCTACTCTCCCCTTCCACGGGTATCATCGACAGCCACGCCTACATGCTGGCCCTGCAAGGCGACGCCGAGGCCGCCGGGGCGATGATCGCCTTTCTGACGCCCCTTCTCGCCGTCGAGGCGGGCGAGGCCGGCCCGGTCATCGAAACCGGCGGCGCGCAGCCCATGCGGCTGGCCTGCCGGACGCTGGTCAACGCCGCGGGCCTGGCAGCGCCGGTCGTCGCCGACCTGGCCGACGGCCGCCGCCGCCGCCGCTTCTACGCCAAGGGTAACTACTACACCCTGGCGGGCCGCTGCCCGTTCTCGCGCCTGATCTATCCCGTCCCGGAACCGGGTGGCCTGGGGGTCCACCTGACCATCGACATGGCCGGCGAGGCGCGCTTCGGACCCGACGTCGAGTGGCTGACCGAAGACGATCCGGCCGCCATCGACTACCGGGTCGATCCGGCCCGCGCCGAGCGCTTTCACGACGCCATCCGGCGCTACTGGCCGGGCCTGCCCGAGGATGCGCTGCAGCCCGGCTATAGCGGCGTGCGCCCGAAGCTCTCCGGCCCCGGCGAACCGGCCGCGGACTTCGTGGTGGAAGGCCCCCGGGAACACGGTGTCCCGGGCCTGGTCAACATGCTGGGCATCGAGAGCCCGGGAATCACGGCCTCGCTGGCTCTCGCGGACCTGGCGATGACGGCGGCCGGCCCGACGGACTGACGGGACCGGACGGCAAGTCGGTCAGGCGTCCCCGCCGGCCGGGTCCTGCGGCTTCGCCGCTATCGCCGCCAGCGCCCGCGCCTGTTCCTCGACATCGATCGGCATGGCGGAGGCGATCTCCAGCTCCCGGGCTTCCAGCGCCCGAGGACCCTGCCGCGCCACAGCCGCCAGCAGCACGGCGTCGCGGCGGCGTATCAGATGCTCGATCTGCGGCCGGAACAGCACGACCAACGCCCGCAGCCAGCGGTCGACGTCGGCGGGCGGCCCCGCGCCGGCGGGCCGGAAGCGGTCCAGCATGGCAATCACGTCGTCGCCGGCGCAAAGCGCTTCCCCGGTCACCCAGCGGTTGGTGGTGAACAGATGGCTGGGCCTGCCGCGCCGGTCGACCGCAAGCGCGACGAGGTGCGAGACCGATCCCCGCCCTCCGGGCCAGGACGTGGCCTCGTCCGGAACCAGCGGCCGGACGCTCGCCGGCATGCCGGGCGCGCGCAGGAAGGTATGGAAGTGGCCGAGGTCGCCCGGCGCACCGTCGTGACGGTGGAAATAATACTGCGCGTGGCTCTCGGGATCGTGGGCATCGCCCTCGGGCAGTCGACGCCAGTCCGCCGGTGTGGGTCCGTCGTCGCCCAACAGCAATCCGGCGACGCCACCGGGCCGGCCGCGGTGACGCGCCTCGATGGCGGCGACCGTTCTCGCCGCCGCATTCATTGCCGCCAGCCGCGACGCCCCGGCCCCGGCGGCCGGATTCGCCGTGCTCGCCCGGAAGATGTATCGCCAAGGGTCCTTCATCGGGGCTATTCTCCGGCCGGCGGATCGGAATGGAAGGTGCCGGATGCAGACCCCGGCAAGGAAGCCCATAAATTCACCAGATTGCCCAAAATTCCGGCATTTCATTTGACAAAAAATCAGTCAGTTTGCTAACTTGTTGAAAATATTGGGGTAATTTCTACCATTCGGGTGGCACGCGGTGTGCTAATCCGGCTTAGGCTGTGCCGTGGCATCAGCGTGGGGAAATCTGACGACAGGAGGGTGTCAGTACGCGGCGATGAAGAAAATCGAAGCTGTCATCAAACCGTTCAAGCTCGACGAGGTGAAGGAAGCCCTTCACGAGGTCGGTCTTCAGGGCATCACCGTGACCGAGGCCAAGGGCTTCGGGCGCCAGAAGGGCCACACCGAACTCTATCGCGGCGCCGAATATGTCGTCGACTTTCTGCCGAAGGTGAAGGTCGAGGTGGTGCTGGACGACGACATGGTCGAGCGCGCGCTGGAAGCCATCCAGCAGGCCGCCCGCACCGGGCGGATCGGCGACGGAAAGATCTTCGTTTCCACCGTGGACGAGGTCATCCGCATCCGGACCGGCGAGAAGGGCTCGGACGCGGTCTGAGGACCGTGATCAATTCCGGGCGCCGCGGCCCGCCGCAGCGCTCTGTGCAATCTGTGAAAGGACAGGGAATCAAACATGTCTGACGACATCAACAAGGTCATGAGCCGGATCAACTCCGACGAGGTCAAGTACGTGGATCTCCGGTTCACCGACCCGCGGGGCAAGTGGCAGCATCTGACGATGGACGCCGACGTGTTCCCCGAGGATTTCTTCGAGGAAGGCGTGATGTTCGACGGCTCCTCGATTGCTGGCTGGAAGGCGATCAACGAATCCGACATGGCGCTGCTGCCGGATCCGACCTCGGCCGTGATGGACCCGTTCATGGCGCAGCCGACGCTGATCCTGTTCTGCGACATCAACGAGCCGTCGACGGGCGAAGGCTACAGCCGCGACCCGCGCACCACCGCCAAGCGCGCCTCCGAGTACATGAAGTACGCCGGCGTCGGCGATGCGGCCTATTTCGGTCCCGAGGCCGAGTTCTTCCTGTTCGACGACGTCCGCTTCGACGTGAAGATGAACCACACCTTCTTCCGTATCGATGACCAGGAAGGCCCCTACAATTCCGGCACCGAGTTCGAGGCCGGCAACATGGGTCACCGCCCGGGGGTCAAGGGCGGCTACTTCCCCGTGCCGCCGGTCGACGCGGGCCAGGATATCCGCTCCGAGATGCTCGCCGTCATGCGCGAGATGGGCCTGAATACCGACAAGCACCACCACGAGGTGGCGCCGTCGCAGCACGAGCTCGGCATGACCTTCGCCGAGATGACCAAGGCCGCCGACAACATCCAGATCTACAAGTACGTCGTGCAGCAGGTCGCCCATCAGTGGGGCAAGACCGCGACCTTCATGCCAAAGCCGATCATGGGCGACAACGGCTCGGGCATGCACGTCCACCAGTCGATCTGGAAGGGCGGCGAGCCGACCTTCGCCGGCTCCGGCTATGCGGATCTCTCCGACACGGCGCTCTACTACATCGGCGGCATCATCAAGCACGCGAAGGCCATCAACGCCTTCACCAACCCGTCGACGAACTCCTACAAGCGGCTGATTCCGGGCTTCGAGGCGCCGGTCCTGCTGGCCTACTCCGCCCGCAACCGTTCGGCGTCGTGCCGCATCCCCTTCGGCTCCAGCCCCAAGGCGAAGCGCGTGGAGATCCGGTTCCCCGACCCGATGGCGAATCCCTATCTCGCGTTCTCGGCCATGCTGATGGCCGGCCTGGACGGCATCGAGAACAAGATCCATCCGGGCGATCCGATGGACAAGAACCTCTACGACCTGCCGCCGGAGGAGCTGGAAGGCGTGCCGACGGTGTGCGGCTCGCTGCGCGAGGCTCTCACCTCCCTCGACGCCGACCGCGAGTTCCTGAAGAAGGGCGACGTCTTCACCGACGACCAGATCAACGGCTACATGGACCTGAAGTGGGAGGAGATCTTCCGCTTCGAGCACACGCCGCATCCGGTCGAGTTCGCGATGTACTATTCGAACTGATCCCCACGGGGATCGTCGAAACGGGTAAGGCCGCGGCGCAAGCCGCGGCCTTTTCCTTTGGAGTGCCGCGGCGGTGGCGCGCGGCAAGTTTTCGCTGGACAGCGCCCGCCCCCTCCCCAACCTTCCGGCACAGAAAACAAGGGGAGCATGGGATGCCCGAACTGAAGAACCGCCAGGGCTTCGCGACGCGCGCGATCCACGCCGGTCAACGCCCGGATCCGACGACGGGCGCCGTGATGACGCCGATCTACGCCACCTCGACCTACGTCCAGGAAAGTCCCGGCGTCCACAAGGGTTTCGAGTACAGCCGTTCCCAGAACCCGACACGGATGGCGTTCGAAGCCTGTGTCGCCGATCTCGAGAACGGCGCCCACGGCCTTGCCTTCGCGTCCGGCATGGCGGCGATGGGCACCGTACTGGAGCTGCTCGACAGCGGTGATCACGTCGTCGCCATGGACGATCTCTATGGCGGCAGCTACCGGCTGTTCGAGAACGTCCGCAAGCGCTCCGCCGGGCTCGACTTCAGCTTCGCCGATCTCTCCGATCCGGCCGCCTTCGAAGCCGCCATCCGGCCGGAGACGAAGATGGTCTGGGTCGAGAGTCCGACCAATCCGCTGCTGAAGCTGGTGGACCTCAAGGCGATTGCCGACATCGCCCGGTCCCGCGGCATCCTGATGGTCTGCGACAACACCTTCGCCACGCCCTACTGCCAGCAGCCGCTGGAGTTCGGCGCGGACATCGTCGTTCATTCGATCACCAAGTACATCAACGGCCATTCCGACGTCGTCGGCGGCGTCGTCGTGATCGGCGAGAACCCGGACCTGAAGGAACGGCTCTACTACCTGCAGAACGCGGTGGGCGGCATCCTGGGACCGTTCGATTCCTTCCTGGCGCTGCGCGGCGTCAAGACGCTGGCGCTGCGCATGCGCCAGCACTGCAACTCCGCCCTGGCGATCGCCGAGCACCTGGAAGCTCACCCCGGCATCGAGAGGGTGATCTATCCGGGCCTGCCGAGCCATCCCCAGCATGAGCTTGCCGCGCGCCAGATGGACGGCTTCGGCGGCATGGTGACGGCCTTCATCAAGGGCGGACTGGCGGACGCCCGCCGTTTCCTGGAACGCTGCGAGATCTTCGCCCTGGCCGAGAGCCTGGGCGGGGTCGAGAGCCTGATCGAGCATCCGGCGATCATGACCCATGCCTCCGTGCCGGCCGACGTGCGCGCCAAGCTCGGCATTTCCGATACGCTGATCCGCCTTTCGGTGGGGGTCGAGGACATCGACGACCTGATCGCCGAACTTGACCGGGCGCTCGGCTGAGCCGCGGAAAGGAGGGAGCGATGAAGGACCGGGAGCCCGAAGGCCGTCAGGGCGGCGTGGACCCGATGGAGCGGCTGCTGCGTGTCATGGCGCGGCTGCGCGATCCCGAACGCGGCTGCCCCTGGGACGTCGAACAGGATTTCGAGAGCATCGCGCCCTACACCATCGAGGAGGCCTACGAGGTCGCCGACGCCATCGAGCGGCGCAGCATGGAGGATCTGAAGGGGGAACTGGGCGACCTGCTGTTCCAGGTCGTGTTCCACGCCCGCATGGCCGAGGAGCTTGACGCCTTCGACTTCGAGGATGTGGCCGACCACATATCGGAGAAAATGATCGAGCGTCACCCGCATGTCTTCGGCGAGGGCGCCGGGATCGACAGCGCCGGCGCCCAGACCCGTAACTGGGAGGCGCAGAAGGCCGCCGAGCGCGGGCGCCGGGCCGCCCGGGAGGGCCGACGCCCCTCCGCGCTGGATGGCGTCGCCATGGGACTGCCGGCGCTGATGCGGGCGGAGAAGATCCAGAAACGCGCCGCGCGGGTGGGTTTCGATTTCCCCGATATCGCACCGGTCATGGGCAAGATCGACGAGGAGTGGGCCGAAGTCCGGGCCGAGATCGAAAGCGGCGACCGGGATCGTCAGGAGGCCGAGATCGGCGATCTGCTGTTCGCCGTCGTCAACCTCGCCCGATACCTTGGAATCGACGCCGAAGCCGCTCTGCGCAATACGAATTCGCGCTTCGTCAGCCGCTTTCACAGGGTCGAGGCGGCGGTCGCCGCGGAGGGGCGCTCCATCGAGGAAGCCACGCTGGAAGAGATGGACGCCCACTGGAACGCAGCCAAGAAGACGCAGGACTGAGTCCGCTTCCTACTTCCTCGGCCGCAGCACCGTGACCGTCGGGAACGCCGCCTCCACCGCCTTGCGCGTCAGCGGCAGCCGGATGTAGTCGCCCCTCTGCCAGAGCGGCAGCTGGTCGCTGAATCCTTCGGCGTTCAACCAGCCGTCCTGCCCGCCGAGCAGGACGAAATGGTTCTCGTCAGGGTCGGCCATGTCGGAGATCTGCCGGGCCTGGGAGCCGTAGAACGCCCAGTGCCGCTCACTGGCCGGACTGTGGGCGGACTTCATCACCGTCTCGTTGGAGCCGCCGGCGGGCACGTCGCCGAAGACGTAGCGGCCGCCGATCAGCGGCGCGTTGGCCAGCGGGTGGCGAAGCTGCAGACGGTGCATGTCGCCCCAGACGGCGAATTCCTCGCCGGCGGCTTCCATTTCCTCGAAGCCCTTCTCCAGCGCCGCGCGCGCCTGTTCCGGCGTGAGGCGCAGCAGGTCGCGCGCAAGCTTCATGCGGAACCAGGCCCAGCGGCTGACGACCTCCAGAACGTCGACCTCGCCAAGGGCTTCGTAGACGGGGGTGGCAATGCCCGCAATCATGCCTTCCAGCAACAGGGCGCCTCGGGAATCCGCCTCGTAGTCGCCATTCCACTGCGCGAGTTCGTCCGGAACCCGGCTGCCGAGGCCTGCCTTTTCCGCCGCCTCCACGATGGTGTCGCGGAGCACGACGGCCGAGGGCGAGTGGGTGTTCCGCTGAAGCTTCGCCATGAATTCGCGGTCCACGTTCCTGGTCGGCCGGAGATGGGATTCGATCACCGAGATCCGGTCCGGCGGCGTGTCGAAGATGGTCAGCGGCGTGACCGCCTCTGCGGTCGGGTTGTTGGCCGAAGCCACGAAGCCCTTCTCTGGATTGACGATCCAGGGCAGCGAAGATGCGGTCAGCAAGGTGTTCCACGGATCGGCCTCGCCGGACGCCGGCGGCTGCACCACCAAGTCGTCGGGGGCGCCGTGCGGGCGGGCGGGCAGACGGGCCGCCGTGCCGATGGCGATGTCGCCGTCGGCCGCGGCCAGCACGAAGGCCAGGCCCGGAATGGCGAAGCCTTCCATGGCCGCGCGGAATTCGCCCACATCGTTGGCGCGCGCGGCGTCCATATAGGCGCTGAGTTCGTCGCTGCCGCCCTGCCCCACCCAGCGCAGGGCAAGCTGCCGCCCTCGCGGGTCATCGACCATGGGCGCGTCGGTGATCACAGGGCCATAGGGCGAAACGCGAATCTCGATATCGCGATCGAAGCCGAAGCGGATCGGCACCTCCTCCCGAACCGTCGTGAAGGCGCTGTCGGGCAGGGCGCTGACGTCGATCAGGTCGGACGATCGCGCGCGAAGGTTGGTCGCGCCCCAGGCGAGATGCCGGTTCCGGCCCAGACCGAAGACCGGCATGCCGGCCGGCATCATGCCCACCACCTCTAAACTGGGCGTCTTCAGTCCGGCCAGCAGCCAGATGTTCGGCACGGTGATGCCGAGATGGGGGTCGGTGGCGAGCATCGGCGCGCCACTGGCCGTGCGCGCACCCGAGACCGCCCAGGCGTTGGAGCCGGCCCGCGCGTCGCCGCCCAGCGCGAACAGCAGCGCGGCAAGCAGCCGCCCGCCGTCGCGGTCCTCTTCCAGATCCGCAATGCTGGGAAGCGATCCGCCGTTGAAACGCATCACCTCGTCCCAGATCTCCGGCCAGTCCTCGCGGTCCGTCAGGCCGAGCAGGCCGATCGAAACCAGCCAGTTGACGTCGGAGCCGGCGAGGCGGCCGAAGGCCAGCACGTCGATCGCCGACCATGGCTTCGGTTCGAAGGCGAACAGCCGGTATTCGTGCGGCAGTTCGTCCAGCCTGGCGACGTAAGCGTTGACGCCCTCGGCGAAGCGGTCGAGCCACAGCTTCGTTTCCACGGGCAATGCGGGGTAGTTGGCCTCGGCCGCGCGGCGGTAGCCGATGGTGCGCAGGGTCTGGTCCAGGTCCGCCGCCAACGGACCCGCGACCTCGGCCAGGCGCCCGCTGGCGGCGCGCCGCAGGATCTCCATCTGGCCGAGCCGCAGATGCGCGTGGACATAGCCCAGCGCATAGGCGCCGTCGGCGTCGGACTCTGCGGTGATCCACGGCACCATGTGCTCGTTCCAGCGAATCTCGACCGGCGCCGCGACATCCAGACCCGCCGTTTCCAGCGCGGCGATCCGGTTTCCGACGTCGACCGGTTCGGGGACCGAGGTCAGCAGACTGCATCCGCCGATCAGCGCCGCCACGGCGACGGTCGACAACAGGGTAGAAATGCGTCGCGTCATGGGCTGCGCTTTCTCCGGAACCGCACTGGCCCCATCTACGTGCGCGAGGGGTATCCGGATGACAAGTGAAGGCAGGCCGTTTCCGCGCAACGGTTACAAATCGTAATTCCGGCGCGGGATTCCGGCCAGACGCCGGTCAGGGTCCGGCCGATTCCTGCACGATGATCGCGAAGCACGCGCCAAGACCCGGCGTCGAACGCACTTCGACGCGCCCGCCGAGTGAGTCCACCTCCGACAGCGCCACGTCGAGGCCGATACCCCGGCCGGCGTAGAGGCTGACGTCCGCGGCGCCGCTGACGCCCGGCTGGAAGACACGCGCGGACAGTTCGTCCGGCAATCCCGCGCCATCGTCGGAGACCTCGACGGTGAGCAGGCCGCCGGCACGGTGCGCGGCGATCGCGATGGTCCCGCGCTGCGGCTTGCCCAGCGCAGACCGCCGGTCCGGCGTCTCGATACCGTGAACGATGGCGTTGCGGACCAGATGCTGCAGCGCCCGGGTGAGCGCCGCGCGGCTCTGATCGTCAATCCGAAGATCGCCGCCGGTGATGTTGAGTTCGGCTTCCTTGCCCAGGGAGGCGGAGATCTGCCCGATCATCCGTTCCGCCCACCACAGACACTGGGTGAACGCGCCCTCCCCGGCCAACCCGGCGGACGCGGGCGCGCCCGTGCCGATTTCCGAATCCAGCAGACGCCGCGCCTCCGACACGCGCTGCGCCACGTCGCTGCCATCGCCGCCGCGGCCCATGACCCCTTCGAGTTCGTGCAGGGCGCCGGCAAGTTCGGAAAGACCGAGAAACCCGACCGCGCCCTTGACCGTGTGCAGATCGCGCAGCGCCCTGTCCCGCCCCTGGGGATCGCCGTGAGCGGTTTCGGCAGACTCGATGGCGCGGCGGACATCGGCCAGCACTTCGGCCCGGTGGCTGTCCGCAGCGTCTTCCTGGATCGCAATATTCATGGATGAACGGTATTCAGACCCCGAGACAGAACAGACTCGCAGGAGACGCTTAATTTTGGATGAAGCCGCCGCGCCCCTGATCCGTTTCGACCCGCCGCTGATCCGCGCCACATTGCTCAGGCGCTACAAGCGATTCCTGGCCGACGTGCGCCTGGAGGACGGGCGTGAAGTAACGGCCCACTGCCCCAATCCCGGTTCCATGCTGAGCCTGATCGATGGCGGGGCGCAGACCGTCTGGCTCACGCCGGTCGACAACCCGGCGCGCAAGCTGAAGTGGACGCTGGAACTGATCGAGGCCGGCGGCGCCGTGGTCTGCGTCAATACCCAGCGGCCGAACGCCATCGCGGAAGCGGCGCTGGCGGGCGGGACGATCCCCGAACTCGCCGGCTATCCGGTCCGCCGCCGGGAGGTCCGCTATGGCGAGAACTCCCGCATCGACCTGTTGCTGCAGGCCGAGGGGCGTCCGGATTGCTATGTCGAGGTGAAGGGCGTGACCCTCTCCCGCCAGCCAGGCCTGGTCGAGTTCCCGGATTCGGTGACAAGAAGAGGCGCCAAGCACCTGAAGGAATTGACCGAAATGGCGGCGCGCGGCCATCGGGCGGTGATGCTGTTCCTCAGCCCCAGGGGCGACGGACAGGCCTTCCGCCCCGCCGCCGATATCGATTCCGCCTACGCCGCAGGCCTTGCCGCCGCGATGGACGCAGGGGTGGAAGCGGTCTGCCGGACTTGCCACGTTTCCGCGCTGGGCATATATCCGGGCGACGCCATTCCCGTCCTCATCGACTGAGCGCCATATGAACTACATCTCGGCGGACAACGCACCGGTCCGCAACACCGGCCAGATCAAGCTGCACGACGCGGCCGCCTTCGATGGCATGCGCGCCGCGGGGCGGCTGGCCGCCGAGACGCTCGACATGATCGTCGGGCACGTGAAACCGGGCGTGACCACGGAAGAGCTCGACGGCCTCTGCCACGAGTTCATCACCGCCCGGGGCGCGGTGCCGGCGCCGCTCAACTACCGGGGCTTTCCGAAGTCGATCTGCACGTCCATCAACCATGTCGTCTGTCACGGCATCCCGGGCCCGCGGGCGCTGAAGGACGGCGACATCATGAACATCGACGTCACCGTCATCCTCGACGGCTGGCACGGCGACACCAGCCGCATGTTCCACGTCGGCAAACCGAAGAAGAAGTCGGAGCGGCTGATCGACGTCACCTACGAGGCCATGATGCGCGGCATCCGGGCCGTCAAGCCCGGCGCCCGGCTGGGCGACATCGGCGCGGCGATCCAGGAATACGCGGAGGCCGAGCGCTGCTCGGTCGTGCGCGACTTCTGCGGTCACGGCCTGGGCCGCGTCTTCCACGACGCGCCCAACGTCCTGCATTACGGCCAGGCGAACTCCGGCGTCGAGTTGAAGCCCGGGATGTTCTTCACCGTCGAGCCGATGATCAATCTCGGCGACTGGCGGGTGAAGATCCTGGAGGACGGCTGGACCGCCGTGACCCGCGACCGCTCGCTGTCGGCGCAGTTCGAACACTCGATCGGCGTCACCGAAGACGGCGTCGAGATCTTCACGGAATCGCCGGCCGGCCTGCACAAGCCCCCCTACGGCTGAGGCGGCGGGGCGCGGCCATGGCGGAAGCGAAACGCGCCGGCACGGAAAAGCCCCACTACCACGGTCACCGGCAGCGGGTCCGCGAGAAGCTGATCGAAAACGGGCCCGATGGCTTCAAGGACTACGAGATCCTCGAAATCCTGCTCTGGGCGGCCAGCCCGCGTGGCGACACCAAACCGCTGGCCAAGCGCCTGATCGATCATTTCGGCGACTACGCCCATGTCATCACGGCCGGTCCCGAGCAACTCCGCGAGGTACCCGGCATCGGCGACGCCGCGGTGGCCGCCATCCGCATCGTCGAGGCATCGGCCGTCCGCCTCGCCCGCGCCCGGGTGATGCACCGGGATGTCGTGCTGTCCTCCTGGCAGGCCCTGCTCGACTACTGCAACGCCACCAAGCGCTACAAGGCGACCGAGGAGTTCCATGTCCTGTTCCTCGACCGCAAGAACGTATTGATTGCCGACGAGGTGCAGCAGAAGGGCACCGTCGATCACACGCCGGTCTATCCCCGGGAGATCGTCAAGCGCGCGCTCAACCTCGAAGCCTCCGCGCTGATCATGGTGCACAACCACCCCTCCGGCGACCCGACGCCGTCCCGCGCGGACATCGACATGACGAAGCAGGTCCGCGACGCGGCCAAGGCAGTTGGGCTGGTCCTTCACGATCACCTGGTGATCGGTCGCGACGAACCCTTCAGCTTTCGCTCGAACGGTCTGCTCTAACGTCCGAAGATTTCATCGAATTGCCGCTTCAGCGCGGCGTCGAGATCGGCCATCGACGCCGCGACCCCCAGTTCCGCGAACGACGTCACGCCATAGTCGCTGATGCCACAGGGCACGATGCCGCCGAAATGCTCCAGGTCGGGGTTCAGGTTGATGGCGATGCCGTGGAAGCTGACCCAGCGCCGGAGCCGGATGCCGAGCGCGGCGATCTTTTTCTCGCCCTCGGCGGTCTCGACCCATACGCCAACGCGGCCCTGGCGCCGTTCGCCGGCGATGCCGAATTCGGCGAGCGTCCCGATCACCCAGCGTTCCAGGTCGTTGACGAAGCGCCGGACGTCGGGTCCGCGGCGGCGCAGGTCCAGCATGACGTAGCCGACGCGCTGCCCGGGACCGTGATAGGTGTACTCGCCCCCCCGCCCCGTCCGGTGCACGGGAAAGCGGTCGGGCGTCAGCAGATCGGCCGCGTCGGCCGAAGTGCCCGCGGTGTAGAGCGGCGGATGCTCCAGCAGCCAGACGCACTCGTCCGCGCCGTCGTCGCGGATCGCCGCCGCGCGGCGCTCCATCCAGCCGACCGCCGCCGGATAGTCGACCGGCGCCGCCGATTCTCGCCATTCCACCGTCATGCGCCGCCGCCTTTACCTTCCGCTAACCGGTTTCTGCCTAGATGGTGCGCATGAACGATGACGAAAACAAAGCCCAGCCCGAGAGCATCGCCGACAATTTCGAACTGGCCATAGCCGACGTCGATGTCGAAATCTCCGTCGTCCTGGGCCGGGCCCAGATGCCGATCCATCAGCTTCTCAAGATGGGCCGCGGCGCGGTGATCGAACTCGATTCCGGCGTCGACGACCCGGCCTGGATCCTGGCCAACAATCAGGTCATCGCCCGCGGCGAGATCGTCGTCACCGGCGAGCATGTGGGCATTTCCGTTCTGGAGAAGGTGAAGGCCTTCCAGTAGGCCCCGCCCGCGCTATTGTCCCAAGGGTCAATTGCCGGTGGAGACGGAAAGCATGTCGGACGAACTCAGGCGGATGGTCAGCGAGCGCATGACGCCCTTCGGCGCGCTCCTCGGGATCGAATTCACCACCGTCGAGCCCGACCTTGTCGAGGCCGAGATGCTGGTGAAGCCGGAGTTCTGCACCAACCCCGCGATCATGCACGGCGGCGCGGTGATGGCACTGGCCGACAATGTCGGCGCGGTGGCGACCGTCATCAACCTGCCGCCGGATACCGTCACCACGACGCTCGAGAGCAAGACCAACTTCCTGGCCGCCGTGCCGGTGAACCAGAAGGCCATCGCCCGCTGCGTGCCGGTTCACAAGGGCCGCACGACCATGGTCTGGACCACGACGATCAGCCGGGAGGACGGGCGCAAGGCCGCCGTCGTCACCCAGACACAGATGGTGCTGCCGGCGAAGAAATGACCTCGGCTCAGGCCCGCTCGTCCTTCGGGGAATCCAGCACGACATAGGTGGTGATCGCGTTGACCTGCGGCAGCGCACCCAGCACCTGGGTGTGGAAATGCTTGTAGGCTGTCAGGTCCGTCGCCTCCACGCGCAGCATGTATTCCACCGCCCCCGTGATGTTGTGACACTCCAGCACTTCCGGGGCCGTGGCGATGGCGCGCTCGAACGCTTCCTGTGAAGCCTTGGTGTGACTGGAGAGCCCCACGGCGACCAGGGCGACGAACCCGGTCCCCAGCCTGGTGCGGTCGATGACCGCGCGATAGCCGCGGATGACGCCGCGCCGCTCCAGATCCTGCACGCGTCTGAGGCAGGCCGACGGCGACAGGCCGACACGCTGAGCGAGCTCGATATTGCTGATACGGCCGTCGCGGGACAGCTCTTGCAATATTCTCTCGAAAATTCGATCCATACCGATCATTGATTGCAATATATTCACGATATACGTCGAAACAGCAATCAAATACCGCCAGTTTTGAATAATTATTGCGTCATGTCATATGAACTTGCCGGCGCTCTGGCGGTCTTCGCCTTTGTCTCCTCGATCACACCCGGACCGAACAACCTGATGCTGATGGCATCGGGCGCAAACTACGGCTTTCGCCGAACCATCCCCCACATGCTCGGCGTCGGACTGGGCTTTGTGTTCATGGTGCTGGTGCTCGGTTCGGGCGCCGGGCGGCTGGTCGCGGAAACACCGGAACTTCTCATGATGCTAAAGGCCGTCAGCGTGGTCTACATGCTCTGGCTGGCCTGGAAGATCGCGAATGCTGCCCCGCCGGAGGCGGCAGCCGCACCGGGGCGCCCCCTGACCTTCCTGCAGGCCGCGGGCTTCCAATGGGTCAATCCGAAGGCATGGGCGATGGCGCTGTCAGCGGTAACTGTCTACGCCCCCGGCCAGGATTTCCTCTCCATCCTGGCTGTCGGGCTGATTTTCGGCGCCATCAACCTGCCATCCGTCAGTTCATGGACCCTTGCTGGCCAGCAGATGCGGCGGCTGATCGGCAGCCGCCGCCGTCTGCGGATATTCAACCTGATGATGGCCGCACTACTGCTGGCGTCACTCTATCCGGTACTGATGCCGTGACCGATGATTACCCGCCGGAACGCACCTTCACGTAGGAGCCCGGCGCGTCCTCGATCGCCTTCAGGCCGCCCTCGCCCGGTACGCGGGCCGGCACCTTCTTGCCGGAGTGCTTCTGCATCCACTTGATCCAGTCCGGCCACCAGGAACCCGGCGTCTCAGTGGCGTCGGCCAGCCATTCGTCCGGCGTCGCGTACTTCTTGCGCTTCTCGTTCGTCCAGTACTGATACTTCTTCGCGTCCGGCGGGTTGACCACGCCCGCGATATGCCCCGAACCCGCCAGCATGAACCGGACCGGCCCGGAGAAGTGCTGCGTCGCCTTGAAGACCGAGCGGTACGGCGCGATGTGGTCCTCCTTGCCCGCCTGCACGTAGACCGGGATCTTCACCTTGCCCAGGTCGATCGGCGTGCCGTTGAATTCCAGCCCGCCCGGCTGCGCCAGCAGGTTCTGCTGATACATCTTGCGCAGGTAGAAGCTGTGCATGACCCGCGGCAGACGCGTGGCGTCGGAATTCCAGTAGAGCAGATCGAAGGGGAACGGGTCCTTGCCCATCAGGTAGTTGTTGACCACGAAGGACCAGATAAGGTCGTTGGCGCGCAGCATGTTGAACGTGGACGCCATCTCCGCGCCCTCCAGATAGCCGCGCTCCTCCATCATTTCCTCGATGTGGGCGATGCTCTCGTCGTCGATGAAGACGCCCAGTTCGCCGGGCTCGGTGAAATCGACCTGGGCTGTGAAGAACGTGGTGGCCTTGATCCGGTCGTCGCCGCGGGCCGCCATGTAGGCCAGAGTGGCGGCCATCAGCGTGCCGCCCAGGCAATAGCCGATGGTCGTGACCTCGCGCACGCCGACCGCCTGCTCGATAGCGTCGAGCGCGGCCAGGATGCCCTCGTGCATGTAATCCTCGAAGTTCTTGTTCGCGAGCTTCTCGTCCGGATTCACCCATGAGATGACGAAGACGGTCAGCCCCTGCTCGGTGCACCAGCGGATGAACGAGTTCTCGGCCCGGAGATCGAGAATGTAGAACTTGTTGATCCACGGCGGCGCGATCAGCAGCGGCCGCTCGTGAACCTGCTCGGTCGCCGGCGCATACTGGATCAACTGCATCAGCTCGTTCTGATAGACCACCTTTCCGGGCGTCGTGGCGACGTTGCCGCCGACTTCGAAGGCGTCCAGATCGGTCATCTTGATGGCCAGCTTGCCCCGGCCCCGCTCCAGATCCTCCAGCAGGTGATCGAGGCCGCGCACCAGGTTCTCGCCGTTGGTGGCCAGGGTCTCGCGCAGGACCATCGGATTGGTCATGACGAAATTCGACGGCGACATCGCGTCGGCGAACTGCCGGGTGTAGAAGTCGACCTTCTCCGCGGTGTGCTGGTCCAGTCCCTCGACATCGTGCACGGTGTCGGTCATCCATTTCGACGTCAGCAGGTAGGATTGCTTGATGAAGTCGAAGATCTGGTTTTCCTGCCAGGCGGCGTCCTTGAAGCGCTTGTCGGAGCGCGGCGTGGGCACCGCGTCCTCGACCTCCTCGCCCATCATCTTCTGCGCCGCCTGCTGCCAGAGCTCCATGTAGCCCTTGAACAGGTTCATCTGCGCGTCGACCAGCTTGCCCGGGTCGGCCATCATCCGCGAGGTCATCTCCATGAACGCCTTGCCGACGTTCATGGGATCCGCGGGACCGGGCGCCGCCGGCGCCTGATCCTGATGGCGCTCCAGGAAGTCGGCCACCAGACGCTGGCTCTGCGCAGCGACCCTGGACATGTTCAGCGAGAACTCGTTCAGGTCCGGTGTCGGGAATTCCTCATTGGACTTCTCTGCCATCGCCTCCTCCCATGGTTCATGGCGGATCTGTCGTCCGTTGCCGTCATTGTGCGGACGGCGCGGCGGAATGAACAGGGGAAGGTTAACGCGGCGTCGCTTTTGCTGCACTGCACAATTTGACGCAAGCCCGTCCTGCAGCCTCTTCCGCACGCGCCCGATTGCCGGCCATTCCGGGGCAGACAAATCAATTCCGGCCCGCTAGATTGCCCGGGAATCTGCAAACCTCGGTCTCGTGGAGGAGATGGCGAGATGTCCGCATCGATGTCCGCGACAGCAGCAACCCGAACGCATCTGGCGCGCGCCGGACGGCTGGCCGCCGTCGCCGCCGCGCTTGCGCTGGGCGCCTGCTCGCTGCCCGACTGGGCCGATCCCGCCGGACTGTTTGAGCCCGACTACGGGCCGGCGCCGCAGCCGGTGGCGCGGGCCGCAAGGCCGGCCCCCGCAATTCCGATGCCCGCGGCCGCTCAGGAAACGGAGAAAGCCTCGCCCGAGCGCGATGTCCAGATCGTTGCCGCGCCCCAGCCGCCGCGCCGCGTCGCCGCGGCCGAGCCTCGCCCTGTCACGCCCGCCAGGGCAGAAC
>MRWG01001100.1_pt1 | contig 19444 bp, 10 predicted proteins | sample 1013341 | NCBI WGS metagenome assembly MRWG01 (sample SAMN06117577, study PRJNA244670) | biofilm metagenome | biome: Water; feature: Cathode Biofilm; material: Biofilm; isolation source: microbial consortium enriched at the cathode of a solar microbial fuel cell | place: USA: District of Columbia ... | reverse complement strand
CGCATATGTGATGCACGCCGGTATGCAGCAGGTCTTCCAGGGTGTTCCCGGCCCCGTCTAACAGGGGTACCACTTCCTCCAGGAACCATTCATACCCGGTAGACTTTGGGTAGGGGAGGGCATAGTAAGGCAATGCATTCAGCCGGCTGAACAATTTGGGCAGTATCTTGCCCTTGCGGGCCAGTTCTCCCCCTTCGTCGTATCCTTTCAACGTCTCCCTGCACAGGTAGTTCAAAAGCATATTCGCCAGCCCTATGTCAAAGGCGATGCGCTGGCCGTCTTTTTCAAAGGAAATATTGCTTATACCGCCAAGGTTCAGGCAATAGGTGAATTGTCCAAAGAACAGGCCGTCACCAATGGGGACCAATGGGGCTCCCTGTCCCCCCAGGGCCACATCCAGGGTGCGAAAGTCGGAGATGGTTTTAATGCCACTGGCGGTTGCCAGGTGCTGCCCGGACCCGAGCTGGAAGGTGAGCCCTTTCTGTGGCCGATGGTGCGATGTATGCCCGTGACTGGCGATAAAGTCTACCTCCAGTTGCTTTTCCGCTATGAATTTTCGGGCTTGCTGCCCCAGCCATTCGCCATAGCGGTTATGCAGCAACAGCAAGTCTTCACCCCCGAGGAAGATGGCATCTTTGAGGGCTTCCTTCATGTCGGGTGCATACGCGACGCTTTTGCCCGCGCTGATCTCGTATTCCCAGCCGGTGCTGCCCTGGCGGATACGGCAATAAGCCAGGTCCAGCCCATCCAGGGAGGTCCCCGACATCAACCCCAAAACGTTGTAGCTTTTCATGGCAACCGGGTTTTAAGGGTGACCGGCAATTTGCCCTGGGCCTTTACTTCTCCCAGGAAATGCCGGAAGGCGTTTTCCTGGAAACATGGAAAATCCTGGTAGGCGATGACAACCGCCCGGGCCTTTTGGAACTCCAGGTATTGCAGCACGTAAGGGTTGCCAAACAGGTAGAGTACTACTTCTTTTGTTTTCATCAGGGTGTTGATCTGTTGCAGGATTTGCGCCGAAATGCCAAAGGTATTCGTAGGTTTTACACTGGGCGGGTATAATAGGACCAGCCACTTTTCACCATCGGTCCTGATGGATGCCGGGCTGGCCTCTGCCGGTGAAACCCAGGACATGGTGCCTATATCGCCCCGGTCCTCAAGGGCCGTCACAAAGCCCTGCGGGGTATTGGAACTGATCCCGAGTACCGAAAAACCGGCGTTGCGGAAGTCTTGAAGGTCCCCGGGGGACCCAACCTCCATCGTAAGGCTGGCGGCTGCCAAGCGCTGGTTAAGGGCCTCATGGTCAAAACCCCGTGCAGGTGGAGAACCCTGGTTTTGCATCGCCTTTTGCTTTAGTCCCCATATCCTTTTAAAGCTCTCTTCGATACGCTGCTCCGGGGCGTTTTCGAGGATCCGGGCGATACCTTCTTTTACCTGTTCGGAGAAGCAAAGTACATCGTTTCCGGCCCGGAACGCTTCCCATTCCAACAGCCCCTTCTCCGGGAACATACGGGATACGCTATGCATATTTAGCGCGTCGGAGACCACGACCCCCCCGAATCCCAGTTTTTCCCTGAGCGTCCCCTGGATGATTTCGCCTGATACGGAGGCAGGGGTGTTTTTGCCCCCGGTAAGCGCGGGGACGGACAGGTGGCCAGCCATAATCGCTTCAATCCCTGCATCGATCATCTGCCGGAACGGGTACAATTCCTGGCTTTCGAGAGAACCCAGGTCTTTCCCGATTACGGGCAGCCCCAGGTGTGAATCGGTGGCGGTATCGCCATGTCCCGGGAAGTGTTTGGCAGCGCCCAGGACCCCTTCACTGTGCATGCCATTCAAATACGAGAGGGCGTTTCGGGTAACCGCTAATTTATCTTCCCCGAAGGAACGGTAGCCGATCACCGGGTTTTCGGGGTTCAGGTTGATATCGGCCACCGGGGCAAAGTTCCAGTGGATCCCCGCTTTTTTGCAATCATGGGCGATATGGCGCCCCACTTCATAGACGAGTTCTTCGCTGTCCTCCATGGCTCCCAGGGTAATGGCATACGGGAATTGGGGGGCATTTTCGATACGCATGGCGAGCCCCCATTCCGCATCTATGGCAATCATAAGCGGGTATTTCGCTGCTCTTTGATAGCGTTCTACCAATTGCTCCAATACCAACAGACTCTCGGCGTTATACACCACGGTGTGCTCTTCACCTTCATAGTTGGTGGCCGCACTGGCCCGACTGTGGAAAAAACAAATGCCGCCGACGTGATGATCCCGGATCAGGGATTCTATTTTGACAATTTCTTCCTCGGTGTCATTGATAAAAACAGCCGGCATAAAAAATTGTCCAATTTTTTCCTCCCGGGTAAGGCAGGCGGTTGCCTGTGCGTAGCTCATCAGGTCATCTGTCTGAACCTGCTCCTTTTTTGCCATAGTTTGCTGGGTATTTTAGAAATTTCAGAATAAAAAGCGCCGGCAGGGCCCCAAGGACCACCCAAATAAAGAACCCGTCATAGCCGAGCCATTCCTGGACATACCCGCTTATGAGGCCGGGCAGCATCATGCCCAGGGCCATAAACCCCGTAGCGATAGCGTAATGGGAGGTTTTTGAGGCGCCTTCCGCGATATAGATCAGGTATACCATAAACCCGGCGATCCCAAAACCATATCCAAACTGTTCCAGGACCACGGTACTCACTACCGCGACGATATTTGTGGTATGGGTGATCGCCAGTAAGGCATAGAAGACATTGGGGATATTGATCGCCAGGACCATGGGCAACATCCATTTTTTGAGGCCGTCCCTGGAGATCAGGATTCCCCCAAGGATCCCGCCAACGGTCAACATGATCACCCCTACGGTACCATAGATGGTCCCGACTTCGGCCGTAGAATACCCCAGTCCGCCTTCGGAGGGGGCATCCAGGAAAAAGGGGGCCGCCATTTTAACCAATTGCGACTCCCCCAGGCGGAAAAACAAGACGAAGGCAAGCGCCAAACCCATGCCCTTTTTTTTAAAGAACGAAGAAAACACCTCGAAAAAACCAGCGGGTTTTTGAATTTCTATCGCCCCCGAGGTTTCGTATTTGGGGGCGGTAAAAAAATTGGCAATGGTCAGGCTGAGCATCAGCAGGGATGCGCAGACCATGGTCACGGACCAGGCCTTGGTGTTGTCTCCGTAATAGGTCTCCAGGAAACCTGCGAGGATGACCAACAGGCCCTGGCCGGTAACGTTGGCCAATTTATAGAAGGTGCTCCTGATGCCTACAAAAAATGCCTGTTTGTCCTGGGTGAGGCCAATCATATAGTAGCCATCGGATGCCACATCGTTGGTTGCCGATGCAAAGGCCGCTATCCAGAAACAGGCCAGGGTGGTAATGAAAAATATGTTGGTAGGCAGGGTAAGACCTATGCCCAGGAGTGCCAGTGATGCGAGGAGCTGCATGGAGAGGAACCAGTTTCGTTTGGTACTCAGGAGATCCACATACGGGCTCCAGAGGGGTTTTATTACCCAGGGTAAATAGAGCCAACTGGTGTAAAGGCCGATATCCGCGTTGCTGATACCCAGTTTTTTGTACATAATCACCGATACGGTAACCACCATGACAAACGGCAGGCCTTGCGTAAAATACAGGATTGGGACCCATACCCATGCGCGTTTATTTTTCTGGATCATTGGTTGTAATTTGATTTAAATGTATAACAATCGGGCCGCTTTCCCGGCCATAATGATCCAAAAAGGTGAGAGCGAGGACTTTTTGCCCTTTTACCAGCCGCTTGCCAAGGGTAATGGTCTTTCTTCCCTCCAGGTAGGTCTTTTCTATTAGTTGCGAAGGGCCTTCCAGGTCAAGGCGGCCGCTGCTCCGGGCGGCGTAAAAAAGGGCGTACTGCCAATGGTCCATGCTGACCCCATCCAATCGCAGGGTATACCAGGCGGCTTCTTCCGATATGCCGGTCAATTGCGGATGTGGGGGGAGGGCGGCCCTTTCCCCTTGTGTACCCGGGGTCAGGGCGGGGTAGGGGTACAGGTGTTTTTTCAGGTAGGCTGTTACATCGGGTTGGTTGCGTAGTGATTTGGCACTGAAAAGCACGTTGCCGCCAATGCCATGCATGCTGCGGGCCAGGGATATTTGTTTTGCGAGTTCTTTTTTCTTTTTCCAGGCCTTGTCGGCATTATTCCTGATTTTATAGGCGGCATTGCCGATATACAAGTGGGCCCCGTCACTTTTTGATGCCCACCACGATGCTAATTTGCGGTGGGAAGCGGGCGGATAATCCAAGCTCCAGTACACCTGGGGCACGATATAATCGATCCATCCCTGCCGGATCCAGTTCAGCGGGTCTGCATACAGGTCGTCATAGGTGGTCTGTCCTGCTTGGGTGTCTGAACCGCCGGGGTCCTGATCCCGGTTGCGCCAAACGCCGAACGGGCTGATGCCAAACTGGACCCAGGGTTTCTCCTGTTTTACGGCCCTGTGTACTTTAAATACCAGCGAATCCACATTGCTCCGCCTCCAATCGGCCAGCGATTGGCCTGCAGGGGCCAGGGATTGGTAGGCCACGGAATCAGCAAAGACCTCGCCCGCTATCTTATAGGGATAGAAATAATCGTCAAAGTGGATGCCATCTACCTCATAATTGGCTACTACTTCCCTCATGATGGCAGCCAGGTGTTCCTGTACCCCGGGCAGGCCCGGGTTGTAGTAATAGCGGTTGCCATAGGCCAGCATCCAATCCGGGTGGCGATAATAGTCGTGCTGTGCGGCAAGCGAAGTGGTATCCAGGCTCATGGTCGCCCGGTAGGGGTTGAGCCAGGCGTGGAAGTCTATTCCCCTGCGATGGGCCTGGTCAATGAGCCATTCCAGCGGGTCTTCTGCGGTTCGGGGGGGAATTCCTTCGGTGCCGCTGAGGTAGCGTGACCAGGGTGCCATATCCGTAGGGTACAACGCATCGCCGGCCGTGCGTACCTGCACAATCACGGTATTGAAGTTCAGCTGTTGATAGAAATCCAGTAATTCCAGGTAGGCTTGCTGTTGGCTTTCCCAGGAATCCTGTCCACTGGGGGGCCAGTCGATATTGGCCACCGTCGCAATCCAGGCAGCGCGGAATTCTTCTTTGGGTTGGGGGATTGCGGGTTTAAACATGCCACAGGAAAACAGCAAGAGGCTTCCCAGAACGGTTGCTATTCTAATCATAGGGGTGGGTACAAACAAAAGGCCCATTTTTCACCAAAACAGGCCTTTTGCGGTATGGTGCTTATCTATCAATTGAATTTATAGCGTACAAAACCTTCCATGGCTTCGTATTCCGCCATCCCCAGCTTATTGTATTTCCGGGCGGTTTCTTTGTTTCGTTGCTCGGCCCGTTGCCAGAACTCTCTTTCATCGTTTCCGGGGAACATCGCGCTGTCTTTTTGCGACTGGTGCTTAAAGATGGCGTTCTTTTTGCGTTCCATATCTTTGGGTCCTATCGGGATCGCCATTTCCATATCGGCTATGTCCCATTCTTGCCAGGCACCGCGATACAGCCATACATAGCAATCCTTCAACCATTCGGCCCCTTCCTGTTGCAACTGTTCGATCGCACTGTAAATGACCTGGAGGCATACCCGGTGTGTACCGTGGGGATCCGATAAGTCTCCTGCGGCAAAAATCTGGTGGGGTTGCACCTTTTGCAGCAGGTCATAGGTGATGCGGATGTCCTCTTGTGAAAAAGGTTTTTTCTTCACGGTACCCGTCTCGTAAAAGGGCAGGTTTTGGAAGTGGGCGTTTTTTTCGTCTACTCCGCAATACCGGCAGGCAGCCAGGGCCTCCCCTTTTCGGATAAGGCCTTTGAATTTTTGGATTTGGGGGCTATCGACCTCCCCGGGTTTCTTGTTGCTCAGGAATTCCCGTACCTCGCGGAACTGTTCGAGCAATTCCTTGTTTTCCTTTTGTATGTCCGTCGCAAAATCCAGAAACCGGATCACTTCATCATCAAAAACAGCGATGTTGCCCGAGGTTTGATAGGCCACATGCACCTCGTGTCCCTGGTCGACCAGGCGTAAGAGGGTTCCCCCCATAGAGATCACATCGTCGTCGGGGTGCGGGCTGAAGATCAGGCTTCGCTTCGGGTAGGGGTCTTTGCGTTCCGGGCGGTTAGAATCGTCTGCATTCGGTTTGCCTCCGGGCCAGCCGGTTATGGTGCGCTGGAGCTGGTTGAAAACCCTTAGGTTGATGTCCTCGGCAGAGCCGATTTCGGCGACCAGGCTCCCCATTCCAAATTCATTGTAATCTTCATTGGTGATTTTAAGGATGGCCTTGTCAACTTTTTCCGAAAGCCAGATGGTGGCCTTTTTTATCAGCGGGTCGGTCCATTTGCATTCCGAAACCAGCCAGGGGGTACATACCCTGGTAAGGGCCGAAGCCGCGGCATGATCCACGATAAAGTCGCAATTCTGGTGTTGTTGCAGGAAGGTGGCAGGGACAGATTCACGGATTTTACCTTCTACCGCCTGTTTGATGATCCCGGCCTTTCCTTCGCCCCAGGCCATAAGGATGATGCGTTTGGCGGCCATGATGGTTCCTACCCCCATTGTAAGGGCTTTGGAAGGCACATTCTCCAGTCCGAAGAAGTCACTGGCAGCATCCAGGCGGGTTACCCGGTCCAGACGAACCATACGGGTTTTACTGACCATGGAGGAGCCGGGTTCGTTAAAACCGATATGCCCCGTACGCCCTATCCCCAGGACCTGTATGTCGATTCCGCCGGCCTCGTGGATTTTCCTTTCATAGGCCTCGCAAAATTCGCGTACGTCTTCTTTGTCCAGGGTCCCATCGGGGATGTTGATATTTTTCTTTTTGACATCGATATGATCAAACAGGTGTTCGTTCATAAAGCGCACGTAACTATGGATGGAGTCGGGCTCCATAGGATAGTATTCATCCAGGTTGAAGGTGATCACGTTGTGAAAACTCAACCCCTCTTCCTTGTGGAATTTTACCAGGAAGTCGTACACCTTGGTAGGGGTAGACCCTGTCGCGAGTCCGAGTACGGCGTTTTTCCCCAACTTTTGCCGTTGCCGGATGAGTTCGGCAATTTCGTTGGCGACATAGAAGGAGGCCTCATCGGAACTGTCGTGGATGTGGGTGTCAATCTTTTCGAATTTCCGGGATTCCTCATCGGAAGGATAACCGAAAATACTGGGTTTTGTGAGTGTTTCTGCCATGATATAGAGTACTGTTTGCGTGTGATGGCCCAAAGATAGGTAAAATAATTTTATTTTGCTGTTTTTTGCAACAATTTTTGCAAGTTTATGCCGTAATGGAGATTTTAACAAAAATAAAGTGACAAAAAACGGCATGTTGATTTATTTCCTATATTTGCCTGCAAGCGTATTACCATGTTAAAAGAAGAGCGTCAGCAAACCATCCTCAACGAAGTGGAACTGCACAACCGGGTGCTGCTCACCGACATTGCCGAATTGCTCGATGTGTCAGTAGACACCGTGAGGCGCGATGTGAAGGAGCTGGACGCGGAGAACAAGCTCCGCAAGGTACACGGGGGGGCCATCTCCCTGGGGTTTACCCAAACCGCTGCCCAAAACGAGAATATTTACGCCCTGCCCCAAAAGACCACTATCGCCAGGAAGGCGGTAAAGCTTCTAAAGGAGGGCAGCGTCATTTTCATCGACGGGGGGACCACCTGCCTGGAACTGGCACGGCTGATCCCGAGACAACTGCAGCTCACCTGTTTTACGATAAGCCTGCCCGTGGCCATGCAGTTGCTGTCAAAACCCAATGTGGAGGTGATCTTTATCGGGGGCAATATTTCACGGGAAGCACAGATTTCCGTAGGGGCCAACGCGGTACACAACCTTTCGGGGATTCGGGTAGATTATGGGTTTATCGGCACCGGTTATGTAGATTCCGTACATGGGCTCACCGAGTTTGATTGGGATATTGTGCAAATCAAAAAGGCCGTTATCAACGCATCCAAAAAAACGGTACTTTTATGTATTTCCGAAAAATTAAACTCCCAGCACCGGTATAAAACCTGCGATATCAATGCCATCAATACCATGATCACGGAGCTTAAACCGGATAACAACCTCCTGAACCTTTTTAGAAACTACGAGATTCACCTGTTGTAACATGCCTGATTTTAAAAAAATAACCGAAACGCCCTCCCACTATCACGATTTGGAGCAGATGGACACCCGTACCATCCTTGAGAACATGAACCGGGAAGACCAGAAGGTGGCCGAAGCCGTCGCGAAGGTCATCCCACAGATCACCCGCCTGGTCGATGCGCTGGAAGAACGGTTTTACTCGGACGGACGCCTTTTTTACATCGGGGCCGGTACCAGTGGGAGGCTGGGTATCCTGGATGCCTCTGAGATCCCACCTACCTATGGCCTCCCGCATACCCGGGTGATTGGCCTGATCGCCGGGGGGGATACCGCCATCCGGCGTTCGGTGGAACACGCCGAAGACGATACGGAACAGGCCTGGAAAGACCTGCTTGCCTTTGACATCAACGAGAACGACACGGTGGTGGGTATTGCGGCCTCAGGAACCACGCCCTATGTCCTGGGCGGGGTGCGGGATGCCCGGAAGCACGGGTTGTTGACCGCAGGGATCACCAATAACCCGGGTGCCCCGCTCGCCAAGGCCGTGGATATCGCCATCGAAGTGGCGGTGGGCCCCGAATTCGTTACGGGCAGTACCCGCATGAAAAGCGGGACCTCCCAAAAATTGGTACTCAATATGATCTCTACCGCATTGATGATCCGTATCGGGAGGGTAAAAGGCAATAAAATGGTGAATATGCAACTGAGCAACAACAAACTGGTAGACCGGGGTACCCGCTACCTTATGGAAGGGTTGCAGTTGTCCTATGACGAAGCCCAGAAGGCCCTGAAACAGTACGGTTCGGTCAAAGAGGCGCTGGACGCACTGAAACGATAGCCGCTTACCTGGGTTGAATTTGGGCTACTTCCTCCACCGTTACCATGGTGTCGCTCCGGTTGCCCCAGGAATTCAGGATATAATTCATCACGTCGGCCACTTCCTCCTCTTCCAGGCCCGGATCCATCATCATGCTGTTGTAGGTGACGCCATTGACCACAATTTCGCCGCTCTGCCCGTATTTGACACCCCGGATACTGGCTTCCCGCTGCTGCATGAGGTAATCGGATTTCGCGAGGGGAGGGAAGGTGCCTGCAACCCCTTCACCGCTGTCCAGGTGGCAGGTAATGCAGAAATCGGCATAGATTTCCTCGCCTCTTTTCATGCTCTCCTCCAGCCCGGCGTCCTGGTGCAGATACATGGACGTCCCTGAAAGCAGGCCCAAGTAGGCCCATATGAATAGTTTCATTCGTAAGGTTTTAAGGTTGCCAATCGTTTTTGTGGTTGCCTGTGTGACCGCCTTTCCGGCCGGTATCAACTGTTTTCAACGACTGCAGGCTTTTAATCCCTGGGCTGCAGGCGGTAAATACCTTTCCCTTCCACGGCTACATATATCAGGCCGTCAGGGCCCTGGCGTACATTCCGTACCCTGCCAGTGCCTGGCAGTAGTTTTTCCCTGCGCGTCACTTTGGTACCGTCCAGTTCCAGGCGTTCCAGGTACTGGAAAGACAAGGATCCTACGAGAAGGCTCCCCTTCCAGCCCGGGTACCGGTCTGAGGTCACAAAGGCCATGCCACTGGGGGCGATAGAGGGTACCCAATAGTGGATGGGTTGCTTCATGCCCGCTTTAGCCGTTTGGTCAGTAATGGGCGTCCCGCTATAGTTGATCCCATAGGTAATCACCGGCCAGCCGTAATTGGCCCCTTTTTCGACAATGTTGATTTCATCGCCCCCCCTTGGGCCGTGTTCATGGATCCATATCTCCCCTGTCCCGGGGTGTAAGGCCATGCCCTGTGGATTACGGTTTCCGTAGGTGTAGGCGGCTTTGACCCCATTTTCCAGCCCCAGAAAAGGGTTGTCGTCCGGGATACGGCCATCGTCGTGGAGGCGGTAGATCTTGCCCCCGTCGCGGGTACGATCCTGGGGGTTTATGTCGCGTTCGCCCCGCTCACCAATGGAGAAATACAGGTAGCCCTCGCGGTCAAACTCCAGGCGGGAACCAAAATGCTGTCCCTTGGTGGTATTGGGGGTAGCTTTGTAGAGCGTTTGCAGGTCCGCAAGTGCGTTATCCACCAGTTTTGCCCTGACGATCGCGGTGTTCCCACCCTTTTCCGCACCTTCTTCCGAAGCAAAGGACAGGTATATCCAACCATTTTCGGCGTAATTGGGATGTAACTGGATGTCCAGTAAACCGCCTTGCCCCCGGTCGTATACAGCAGGGACATTGCCCACCTTCGTCTTTACTCCTGCTTTGAAATGGATGATTTCACCGGCTTTTTCAGTGATCAGCATGCTGCCATCGGGCAAAAACTCCATGCCCCAGGGTATCTGGAGCCCATCCACCAGCAATTCTGGCGTAAAAGGAGGGTTTTCGACAGTAGCAACTTCATTTTCAGTTTTCTGCGCACATGAGATATAAGTCATTACAACGAAAAAACAGGCGAGATACATACTTTTCTTCATTCTCAAACGTTAAAATAAATAATAAACTAAGGTAGGACCAGGTCCTAAATATAAACAGATTTTATAAGTATAAACAATTACACCAAAGAATATACTGACCCCAAATCAAGCATATTCTTGCCATAACTCAAATTAACCTATGCTCTCCTATAAATCTAGGCAACTCGTGTATGCCATACTTTTGATATCCCTGTCAGTAGTATGCACCACGGCCACAGCCAAGTCCAGTATTTATGAGCTTTTTACGGCAGTACACGGCGAAGCTGTCACCGAAAACAACAACAGCCCCTTGTCTGAGGCAGCCCTGGCTGCCAGTGTGGAAACTGAACGCTCCGACGCCGGAGCCCCCGGTAGTGTTGAAGCCGCTCCCATGTTTGCCACCATCATCCAGGGGGCGAATGAACAGGTAACCTGCCCCAACGATGGCAGCACCGTGGCGAAATTCTTCCTTTGCGGTACCAGTGATGTCCGCACCATCACCCTCAGCCAGAGCGGGGCCACCTATCAATGGCAGAAATTGGACGCTAACCGCTGCGCGCTGTCCGTGCAGGCCGATTGCGCCAATACGGACAATACCTGTTACGACAACGTGGGCAACGGGCCCACCTACAACCTGAATTCGGCCGGGGAATTCCGAGTGCGCGTGGACGGCGGGCAGTATTACTATTTCAAATCCACCCTGAACCCCCTGAACCCCCAGCTGATCAAAGAAGATATCATTTGCGGGAACCCCGGCAGGGTAGAGGTCACCAACGTACCTGCGGGCTATGAATACAGCCTGAACAACAGTGCGGGCCCTTACCAGGATTCCCCTTTTTTCAATATCACCAGCGCTGGCAGTTACAGGGTCTGGGTACGCCTCAAGAACGTTTCGAGCAGCTCCTGCCTCTTCCCTTCCAACACGGTCAACGTACAGAACCTCAATATCAATGTCGATGTTACGGCCCATGATATCCTGTGTAGCGGGGAATTGGGGAGTATTGACGTGTCGGTTTCGGGCGTCCCGGGGTTTTATACCTACCGCTTGCTTAAAAATGGGGTCACGGTAGATACCTTCGGCCCCAATTCGGCTGCTTCCTACACCTTCAGCAATGTGAGCCCCGGCACCTACAGTGTCCGGGTCGAAACCAACAAATGTAACGAACTGGTCACCCAGGATGTAAACAACAACCCTATCGTCATCGGAAATGGGATCAGCCCCCTGGCGGTTTCTACTTCGGCTTCTGACAGTTTTGGCTGCGGGGCGGCATCCGTAGATGTCACCATCGTCACTTCCGGGGGGACCGCCCCTTATCGTTACAGCCTCAACGGTGGCAGCACCTTTAGCGCCCCCTACAACAATTCGGCTGTTTTTACCGTGACTTCCGCGGGTACGTACAACATTCTGGTGGAAGATGCCAATGGCTGCCGCAAGACGGCCACCGCGAATGTGGAAAACCTCCCGCCCCCCGTATATACGATTAATACGCAGGATGCCAATTGCGGCGGAAGCAATAACGGCCAGATCACTTTTAACGTGACCAATGGCTATGGGTACAACCTGGAATACAGTATCAATAACGGTTCCTCCTACCAGAACGGCCATGTTTTCAACGGCCTGGCACCAGGGAGTTACGATGCCCTGATCCGGTACCAGCAGGATTCTTTCGTTTGTACCACCCCCGCCTCTGTGGAGGTGGTGGGCACGCCCTCTACCATCAGTGGTACCGCCACGGCCGACTCAACGCCCAGCTGTGGCAATGAGAACGGAGGACAGATCAGTATTTCCGGGGTTTCCGGCGGTACCGGGCCCTATCAATACAGCATCGGTGCGGGATTTAGCGGGACCACCGTATTCACCAATCTCGGGGTGGGGACCTATACCCCGCAGATCCGTGATGCCAATGGGTGCGTGGAAAGCCTGCCCCCCATTGTGTTCAATGCGCTCAACAAGCCCACCGACATGGCTTTTGCCATTTCCAACATCAATTGCCTTAGCAGTACGGCCTCGGTGACCGTGGCGGTCACCAACGGGTCCGCACCATATACCTATGAGATCATCGCTCCGGCGGGCAGTGCCATCAACAATGGAAACAACAATGTCTTTACCGGGCTCGGCCTGGGTACCTATACGTTCAGGGTTACGGACAGCGCTGGATGTTCCTATAACGAAAACTTCGCTATCACCGACATCAGTTCTATCGCCGCCCAGGCACAGGCCACCCGGGTGGTCACCTGTGTGGGTGACAGCGATGGGGAAGGCCGTTTCCTGATCGATGGCTTTGCCACCACCTACAGCTACAGTATAGACGGAGGGCCTGTCTCTACCGGGCAATCTGCCGGGATGGTCTCCCTCAACGGACTCGCTGCGGGGAGCTACGTCATCTCGGTGACCGATGAGGATACGAATTGTACCGATACCGCCACCCTGGTCATCCAGGAACCTGCCACCGCCTTTGCCATCAGCAACCTGAATGTGACCCCCATGAGTTGCCAAAACGGCAATATCGGGAGCGTGACCATCAATACCACCGGCGGATGGGGTGGAAATCGGTATACGCTCATACAACCCGATAGTTCCACCCGGGGCCCGAAGAACGGGAATACCTTTTCCAACCTTTCCCAGGGCGGGCTTTACCAGGTGAGTGTCACCGATGCCAATGGTTGTACGGTCACCGACAGCTTTACCCTGACCCCCCTGGTAGCACCGACACTTACCGTGAACGCGGGCGCCTCGGACTACTGTTATGACAATACGGACGCTGCTACCGTAGCCGTAACGGCGGCCGGGGGAGCGGCACCCTATGAATACCGCATCAACAATGGCCTCTGGGGGGGAAGCAGTACCTTTAATGGCCTTACCCCGGGCGACTACACCGTAGAGGTCAGGGATACGAACAATTGCCGGGATGACGTGACGGTGACCATAGCGCCTGAAATATCGGCCGTGGCGACCACCATACAGGAGTTGGACTGTGGCGGGCCACCCGCGCAGATCCAGGTGGTCATCAGCAACGGGTATCCATCCGGTGGGAACTACGATTATTATGAAGTAAGTATTAACGGCGGGCCTTATTCCGCAACCGCGACGAATATAACGGGCAACTCCTTTGTATACAGCATCCCCAATGACGGGTCTATCATTGTCGATACCACCTTCCAGTTCGAAGTAAGGGATAGCCGCGGCTGTATTACGGAAACCAATGTAGTGACTATTTCGCCACCCGAATCCATTGCCGGTGCGGCGGTCCCCACAGATACCAGCTGTGGTGACAACAACGGGATCATTACCCTGGTACCGGACACCAATTTCGGGGTGCCTCCCTATGAGTACAGTGTTGATAGCGGGGCCACCTTTGGCAGCCAGAACGTGTTTTCGGGCTTCGGGCCGGGTACGTATAGCACCTTTATGATACGCGACAGCCGGGGATGTACCACGCCGCTGCTTTCTGCGACCATTGCGGGGAGCACTCCCATTGATGCCGATGTTACCACTGTCGATGCCGTGTGTGCGGCCGGAACGGTCGAGGGCGAGATCAATGTCAACAGTGTCGCCAACGGAAGCGCGCAATTCACTTATGTGCTGCAGGATATCAGTGGCGCCACCGTGGCCACGGCAGGGCCCACGGCGAGTAGTACGGCCAACTTTCCAGGGGTGGCACCGGGTACCTATACGGTCATTACCACCGATGCCAATGGGTGCGAGGACCGCGATGTGGTGACCATCACCCAGAACCAGATAGACCTCATTCCGGTAGCCACCACCACCCCGCCCGACTGTACCACGGCCTTTACCTATGTGGTAGACATTGTAGGGGGGACGGCCCCTTACCAGATCGGGTTGGTGGGCGGCCCGCTTGGACCTCCCAACGTGGATATAGATACGCATGACTTCACAGGCCAAATTGCCTACGGGGTCACCTATTTTGTGGAAGTGGTAGACGACCTGGGCTGCCGGTATATCGAACAGATCGATCCGATTGCCGGGCCATCGCCCATTGCGGTAAACGCCACGGCAAGTACGGCTTCCTGTACCCCGGGGGGGAACGGGCAAATTGATTTCCAGGTGACCGGGATCGCCTCGCCTGCCGATATGACGATCACCTTGCAGGATACAGACACCGGGGCCATTGTCAGCGGCCCGCAGGTACTCACCAATGAGCCCATCCCCTATAACGGGGTGTTTACGGCCTTGCCGCCCGGGAATTACCAGATCCTGGTGAACGACGACAATACCAGCTGCGATGCCAGCACCCTGGTTTCGATTACCCAGGACATACCGGCCCTGGTGGTCGATAACAATGAACCTGCCAATTGTAATGTCGGGGCCCTGGTAACGGTACGGGGTAACGGGGGGACCCCCGGCTATACCTTCGCTTATGTACCCAACGGCGCCCCGGCGCCAGGGGTATTCAGCGCTCAGACCACCTATGAGATAGGAGGCCCCTATCCGGCGGATTATGATTTTTACGTACAGGACAGCAATGGCTGTACCAGTTTTACCACGGTAACGGTTACGTCAGACCCTGGGGTGCCTATCCCAACGGTGGATGTCATCAACCAATGTACCGCCGTCGCCAACTATACCATCAATGTAACCTCACCCCTGAGTACGGGCTCCGGATTGCCAGATGAGACGTTCCAGTACGATATTGGTGGGGGCTTCCAGGACAGCCCCAACTTCCTTGTGCCCAATCCGGGAGACTATACCATCGTTGTCCGCGATGGCTATGGCTGTACCAACACGGTGGTGGCCAGGGTGTTTGATTTCTTTGCCATTTCGGCCAGCGCCACCTCGGAACCTACCTGTAATGCGGGCGATGGGGTAATTACCGTTAATACCTCCGGGGGTAGCGGGAATTTCAGGTTTGAGCTCGATGATGGGGTCAACCCCGTTATCGTCCAGGATAACAACCCCACTTTTATCAATGTACAACCCGGGAACTATTCCATCCTCGTTACCGACCTGGATTCCAATACGTTTCCATTATGCTCTGACACGGCCTCAGTAGACGTGACCCTGGTGGACACCCCGGTAATCACGGCTACCCCCAGTGGTGATATTACCTGTAACGGGGCAAACGATGGCTATGTCAGTGTTGAATTACAGCCGGGTACGGACACCGACGCCCCATTCAGTTATATCCTTTATGACGGGGGCACCAGCACCATCGTGGACGGACCGCAAGGATCGTCCATGTTTGACAACCTGGGGCCGGGAACCTACCAGGTAGAAGTGGTTTCCGACAGGGGTTGTACGGACCGTTCCGGCAATGTGGTTGTCCAGGAGCCAAGCCCGCTGCTGATCAATACCGTCAATACGGTGTTCAGTTGCAACCCTGGCAGCAACCGTTTTAATACGGCTACCATTACGGTGTACACAGACAGCAACGGGGACGGAACCGGGGTCCCTACCGGTACCGCACCCTATACCTTTAGTATGAACGACGGTACGCCTGCTTTTGACGGTACCAATTTCCAGACCAGCAATACGTTTGAGGTGGTGGACAACGGCAGTACCCAGAATATTATCATTACGGCCCGGGACCAAAATGGTTGTGAGATCACCGATACGGTTACCCTGGACCCTCCTTCGGGGCTGACCTTCAGTTTTAATGTGAACCCCATTACCTGTGATGCCTCGGGCACCGGTGTGAATCCCGGTACCATTGATATCATTGTAGACCAGGGACCGGGGAATTACGAGGTCGAGATCCTTCCTTTGGGATCGGAACCCGTACGGAATTCCGGGGGGACCGACCGGGTTACCTGGGATATCAGCACCCCGGGTGATTACATCTTCGCGGTGACCGATATAGGGAATGGCGGATGCAGCTACCTGACCCCCGTGGTGAATGTTCCCGAATACAACACCATAGAGGCATTGATCGCCGAGGTGAGCCCCGTGACCTGTTATAACGGATCGGACGGGGAGATCAGCCTGGTGGTAAACAACTATACCGGGGTCTATAACTACGAGGTATTCTCTAGGGACAATGCCGGGGTAGAGACCAGTACGGGCGTTACCGGAAGCTTTGACACCACAAGCCCGATAAATACCCCGGAAATTATTTCAGGACTGCCTGCCGGGAACCTGGTGGTGCACATCGAAGCGCTGGACACCCCTTTCTGTGATACCGTAAGCAACATTGCTACCGTGCGCCAGCCAGACAGGGCCCTTGCCGTGGCCCTGCAGCAAACGGCTGAGGTCACTTGCAACATCCCTGGGCTTGGCGAGGTATTTGCCACCGGTGATGGTGGTTGGGGAAGCTATGAGTATCAGTTGATCGCCCCGGATGGCAGCACCATTTTGCAGGATTTTCCGGATACCAATGTCAGCTTCAGTGGTTTGGATGCCGGTACCTATACCGTAAACATCCGGGATGCCCAAGGCTGTATCGCGACCAATACCATTACCCTGAACCTCCCGCTGCCTATTTACGCCGATATCCAGATCACGGCGCCCCTGCAGTGCAACAACGACAACAACGGGGCCATACAGGCGTTTAATGTCAGTGGCGGGCAGGGTCCCGGGAATTACCTGTACCAATTGAACCGCATTTCGGAAGGCACCAATAGCGGGTTGCAGACCACGCCCGACTTCGCGAACCTTTCTTCCGGGGATTATACCATCACTGTATTTGACGGTTGGGGCTGTAGTTTCACCACCGTGGTAATAACGATCACAGACCCCGAAGTCGTCATTGCCGAACTGGTGGAATTGCAACCACCCGGTTGCGGGGACCTCGGACTGATGGGCCTTACGGTGACCAACCCGGAACCCGGGGTGAGTTATTTCTACAGGAGGGCAGGGACCGCAGATCCGTTCCTGCCGCTGGACGCTTCAGACCCGCTGGCCACCACGGTACAGATACAGGAAGATATTACGATAGATCCGGGGCCTTTCCAATACGAGGTGCAGAATTCCAACGGTTGCCCCTTTGAACGATCCAACCAGATTTCACTGGACCCCGCGGCACCCCTGGTGATTGCCCTGGACCTGACCAATGCCACGATCAACTGTGCCGGGGAGGCAACAGGGATCATCCGGTCTGAGGCCTTCGGGGGCATTGGCAACTATGTCTATACCCTGTTGAATTCTGATGTGCCTCCGGTGCCCACGGCGGGCAATACGGTGCGCACGGCGCAGGCCTCCGGAATCTTCCGGGACCTAGGGCCGGGTACCTATTGGGTTTTCGCCCAGAGTGGTGGTTGTACGGCTATTTCCACGCCCATTACCATTGTAGACCCTCCGCCATTGGTACTCGATTACCTTGAAGCCGTACCCGTGAGCTGTTTTGGAGATAATGACGGACAACTCATCATAGAAGCCAGTGGTGGTACCGGGGTTATCCGGTTTTCGATTGCTGACCAGCTGAGTGAATTCTTTGAACCGGACGATCCTATGTTCCCCAACAGGAAGACCTTTACAGACCTCTCACCCAGAAGCTATGAGATCATCATTCAGGACGACCTGGGGTGTACGATAACACAGACCATTACCATTACCGAACCCATGCAATTGGTGGCGGGGATTGGCAACAGCGCGCCTGAGACCTGTATGGGGGATGAGGATGGCAGTGTTACCCTGCAGGTTGTCGGGGGAACGGCCCCTTATGAGTTCGCATTGAATTCCTCGGATGATGCGGATTTTGCCCCGAACCCTTCCCAGACCTGGAACAACCTCAGGGGCGGGGAGACCTATGTGATCTTTGTACGTGATGCCATGGGTTGCCAGACCAATGTCCTGGTACCCGTGGGGATAGGGGTCGACCTGCAGCCGGAAGCCAGGGTGGCCTACGGATGCGAAGGTATCTTCCCGACCAGTACTGCGACCGTTTCGGTCCAGGATACCAGCCAGTATAGCCAGTTGCTATTTGCCCTGGATCCGGCTGATCCTACCGACGCCATTACATCCCTGGCGGGTACACAGCGAAGCTGGGGGGATTTGAGCCCGGGAGACCATACCGTGTATATCTACCATGAGAATGGGTGTTCTACCTTTGTGGAATTCCGTGTGGATGCCTATGAACCCCTTACCCTTGATGCCATGAAAACGGGCATGAACGAGATCACGGCCACAGCCAATGGCGGCTATGGGGAATATGAGTATTTTTTCCAGGACGTCTCCTACGGTTCAGACAACGTATACTATGTCAACCAGGACAGCAATGTGACGGTGCGTGTAGTGGATGCCATGGGTTGTGAAGCCGTTATGGTATTCCCGTTTGATTTTACCGGGATGCTGGAAATCCCCAATTTCTTTACGCCGGACGGGGATAACATGAATGACCTGTGGTATCCCAAAAACCGCGATTTTTTCCCGAATATCGAAGTGAAGATCTATGACCGCTACGGAAGGGTGGTGGCCGTACTGGACCAAATATCCGGATGGGACGGCACCTATGAAGGCCGGGAGGTACCCACCGGGGATTACTGGTATGTGGTTCATGCCAACGACAAGGAGAAACAACAATACGTAGGGCATTTTACCCTGTACAGATAGCATTGTATTTTGTCTTTAGTTCCTGGAAGGCGCCCGTATCACGGGCGCCTTTTCTTGTCCTATAACCGGGGCGGCAGCCTGCGTTACCTGCATTGATTTTTTGAGATAGAGAAGGCCATTGAGAACCAAGTGTCGAAATACATCGAAAGGTACGGCCTGGCACCTGTTTTTAAAGCGGCGCTGCACAGTGGTTCTGTGGTGGTGGGTGAAATGGGTGTGGTGAAGCGCGAAATTGTTTATTCCGGGGATATACTCAATACCACGGCCCGTATCCTGGAGCAGTGTAAGTATTACAAACAGCACCTTATTATTTCCCAGGAGGTCCTTAGGATTTAAGAACCGGGCCTTTATGCGCAGTTTTCCATCAGGCCATTGGGAAATCTTACCCTACGGGGGA
>MRWG01001099.1_pt1 | contig 19490 bp, 16 predicted proteins | sample 1013341 | NCBI WGS metagenome assembly MRWG01 (sample SAMN06117577, study PRJNA244670) | biofilm metagenome | biome: Water; feature: Cathode Biofilm; material: Biofilm; isolation source: microbial consortium enriched at the cathode of a solar microbial fuel cell | place: USA: District of Columbia ... | reverse complement strand
GGGGGGTTGGAGGATCTGGCGCGTCGTCCGCTGCGGGCCCACCGTGGGATGTACGTGTGGGCGGGGGTGGCGATGCTGCTCGCGGCGGCGGGCGCCGGCGTGCTGGCCATGTCGCTCTGGGACAAGCGGGGTGAGCTGAACGAGCAGATCGAGGCGGCGAAGACGAATCGGCAGGAGATCCTGGCGAAGACGGATCTTTCGCCGGCGGAGTACGCCGGGGCGCACCTGGTGCTGCCGGGCAAGATCGCGGCGTTGCGGGGTGGGGAGACGCCCGCCGAGCCGATCATGCCGGTGCTGCAGGAGTTCGAGACGCTCTCGTTCGTGCTGTCGAACGAGGAATGGGATCTGGTGACGTTGTCGGTGCGTCCGACGGCGGTGTCGGTGCGTGTGTCGGTGCCGAGCGTGGTGGAGGCGGAGGCGTTCGAGGACGCGGTGCTGTCGATCACGGGCTCGAACCTGGTCTGGACGCCGATGGACTTCCGCGAGCGGGGGGAGCGTGTGGACTGCTCGATGACGGGGCAGTGGAGCGAGGACGCGGGGAGGGCGCCATGATTGGTGAGTCTGACATTCCCCGGATGACGCCGGACGAGCGGTACGAGCAGGCGGCGATTGCGCAGATCGGCGAGCGTCGGAATCGGCCGACGCATTTCGTGGTGATCGGCGCGTTGGCGTTGTGCGTGGCGGTGGTGGCGGTGCTGGTGGCGTGGTTCTCGCGTGGGGCGGCGGCGAAGGAGCTGGCGTCGCGCGAGGCGAAGCTGCAGGAGCTGGCCTCGCTGACCTCGGAGTGGCTGGCGCTGAGCAAGCGTGAGAGCAGCGAGGAGAGCGAGGACGAGCGGATCCCGCAGAGCCGCGTGCGAGAGCTGGCGGCGCAGGCGGGGATGGTCGCGACGCCCCCGCTGGCGCAGCCGCGGATCGACAACTATCAGAACGCGCGCCGGGCGAAGTACAGCTACCCGAACGTGCGGGACAAGTCGCTCGAGGCGTTGCTCACGTGGGTGCGGCTGGTGCTCGCCGAGTTCAAGGGTGTGTGGGTGCACGAGATCGAGATCAAACCGAGCGGGGACGCGTGGCAGCTTGAGGTGGTCTTTGCACGATGGGAGCGGACGAGCACATGAACGGGCAGAGCAGGACAACTTCCGGGCGTGTCGTGGTGTGGGCTCTGGCGGGCGCACTCACGCTGGGGGCGACGCTCTCGGGGTGTGGCGAGCGTGCGCGTGATCTCTCGCAGCTGACCGGTGAGGACCGACGCGGGGAGGCGTTGGTGATCTCGCGGGACGCCGAGCGATTGGCGGCGATGGGCAAGACGGACGACGCGATCCTGCGTTACCAGGAGGCGCTCTCGATCTCGGGTGATCTGGCGGGCGCGTGGAACAACCTCGGCGAGTTGTACATGCGTCGGGGGAGCTACGCGGACGCGGTGAGCGCGTTCGGCGTGGCCGCGGGGCTGACGCCCTCGGACCCGAGGCCGGTGTACAACACGGGGCTGGTCTACCAGAAGGTGGGCTGGGCGAAGGACGCGATCGACCACTACGCCGAGGCGCTCAAGCGTGACGAGAACATGCAGGAGGCGTTGCGCGGGCACGCGGTGGCGGCGGACATGCTGGGGCGGGCGGACGACAAGACGCTGGAGTACATCCGGCGTGGCCTGCTGCGTGAGACCGACCCGGAGTGGCGTGAGTTCTTCGAGCGTCAGCGTTTCCGCGTGGAGGCGGAGATGCGGGCGTTGACGCGTCGGGGCGGGTGAGCCCGCGGGCCGGCGTGGCGTGGTCGGCTAGAGCAGCTTGATGGCGAGGCTGGCGAGTTCGGAGCGTTCACTCTTGGCGAGGGTGACGTGTCCGACGAGGCCGACGCCGCGCATTTTCTCGACGGTGTAGGACAGGCCGTTGGAGGACTGGTCGAGGTATGGGTTGTCGATCTGTCCGATGTCGCCGGTGAGGATGAGCTTGGCGCCGTCGCCGACGCGGCTGGCGATGGTCTTGACCTCGTGGGGAGTGAGGTTCTGGGCCTCGTCGACGATCATGAACTGGTGGGGGATGCTGCGTCCGCGGATGTAGGTGAGGGGTTCGAGGACCAGGCGTCCGTCGGCGATGAGCTTGTCGATGCGTTGTTCGGCGCCGAGGGATTCGGCGTTCTGGTTGGGGCTGCCCCGGGTGGACATGAGGTATGAGAGGTTGTCGAAGATGGGCTGCATCCAGGCGCCGAGTTTTTCGTCCTTGTCGCCGGGGAGGTATCCGATGTCGCGTCCCATGGGCATGATGGGGCGTGCGACGAGGAGCTTGTCGTAGCGTTGTTCGGTGAAGACCTTGGCCATGCCGGCGGCGAGGGCGAGGAGGGTCTTGCCGGTGCCGGCGGCGCCGAGGAGGGTGACCATCTTGATCTCGTCGTCGAGGAGCAGGTCGAGGGCCATGGTCTGCTGGACGTTGCGGGCCATGACGCCGAAGGTGGGTTTTTTCTGTCCGGTGACGGGGATGAGGTGTTCGGTGTCGGCGAGGCGGCGACCGAGGCCGGAGTGGGCCTCGTCCTCGAGGTCGTGGAGGATGACGAACTGGTTGGGGGTGAGCTGGCGGGTGTAGGCCTCGTCGCCGTTGTCGTCGCGGACGGTGAGGGCGTCGCCGAGGGCCTCGATGGGGAGCATGCGGTCGCGGTACATGTCGTCGATCGTGTCGCGTGAGGCGTCGATCTCGAGGTATCCGGTGTAGAGGCGGTCGGCGTCGACCTTCTGGTTCTCGAAGTCTTCGGTGCGGATGCCGAGGGCGTCGGACTTGATGCGGGCGGAGAGGTCCTTGGAGACGAAGACGGCGGAGACGTCGGCGCGTTGGTGGAGGCGCCAGGCGACGCTGATGATGCGGTTGTCGGGGGTGTCGGCGGCGATGACGTGGGGGCGTTCGTAGTCGCCGACGTCGATGGCGATGGTGCCGCTCTGGCCGTTGGTTCCGGTGGAGGCGCCGACGTTGGAGGGCCAGTCGATGGTGTCCCAGCGGACGCCGCGGATCAGTTCGCCGGTTTCGCGGAGGCGGTCGAGGTGTCGGATGCACTCGCGGGCGGCGCGTCCGATGTCGTCTTCGCGTCGTTTCATGGTGTCGAGTTCTTCGATCACCGGGTAGGGGATGACGACGTGGTTTTCCTGGAAGACGAAGAGGGCGCCGGGGTTGTGGAGGAGGACGTTGGTGTCGAGCACGAAGTGCTTGATCACGGTGTCATCGCGGGCGGGCTTGGGATCGGTTGGCGCGGTGGTCATTGTCTGGGCGTCTCTCCGGGCGAGCATAGCGGGGCGGGCTAGTTCCAGAAGGCGTCCACGGTGAGCATGAGGGCGACGACGAGGGCGAAGAGGCTCTTGATGACGCTTGAAAGGAGGCGGCCGACGGCGGCGCCCTGCCCGGACTTCATGCTCTCACCCCAGGGTCGTTGGGCGACGCCGCGTTCGGCGAGGGCGGCGCCGGCGAACGCGCCCGCGATGGCGCCCACGAGGGATCCGACGATGGGGATGGGGATGGTGACGGTGCCGACGAGCAGGCCGACGAGGGAGCCGAGGATGGAGCCCCAGGCGCCGTGCCGGGTGCCTCCGGCCTTGCCGGAGCCGGCGGCGGAGGCGAGCAGCTCGGCGAGTTCGGCGAGGACGCCGAGGGCGATGGCGGCGACGATGGTCCAGAGGTTGAACATGCTCGGCTGCCACCAGAAGCAGAGCATGGCGACGCCGATCATGAACCAGATGCCCGGGAGGGTGACCAGGGTCAGGGCGACGCCGATGAGGGAGCAGAGGGCGACGATCGAGGCGGCGAGGTAGATCATGGGGTGGGCGTGCCCGATCAGGACGCCGCGGCGTCCTCGTCCTCGGGGCGTTGGTCGTCGGCGGGGGTGGTGGTGTCGTCGTCACCTTCTTCGGGAGGGAAGGCGGTGCGTTCCATCTCGAGGATCCAGCCTTCGACGTTGGCGTGGCGGTAGGTGTCGATGCGGACTTCCTGGGCGCCGAGCTTGTCGTGCCCTTCCCGGACCTTGAGGAAGACGATGAACTTGTCCCACTTGCGTTTGTCCACCTCGGCGAGGTCCGCGGGGACGAGGGAGGCGCCTCCGGGGAGGGTGAGGCGTTGCTCGGCGGGGTCCCAGGTGTAGGACTTGGTGGCGACGCGGAGGAAGAGGACGATGAGGTAGAGCCCGACGGCGTAGCAGACGGCCATGATGCCCCACTGCATCGGGATGTCGAGCCGGTGCAGGGGCTTGGGCTGGGTCGAGCTGGACCAGGTGGTCTGCAGGCTCTCGAGGCGTTGGCGCGGGTTCTCGATCGTGGTGTGCTCGGCGTCGAGCTTGCCGATGAGCTTGAGGCCCTCGAGCCAGTTGCCGCGCGTGATCTTCGCCACGGCCCGCTTGTGGGAACGTGAGTCCGGGTTCTGGGCGGCCTCCTGGTTCCTGGCGGACTCTTCCTCGCTCTTGAGGTGTTCCAGCTCGGCGACGGGGTCGGTGACGCTCGCGTTGTTGAGCGTCCAGCCGAACTCCTCCTGGTCGGCCTGCACCGAGGCCTGGAGGTACTGCCATTGGGCCCAGTCGGCGTACTTCTCGCCGCGGGCGGGGTAGGCGATCATCGCGTCGTAGAGCCCCCAGGTGCCGAAGGCGAGGACGACGACGATGAAGATCAGCATTTTGAGCACCCAGGGGCGGTTGAGGGTGCTCTTGGTGGGGACGGTGTCGCTCATCGGGCCTGGTTCCTCTCCGGCTCGGGACGGGGCGTGTTCATCGGCCGAACGGGTAGAGGATATGAAACCCGCTCCGCCGGAGGGCGGGGAGGGGGCGGGATTCTGGGATTGCGTTCGGGTTCAGCGGGTGTCGTCCACGCGTTGGAAGGCGGCGATCCACCATCGCTCGGCGGTGTGGGGCCCGTCCGGGCGGGACATCATGGCGTCGAAGCCGCCCTGGGAGACCTTCCGGGTGGGGATGCGGGGGTAGCGCTTGCCGGAGAGCATCGCGTGGGTGAGCCAGCGCGAGTGCTCGGCCCGGAACCGTTCCCCCGCGAGTCGGGTGTCACGTCGGTTGAACCACCGCCAGAGCATGGGGGAGTTTAAGAGAAGGGCGGTGTGGTTCCAAGGGGCGTGGGCGGGGGCTACGGGATCACGAGGCCCAGCCCGTCCTTGCTGGGGAGGAAGTTTTTGGTCGCGTAGATGATGGATTCGGGCGTCGCGTCCGAGCCGGTGAAGGTGCTGCCCGAGGGGTACCAGAGGGACGGGTCGGTCCAGGCCTGCTCGCGTGTGAGGGAGCGGACGGAGCCGTCGAACATGGTGGCGAGCATGGAGCCGTCGCGTCCGCGGAAGCTGAGTTCGATGTTGCCCGGGGCGGCGTTGAACGCGCGTCCGTAGGCCACCGAGGCGTGGTAGATCGGGCCGTTGTCCATGAACGCGCCGTTGACGGTGGGGTTGGCTTCGATGTCGAGATCAAGGCCATCGACGACGCCGAGGTAACGCGTGCCGTCGGCGTGCATGACCTTTGACGCGAGCGAGACGCCGACCCGGTCGATGTTCGGGGCAAAGTCGATCGGGACGAGCCCGGGGGAGGCGGGGTGCTCGCTCTTGAGGCGATCACCCAGATCGATATCAACCTTGCCCAGCAGGTCCGTGGGCGCCAAGGGGGGGGTGATTCGGCTGGAGTACAGGTGGAACGCGGAGGGCTGCAGGTAGCTGACCTGGCGGAACCTCGAAGTATTCAGGATATCGATGAAGTCCTGGCTGTCGGCGGGGTTGCCGAACAGAAAGTCGTTGCGCCGCGTGGCGCGCGGGTCGCCAAGCTTGTTGAAGATATTGGCCATGCGCAGCGCCCGGTTGGCGCCCAGGTCGATCGCGTCGCCCATGATCGGGCTGATCCAGTCGTATGTCTGTGTTGGCGTGCTGGAGCTGCTGCTGCCGAGCAACAGATCCGCGGCGTCAACGATGCCTGTCTCCAGGCTGATCCCCCGCGCCTGGTAGGGCGCCCCGCTCGTGTTGACGCCCGCGTACCGGCCCATGTGGTCCGCGAGGTACACGTGCTGGGCCTGCCCGAGCTGGCGGTGGCGGAAGCTCGAGTCGATCCCCCCGCTGATCTTGTCGGCGCCTCCCATGCCCACCATCATGCTGGCGCCAAGGGCGGCGAGCACCACGGCGGCGGCGAAGGTCTCGGGCAGGGTGAACGCTCGCTGGTGGCGCGACTGTGTCATCGTGCAATCCTCCCGTTCAGGTTTTCCTGGGGTGGGCGGGCCTTGCTCGGTCCCGGCGCCCGCCGCGTTCCCCGCGCGGCGGCGTCTGTCCTCCCACGCTCGAGTGTACGCGGCGTCCGATGTCCCGGTTCCAGCCGGACGGCGCGTCCGCCCGCTGGCCCGATCCCCCCGGACGGACATTCTAGAATCGGGCCACTCCAGCCCCGAGGATTCCCCATGACCACCGCCGCCGCCCGTCCGTTCGACGCCCGCACCGACGCCACGCTCGCCTCGCTCGAGGCGTCCGGGCAGTACAAGCACCTGCACATGCTCGAGTCCCCGATGGACGCGGTGGTGCGGATGCGCGGGCACGGCGAGGTGCTGTGCTTCTGCTCGAACAACTACCTCGGGCTCGCCAATGACCCGCGGGTCGTCGAGGCGGGCATCGAGGGGCTGAAGAAGTACGGCGCCGGGACGGCCTCGGTCCGGTTCATCTGCGGCACCTTCGAGCCGCACGAACAGCTTGAGGAGCGCATCGCCCGCTACATGGGGACGGAGGCGAGCTACACGTTCGTCTCGTGCTGGAACGCGACCGAGGCGTTGTTCCCGACGTTCTGTGAGGCGGGCGATTACATCCTCTCGGATGAGCTGAACCATGCGTGCATCATCGACTCGATCCGTCTCACGCCCGTGATCAAGAAGGGCGTCAAGAAGGGCGTCTTCAAGCACTCGGACATGGAGAGCGCCCGGGCGAAGCTGCAGGCGGCGAAGGACGATCCGGAGGTGACCGGGCAGATCTGGCTGGTGACCGACGGCGTGTTCTCCATGGAGGGTGATATCGCCGACCTGCTCGCGCTGCGCAAGCTCTGCGATGAGTTCGGCGCCATGCTCGTCGTTGATGACTCCCACGGGCACGGCGTCATGGGGGAGACGGGGCGCGGCACGCATGAGCACTTCGGGATGTGCCCGGGCACGCCCAGCTTTGATCCGGCCAACGGCACGGTGGATTTCTTCACGGGCACCCTGGGCAAGGGGTTGGGCGGGGGCGCCGGGGGGTTCATCGCCGGGCCGAAGCGCGGGACCGAGCTGGTCATTCAGCGCGGGCGCCCGACGCTGTTCTCCAACGCTCTGCCCGTGACGGTCGCGTGCAGCGCCAACGAGGCCATCCGGATCGTGATGGATGAGCCCGAGCGGGTTCAGCGTCTCAAGGACAACGTCGCGAGCGCTCGGAAGAAGATCGGCGAGGCCGGGTTCGAGGTGCTCGAGTCGCCGACGGCGATCTGCCCGATCATCGTGGGGGACACGGCCAAGGCGATCAGCATGTCCCAGCGGTTGCTCGAGCTGGGCGTCTTCGTCATCGGGTTCGGCTACCCGGTGGTGCCGGAGGGGACGGCGCGGCTGCGGATCCAGATGTCCGCGGCGCACACGGAGGAGCACATCGACAGGCTGGTGGAGGCGTTGAAGAAGCTGTAGCGCTTTCAGAGGCAGTGTCTATCAGTAGGGGGTCGCATGCTGGGCAGACTTCGCAAATGGTGGAAGTTGCGTGGAGAGTTTGTTGACCATGCAACTTGGTGGTGCAGAAACGTGGCAACCACCCTTCGATATCCTCCTCCAGCTACGAGCTCCGTCACTCTTGAAAGCATTCTCGATATGGAGATCCGCGAGATTGCGAGCAGGATCTGCGGTTACTTGGAGGAAGACTGCTTCCCCCCAATTCGTCGCAGTTGGTTTACAGACGTGCTCTGCATCAAGCTAGCTGGGGCAGGCATTCCGAAACGAGTGTGGATGCCTTTGGTTGAGAGGATTACGGACGAAGTGTGCCGCATCCGCGATGGCGATTAATCGCTGACTTGAGTAGAGCATCCTCACGCCTCCAGCACGAACGTCACTTTTATGTTCACGCGCCAGGCTGTGACTTCCGGCTCCCTCTCCCCGCCGGGGAGAGGGCTGGGGTGAGGGGCTCCGTCTTCTACACTCTCCTTCATGGCTCGCCAGGAGCAGTACAAGACTGAGCGCGCCCGATCACTGCGGCGGGAGCAATCCCCGCCGGAAGGCGTGCTGTGGTCGGCGCTCAGAAACCGCCGCCTCGGCGGGCTCAAGTTCCGTCGTCAGCATTCGGTCGGGCCGTTCGTCGTCGATTTCTATTGCGCTGACGCGCATCTCATTGTTGAACTCGACAGCAGCTATCACGACGGCCGACGGGCGCAGGACGCAGCCCGCGATCGGGAGCTCGAATCTCGCGGGCTCCGAGTGTTCCGGGTGACTGCGAGCGAGCTTGCGAAGAACCCGGAAGCGGTTCTGGAAACGATTCTGCGGCTCGCCCGGGACCGGGTTGATGAGGCAAAGAAGGATGAGGAGAAGGAGTAGCCCCTCACCCCGGCCCTCTCCCCGCCGGGGAGAGGGAGGTGGAGGAAACCGGCGCGGTTTTGGCTTACTCCTCGAGCACGAACGTGACCTTCATGTTCACGCGCCAGGCGGTGATCTTGCCGTCGTCGATGTCCATTTTCATGTCCTGCACCCAGGCGCTCGTCACGTTCTTGAGCGTTTTGCAGGCGCGTTCGACACCCTTTTCGCAGGCGTGCTCGAAGCTCTTGGTGCTGCTGGCGGTGATCTCGGTGACGCGGGCGACGGATGATGACATGGCGAGGCTCCTGCTCATCGCGCCCGGGCATCGGGCGACGTGACCAGCCTACCGGGTCCGCCGGGGCGCCCCAAGCGGCGTCAGAACTTCTTGTGTGTTGCTCGTTCGGTCTGGGGTCGAAACCCCAGAATGGCACGGACCAGGGGGACGTCGGCGGGCGTTGTGATCTTGATGTTCCGCGCGTCGCCCTCGACGGTCACCACCCGCTCGCCGAGCTTCTCGACGAGCGAGGCGTCGTCCGTGCTCGTCAGGTCGTCCTGTGCGTATGCGCGCGCGAGGAGGGCCTTTGCAAACACCTGCGGGGTTTGCGCCAGCATGAGCCCGGCGCGGTCGAGGGTTTCGGTGACCTCGTGGAGCTTGCTCTTGCTCCCGCCCCCGGCGCCGAGGATCGCCGCGAGCGGGTCGGCGCCGACGTCGTCGGCCACCTCATCGCCCACGCGTTTGACCGTGTCGGGGACGGGAATCGCGGGGATCACCGCGTCGTGGCGTGAGGCGGTCTCGAAGACCCGGTCGATGAGTTCGGGCGAGGCCGCGGGGCGGGCGGCGTCGTGGACCGCAACGTGCGTGGCGTCTTCCGGGACGTGCGCGAGCGCGGCGGCGACGGTCTCGTACCGGTGGTCCTTGCCCCCGCGCACGAGGGAGGCGCCGAGCATGGTGAGGCGATCGGCGTGCCTGAGTTTGAACTCGGCGAACGCGTTGTCATCGTGGGGGCCGGCGACGATGACCGAGGAGACGCGGTGGTCCTTGGTGAACAGCTCGACGGTCCGCTGCAGCACGGGACGTCCGCCCAGGTCCTCGTCGAGCTTGCTGCGGGGGGCCAGGACGTTCTCGGCGCCGGACTCGCGGAACCGGCGCGACGCGCCCGCGGCGGGGATGATGACGCAGATGTTCATGCGTCAAGCCTACGCGATCAGGGCCGGTGTGCACGGTGCACCAGGGGACGCAGGGCGAACGCCGCGACGACGATCGCTCCGAACACGGCGAGCACCCACCACGCCTCGATCGCCACACGGACACTCAGCACGATCGCCGCGCCCCCGGCGAGGAGGCATCCGGTCCAGCCGAGCCAGCGACGCGACCGCATCTCGAGGGCGCCCAGCGCGTTGACGATGGCGAAGGTCACCAGGAAGGCGAGGCTGGCGGCCTCGACGAGGCGTGTGATCGAACCGATGGCGGCCAGGATCGCCCCCCCGACGCCGATGGCGAGGATCGAGCCCACGGGCATGCCGCGGGCGTTCTCCCGGGCGAAGATGGGGGGCAGCTCGCCGTCGTCGGCGACGAGCTTGGCCAGGCGGGCGGTGGCGAAGAGGGTCGCGTTGATCGCCGAGCCGGTGGAGAGCACGGCGGCGACGCCGGCGAGGACCATGCCCGAGGTTCCCAGCGCCCGCTGACCGACCACGGCGAGGGAGATTTCCTTCTGGTCGATGATCTGCGGCGCGCCCACCAGCATGACCGAGCCGATGGTCATGACCAGGTAGACCACGATGACCACGCCGACGGCGAGGAGCACGGCGCGCATCAGCGTGCGGTCCGGGTCGCGCAGGTCCTCGTAGTCGTAGGCGAGAAGCTGGAACCCTTCGTAGGCCATGAAGACGGCGGCGGCGCCGGCGATGGCGCCGACAAACCCGGCGTCGGTGGCGGCGCTGGTCTCGAAGAGTCGTTCGGTCGAGCCGCGCAGGAGGCCGATGGCGGCCAGCCCGATCAGGATGACGAGCTTGCCCCAGACCGAGACGATCTCGAACCACGCGGCGTGCCCGACGCCGAGGAGGTTGAGGCCGACGAGGGCCGCGACGATGGAGACGCCCGCGACGCGGCTGGTCATGGCGCCCAGGCCGAGGGTGTGGGCGAGGTAGTGTCCGAAGGTGAAGGCGTAGACGCCGATGGTGAGGGTGTACCCGGCGAGCAGGACCCATGACAGGGCGCCGGCGGCGGCTTCGCGTTTCATTTCACGGAGGAAGGTGAACGCGCCGCCCCCCTCGCCGAACTCCCGGGCCAGGCGGGCATAGTTGATCGCGGTCACGAGGGCGACGAGGCCGGCGAGCAGAAAGCTCAGCGGGGCCCAGGGGCCAGCGATCTCGAGCACGACGCCGAGGGCCGAGAAGATCCCGCCCCCGACCATGCCGCCGACGGCCATGGCCCAGGCCGAGCCGAGGCCGAGCTTGGACGCGTTCCTGGCCTCGGGCGTGGTCATGGACTGAAGATAGGGCGATCGCTCACCGAATCAGAAGGGGAGGGCGCAAACCTTCGGAGGGGGGCGTGCGTAGTATTCACGTCCGGCTGGCGCCGGATATTGACAAGTTGGGGCCGAATGGTATCGACCGGGCAGGGAAGGCTTGGCGTGGCGTGTCGAGGGGTGTGCTGGCCTCGTAAAAAGCACACAACACTTCAACTGCCAACACGCAGTTCGCTCTGGCGGCCTAATACAGGCCTCCGATCCTCCGTCAGACGCCCGATGCGGCGGAGGATCATGATCATCGGGCTGGTCCGCGATTGACGACTCCTGGGTCGCGGATGAGAAACTGCAGGAGACTGGCTCGAAGGGGAGGGCGTCGGCGCCCGCCCCGAGAGTGAGATCAAACCGCCGACTACACACGTAGAGGCGTCCTGCTGACTGTCCCGGGACGGGGGTTCGAATCCCCCCGGCTCCATTTTCTAAGCGTGCCGCGGGGTGACCCTCCGCGGCACGTTTGTCATTCGGCCTTGTGGGTGCAAGGGTGGGCGGAGGCTGGCGCCGAGAGCGACACTCCGGGACGCACACCCCCCAAGTCGTCCTTCATCGTGGTGTTTTCGCTGCGGGCCGGGGTTCCGCCGACGCCCGTCGCTCGTGTTCCGCGGCGTTGGTCAGCTGCTCTGGGCGTCGCCCGTGAGTGGCGTTCTTCCGGAAAGGCTCGGGGGCCAACTCAGGACCACCTGCGAACCGTGCAGGGGGTACTGGGAGCGGTACCGGAACACGCGGAACTCGCGGTCATCCCAGCCGGTCAGGTCTGCGACGTGTTTCAGGGCCTGCGCGTATCGCGGCACGTCCGGCGATCGGGCGCTGGCCCGCCCGCAGCCCAGCGATTGCACGGGCTCGAACGCGCTCAACCGGTCGATGCTCCGGGCCGGATCGTTGACGTCGGCGACGCCCTCGATCGCGGTGTCGTACAGATCGACCCGCGGCGGCGCATCGGATCCGAGGTCGCGGTGGACGAAGACGTCGAACTGGATCAGGCGTGCGGGCATGACGACGCCCGCATAGACGAACATCCGATCACCCGGCGCGGGAGAGCGGGCGTGATGAGCCCCGTTCGAATCCGCGGCCACCAGCACCACGTCCGCCGTGCTTCGGGGGCTGTAGGTTGCGCCGGTCAGTGAGAATATGGTGGCGTCCTCCACGGCTCTGGCGTGAAGCGCTGAGCCGGGGCAGGAGGAGAGTTCGGGCACGAAGCGCGGCGCCGGGGCGCACGGATGGGTCGGGGTGGCCTCTGGGGTCGGGTCGGGGCCGAATCCACCGAGGCGGTGGGCGGCGAAGCTGAGGTTCGCGTTGGGGCGTACGCGCTGGACGCCGAGCAGTCCGTTGATCCAGGCGAGGCGGCGGCCGGTGGCGTGCTCGTCCGGCGCCAGGAACGCGGTGGCGCAGATCACGCCGCAGGCGACCCCTCGCAGTTGGGAGAGCGCGCGGTAGACGGATTGCCGGCGGCGCAGTTGGAACTCTTGGCTGGCTTCCGGGATCCAGGCGCTGACGATGGCGTCCAGCGCACTCCGATCGCCGATGTCCTTCTGGATGAGGGTTTCGAAGTCATCGACGGCGTGACGGGCCCGCTTGATCGCGCCGGGGTCCGCGCCTGTTCGGGCCACGGCGGTCAGCAGCCGGCGTAGCGGGTCCGGTCCGGGCAGCCGGTGAACGACGCCGATCGGGTCGGTGGTCCGGAGGGCCCGGAGCAGCCGGCAGGCGAAGACCGCGTTGAGGCCGAGTTGGGTGGCGAGCTGCTGCGGGCCGGCGCCGTGTGCACACAGCGGCGTGACCACCCGGCTCAGGGCGTCGAGCAGCTCGGCGCCGACGTGAGCGATGCGATCTTTGAGCGCGTCATCGATGCCCGCTCCGAGGGCTGGCCCATCGTCGGCGATGGTCGCGGCGTCGGCGAACGCCGGGCCGAAGCTCCCGGTGCTCGGACGCGTGGGTGATCGCGTGTTGTGGGTGTGTTGGCCCAGGCGATTGAGTCCGTGACGCGCGCATCGGGCGCGGGGTCAGTGAGTTTCTGCCGCCGGCCACCTCGTGGTCTCCGGGCGATGCCCGATGCGTACACACCACGGACCGGGGCCGGCACGCCGCAGCCCCGCCACGAAGCGGATCGATCAGATCAGGGGCATCCCGCCCCGAGGCTGGTCAGGAAGGCCACGACATCGGTGAAGTCGAGAACCCCGAATGGCAGTGCCATATCGGAGGCGATGTCTCCTTCGACAAAGCCTGTCAGGAAGGCGAGGACGTCCGCGAAGTCCAGGGTTCCCGCGGGTGGGGCCAGGTCGGCGGGGCAGTTGACGATCGGCTTCATCAGGAAGGCGACGCCGTCAATGCCATCGCGGGCGCCCGTTCCGACGATCCAGCCCCGGTCGTTGACACCCAGCGGCGTGACGTTGCTCCAGTGGGCCCGTTCCTCGTCGTCGGCGATGAGGGAAGCCATCTCGTACATGACCTCCGAGTGCGAGTCCAGCAGAAACCCGCCGCTGAGGTCGTTCACGAAGTCGCCGTCGAGGTCGTGCTCGATGTCGCCGACAATCCAGCCGTTCCGGTTCGCGTCCCACATCGAGGAGTCGAGCGTGAGTCCGGGGAGTGGGGCGCCGTCCGGAGCGGAGAGATCGATCGCGAACTCGTGCGCCTCGCTGTAGGTTTCGGTCATCGGGTCGTACCGCCAGATCGCGGGCCGGTCCGGGCCGTCGTTGCGATTGAAGCGGCCGACGATGTCTCCGTTGGGGAGCACCTTGACCGGGCGGGTGGCGTTCAGGCCGGGCCAGCGTGAGTTCCCGGTGGGCTTGGGCTCGAGGTAGGTCCAGGTCGAGGTCGGGATGTCGTAGATGGCCGCCTGGTTGGTGTAGATCGTTTCAACCGAACCGTCCGGGCGGGCCACGTCGGTGACGCGGGTGAGGACGCCGACCGCTCGCCCGTCCGTGCTGACGTCGAAGAAGTCGCCGACGCGGAACACCTCGTCTCCGTCGAGGGTGCTGAGTCGGGGGAGGATCAGGCCGTCCGCAACGCTCCAGATCGCTCCCCCGCCGTTGGATCCGCCGACGACGCCCACAACCACGCCGTTGTCGTTGATGTCGTTTGCGAACATGACGCCCAGCCCCGGGCCGGTCACGATGGGGGTCGCCACCCAGCCATCGGGTGTTTGCTCCCAGGCCGTCTCGATGTCCGGGTGCTGCGAGAGTCCGACGATCCAGCGTCCGTTGCGGCTGATCGCTTCTCCCCATGTCGATCGGTTCAAGGGGGGCACGCCCGGGAGATCGGTCAGGCTCATGTCCACGTCCCAGACCGCGCCGAGCGTGGAGTAGTCCCCAGGCCCGACCTCGGAGGCGCCGACGACGAGTCCCGTGTTTGAGACCTCTTCGGCAAGGGCGAACTCGCCCCCGGCGGTCTTGAGCGCGTAGATCTCGAAGCGGGGGGCGTCAGCGCCAACCGCCAGGCCGGAGGACAGGAGAAGCACGAGGCCGGTCAGATGATGTTGAGGTGACACGCGTTTGGCTCCTGGTTTGAATGGCGTGGTCCACGAGCGGGTTCGGAAGATCGGCACGGGCTGGACGCCCATGCCGACCGAGAACTGAGCGGAGGAGAGAAGGGTTTCCGCATCGAGACCGATTCAGGACCGGCGTCGGCGTGAGCCGAGCACGCCGCACATCGCGAGGGCGCCCAGCGTTGACGGAGTGGGAACGACCTCGACCACCATGCCGACGGCGCTGGAGTTCATGGCGCCGTAGAAGGCGTTCCCATCGACCGGGAACCCGGACTCGTAGAAGAGGTTGCTGGTGGAGCCGATGGTGGGATCGCCGGTGATCAGGGTGCTGAGGTTGAAGTCTGAGGCGTAGTCCCAGGCGAACCAGATGCGGTCGCCCGCGCTGACGTTCAGATTGAGGGAACTCAGGTCGATGGTGAAGATCCCCGGTTCATCCGAGCTGAACGAGACGGCTTCAAGGGTGAGCTGGGCGAGTTGCTCGTCGTCCAGGCCGGGGACGCCGTCGCCGGTGTCGCGTCCGATCGACAGGGTCACGTCACTGATCACCGGGGCGCCGGGCAGGAAGCTGGAGGCGCGGACGACGGTGGAGACCGAGCGGAGCACGCCCCCGGCCGCGAGGACCGCGTCGTCCATGATGTCGCCGCCATGGAAGTTCAGGTCCGTGGGGGACTCCGCGGTGGAGTAGGCGATCTCGGCGAGGGCTGACGGGATGAGGCCTGCGACGGCGACGATTCCGATGAGTGATCGAGCTTGCATTGAATCCCTCTCTGTGTTGGGAGCGGTGGTTGGCCGCTCGAACCTTGCTCTTGATCGAGGTCGCGCCGTGGGGTATCCTCAACCCGGCACAGATCGATCTGAGATCATTCTGAGAGCAGCTCTTGCTCCTGTCAAGATCTGTGTGCCGAGTCTCGCCAAGAAATGCCCTGATGTGAGTTATTCTGACCATGCCTTCTGAAACCAGTTCTCGTGTACGGGTGGCGTTTGGCCCTCGGGCTGAACCGCTGGGTCCCGTGGATCTGCAGCGCGCCCGGCGTCTCGGCCAGCGGATTCGGGAGCAGCTCCGCCCGCTGTTCTCGCCCGAGGGGCCGCTCCCGAACCGCCCGTCTCACCTTGCCCGGGCGTTGGGGATCGACCGGGCGACGTGCCAGCGGGTGATCTCGGCGATCGATCGGGGCGTTTCGGATGCCGAGGTGCTGGCCCGCTTGCCGGGGGAGAAGGGGCTCAAGCAGTTTGTCGAGGCGGCGACCCGGGCGGGGGTCAGCCCCGAGGAGACCGAGTCGCTGCTCGTGACCGCGACGCAGATCGCCACGTTTGTGCGCACCGTGGCGGGCAGTCAGCGCCAGTTGATCGCGCGTCTGGGACACGGGGACGAGCGTTCGCCGGCGTTGGCGTTGGGCGCCGATCCGGTGGCGTGCCGGATGGCGTTGCATGAGATCGGGGTTTCGCTGACCGGGCGAAGCTCGGCGTTGGCGTTGAACACGATGATCTTCCGGATGTCCCCCGGGCGTGATGATCTGATTGAGCACGCCTCGGTGGTCGGGCAGATCGGGCACCGCGCCACGCCCGGGGCGATGCCGCTGGGCATCTCCAGCTTCCACGACGCCCCGGAGGAGTCGGGCGAGCACAAGGAGCCGGCGGCGGATCGCTTTGTGCTTGAAGAGTTCTCATCGAGTCCTCCGCCCCTGAGCAGTGTGCGTCAGGCGGGGCGTCAGTTTGTGCAGTGCATCGAGGCCGGCGGCGAGGTGACGGGAGACTCCGGTGTGGATCTGGTCTACGCCACGCGATCCCGCGCGCCGCTCCGCCACCCTGGTCTTCAGGGTGGGAAGATGCACGAGGTCTGGCATGACCGGAGGTTCCCTGCCGAGCGACTTCTGTTTGATGTCCTGCTCGACCGACGGATCGCCGCGACCTGCGTGCCCCGGGCTTCCGTGCATCTGTATCCGCATACGGAGATCAGCCAGGTCGGTTCTGGTTGGCTCAGTGAGTATCCGGACAACGTTGGACTGAGCGTGATCGACGCCCGGCAACTTGGCGACTTTGGGTGGGGCGGGTATCCCCGGTATCCCGAGCTGCTGGGGGATCTGGCGCGGCGATTGGACTGGGACCTGTCCGAGATGGTGGGGCACCGGATCGCGGTGGATTATCCGCTGTGGCGTGGCGCGTACTGCCTGAGCCTGGACTTTTCGCACGGCGCGCTGTGACGGCCGGTTGGGTGTGACCAGCGGGATCGCGTTCAGATCGCCCCCACGCGCGTCGCGGTGTCCTGGGGCCTGTCCCGGGGCGGGAGAGCGTGCCCACGGCTCCAATTGAGCGTGTCTGTCGGTCGCGCTGGCGTCGAGGGTCGCTCTAGAATCGGCCCATGCCAAGGCGTTCCATTTTCGTTGCCCTCGTTGCCGCGTCGCTTCTCTTTGGGGGGCGTTTCGCAGAGGCTCAGGGTCTGCCCTTCTCGGGGGGCGGGGTCACCGCGCCGACGGCGGACTCGATCCAGGCCCAGCTCACGGAGGTGCAGAACGCGGAGGGGCTCGAGGACTCGGCTCGCGAGTCCGCGGCCGGTTCGTTGCAGCGTGCCCTGGAGGACGTGCGGCGCGCCGGTGAGCTTGGGAAGGAGCTTGCCCGGCTGCGGGCCCTGCGCGACCAGGCGCCCGGGAAGCTTGAGTCGATCCGCGCCGAACTCGCGGCGGCGCCGGTCACGCCGGGGCCGTCGAGCCCGGACGCCTCGCTCGCCCAGCTCGAGCAGGAGCTGACGCAGGCGAACGCCGCGTTGCAGGCGGCGCGCCAGCAGGTGACGGATCTGCAGGGCGAGTCCGCGGCGAGGAGCGAGCGTCGGGGCGTGATCCCGCAACAGCTCGCGGCGCTCCGTGAGCGTCTTTCGGAGTTGCAGGCGCCGGTGCAGGGGGAGGGGGAGCCGAGCGTGGTCTGGCGGGCCCGCGTGACCGAGCACTGGGCGGAGCGGTTCGTGATCGAGCGGGAGATCGCCTCGCTGGAGGCGGAGCTGGCGAGCTACGACGCGCGTCAGGAGGTGCTGCCGGCCCGCCGGGACCTGGCTCAGCGCCGGGTGACGGAGGCGGAGCGTCTGGTCGAGGCGTTGCAGGGCGCGGTCTCGCGTCAGCGTCAGGCGGAGGCGGAGCGTGCGGCGCGGGAGGCGGAGCGGCTGCGCCGGGACGCGGCGCGTCAGCACCCGGCGTTGCAGGCCTTCGCGGAGGCGACGGCGGAGATCGCCGCGGTTCGGGTGGGGGCGGGGAGCCTGTCGACGAAGATCGACGAGACGACGCGGCGCGTAACGAGCACCCGCTCGGCGCGGGCGGACATCGTTTCCCGGGCGACCGCGCTGCGTCAGCGCGTCGAGACGGTGGGGTTCGGGCGGGCGACGGGGCTCCAACTTCGCCGGTTGTACGAGAGCGTGCCCGACCCGCTGAGCGTGCGTCGGGATCTGCGTCGGACGGCGCGGGCGTTGGACGAGGCGGAGTACGACCTGCTCGAGTACCAGGAGGCGCGGCTCGAGATCGGGGACATCGACCGGGTGACGCAGGGGATCCTCGCCGAGGCGGGCGTGGGCCCCGAGGCGCCGACGCGGACGGAGTTCGAGGCCGCCGCCCGGGAGCTTGGCGCCGCGCGGCGAGACCTGCTCGACCAGGTGATCGCCGAGCAGATGCGTTATCGCGACCAGCTCAGCGCCCTTCGGACCGAGCAGGACACGCTGCTCGCGACCGCGAAGCAGTGGCGGGATTACATCGAGGAGCGGATTCTCTGGGTCCGCAGCATCGAGCGGGAGAGCGCCCCGACGCCCGCGGCGTTCGTGCGATCGGGGGAGTGGATCTTCGACGCGCAGGCGTGGGGGCGGGTGCGTACGACGACGATCGCGTATGTGCAGTCGTCCGCCCTTGTGGTTCTGCTTGCCACCTGCATCGTGATCCTGCTCTGGGTGGTCGGGTTCAGGGTGCGCCGGGTGTTGCGGACCATCGGGGCGCGTGTGGCGCGCTTCAAGACGGACCGGTTCGCGTACACGATCGCGGCGATCCTGCTCACGGGGCTGCTGGCGTTGCCCCTCCCGCTGGGGATGTATCTGCTGGGATGGTTGCTCGGGCGTCCGCAGGAGCAGCCGGAGATCGCGATCGCGTTCGGCGCGGCGTTGCAGCGTGTGGCGATGGCGGTCTTCCCGGCGATGTTCCTGTATCACGCGATGCGTTCTCAGGGGCTGACCGAGGCGCACTTCCGCTGGCCCGCGTCCCACACACGCCCGGTCCGGACGGGGCTTCGGTGGCTGCTGCCCATCCTGATCCCGGCGTCGGTGGTGGCGATCGCGCTGGACCGCGACGCGCCGCCCGCGGTGAACGGCTCGCTCGGGCGGTTGGCGCTGACGATCGGGCTGGTGGCGCTCGCGGTGTTTCTGCACTGGGTGCTCCGCCCCTCGGGCCCGACGCTTCGGCAGTTTCTCGCCAAGAACAACGCGGGGATGGTGAATCAGCTTCGGCGTCTGTGGCGTCCGCTGCTGGTCATCATCCCGCTCGTCCTCGTGGTGCTGAGCTGGCTGGGATATCACTACAGCGCGCTGCGTCTCGAGGCCCGGTTCGTCGAGACGCTCGTGCTGGTCCTGGTGCTGGTCTTTTCGGACGCGACGCTGGTGCGATGGCTCTTCATCGTGCGCCGGCGGGTGGCGGTGGAGGATGCCCGTCGCCGGCGTGAGCAGGCGATGACCGAGGGGGAGGACGAGGCCGCCCCCGCCTCGCCGGCGCCCCCCGCGATCGACGAGGACAAGATCGACCTCCCCGCGATCAGCAGCCAGACGCGTCAGCTCTTCCGGGCGGGTGTGGTGGTCACGTTCCTGATCGGCATGCTGGTGATCTGGTCCGAGGCGTTGCCGGCGCTGCGCATGCTGGATCGTGTCGAGGTCTGGCCGAACCCGGGCCTGGTTGATCCGCAGGTTTCCGGCGCGTCGGATGCGCCCTCCGCTGCGCCACCGGCGGGCGGTGGTGGGGCGGTCGAGGCC
>MRWG01001098.1_pt1 | contig 19510 bp, 13 predicted proteins | sample 1013341 | NCBI WGS metagenome assembly MRWG01 (sample SAMN06117577, study PRJNA244670) | biofilm metagenome | biome: Water; feature: Cathode Biofilm; material: Biofilm; isolation source: microbial consortium enriched at the cathode of a solar microbial fuel cell | place: USA: District of Columbia ... | reverse complement strand
TCCAGTGCGGCCTTGCGCTTTTCCCGCTGGCCCTGCTGCACATCGTCCTGCACTCGCTGTACAAGGCCCACGCGTTTCTGGGCTCCGGCGACGCGGTCAAGCAGGTCGCATCCATCCGCCGGCCCGGCCCGATTGCCCTTCCGGGGCTGCGGACGGTGGGCACGGCCTTCCTGACGGCCATCGCGATCTATGCCGCCACCACGCTGCTTGTGGGGCTTGAAGGCAAGTCGCCGCAGGCGATTGCGCTCGGCGCGATCCTTGTCTTCGGCGTGGCCTACATGCTGGCACAAGGGCTGGCCGACAAGGCGCCGCGTCAGCTGGGACTCTACACGGCAGGCTACTCGGTGGCAGTCACGCTGGCCTACTTCGCCCTGCAGTCGGCGGCGGCTTATCTCGCCTATCCGACGCTTCCCGCCCCGCCGTCACCCGACGGACTGGAATGGGCACTGATCGCACTGGCGCTGTTCAGTTTCGCGCTCGTGGCCTTCGCGCAGGCGACCTTCCCGCTCTGGGCGAGCCATCCGGCTGTGCGCGGCCTGCGCGTCCACCTCACCAACGGTTTTTACATCAATGCTGTCTGGGACCGCATCCTCGGCGGCTGGCGCCATTCCGGCCGGCCGCAGGCCTGACAGACCTTAGCGAACAAGGATTGAAATCATGAGCAAGACACCCTCAAAGCACCTCGCTGCCGTCAACACAGCGATCGATGAAGCCGCGCGCACCATCCCGCCCATGTGGCCGCTCGAAGCGACCGTCGCCGTCAATCCCTTCCTCGGCTCGATTGTGGCGTCGCTGGGCGCGACCCACGCCAGGTTCGCATCCATGACAGGACAGTCCCTGTTCATGAAGGAGGCCTGGTTCCAGCAGAAACTCGATAGCGGCAAGATTGGCGATAGCGACCTCGCCAAGGCCATCAAGGCCTACGGCGCCGGTCCGGGGCTGACGCCGGAAAAGATCCGTCAGCGCATCAGGGCGAAAGACGCAACCGGGGAAGGGCGCATTCCCACTGTGCTCGACCTCGCCGGTGAAGGCAGCGGAGTGGACCTGCGTGCTATCATGACCGACCGCGTCACCGCCTGGGCATCGAACTATTTCGATGAAGGTCAGGCGCTGTGGCAGGTGAATGGACGCGGCACTGTGTGGTCTTCATGGCGCGCCTTTGCGACCAATGACCTGACGCCGGAAGTCCTGGGGCTGAGCGATTTCTGCCAGTTCGCATCCAGCCTGCCAGATGATGCGGCCCACTTCGTGGCGTCCATGACGCAGGAGCTTGGCCTCAAGGACGCAGCGCTGCCTGCCTATCTGACACAGCTTCTTTTCGATCTCGGCGGCTGGTCACAACTAGGCCGCTACCGGCTGTGGAAAGCAGAGATGGCAGGCGAAACCAGTCCGGTCATGACCGAACTGCTCGCCATTGCCTTGGCCTGGGAAGTGTTCGCTTTCCGCGCGCATGGCGAGGCAATCGCCCTCGACTGGAAGCGCGCCTGCCGCGAGCGGGAAAATTCGGGCAAGCTGCCACAGCACGCCCAGCTCCTGGAAATCCTGCAGTACGCGCTGGATCATGCCGAGCAACGGCGTCTGGAAGCGACGATGGCCGCGCCTCGGGACGCCGGACAGGTTGATCAGCGGCCGGCTATTCAGGCAGCTTTCTGTATCGATGTCCGCTCGGAAGTCTTCCGCCGCGCGCTGGAAGGCGCGTCCAGCTCGGTAGAGACGCTGGGCTTCGCCGGGTTTTTCGGTCTCGGCGTCAATCACAAGGCATTTGCTTCCGACACGGAAGAGCACCGCCTGCCGGTCCTGCTTAACCCGTCCCTGAACACGGTCGAAACGGTTGAAGACAACGCCAAGGCAGATCGCGAGAAGCGTTTCCGGCTGCGGGCTGTCCGGGCCTGGGGACGGTTCAAGCTGGCAGCGGTGTCGTCCTTTGCTTTCGTGGAGTCGGCCGGTCCGATCTATGTGCCGAAGTTGCTGCAAGGCGCGCTCGGCCTGAAGTCCGGCAAGTCGAAGCGGTCGCCCGTCCCGCGTATCGCGGAATCCATGCCGCTCGAGGCCAGGACAGACGCGGCAGAGACGATCCTGCGGGCCATGTCGCTGACGCGGAATTTTGCCCGGCTTGTTCTCCTGGTCGGACATGGCGCTGCGGTCACCAATAATCCGCATGCCAGTGCGCTCCAGTGCGGCGCCTGCGGTGGGTATGCGGGCGATGTCAATGCGCGCCTGCTTGCTGGCCTGCTGAATGAAACCGGCGTGCGCGCCGAGCTTGAAAAGCGCGGCATTGTCATCCCCGAGGACACCCATTTCGTCTGCGGCCTGCATGATACGACCTCCGATCAGGTGTCGCTTCACGACGACACGCCATCGGCGGCGCATTCCAAGGACATCGAGGCGGCGAAAGAGCTGCTCGACCTCGCAGGTGAGCGAGCCCGGGCCGAGCGGGCACCGGCACTGCCGCGCGTGGCACGTCCGGGCAAGCTGAAGCGCCGCGGCAAGAGCTGGTCCCAGACGCGCCAGGAATGGGGCTTGGCCGGCTGCAGCGCCTTCATCGCAGCGCCCAGGTCGCGGACCGCAGGAAAGGACCTGTCAGGCCGCTCATTCCTGCATTCCTATGACTGGCGCGACGATGACGGCTTCAAGGTACTTGAGCTCATCCTGACTGCGCCCGTCGTGGTCGCGAGCTGGATCAATCTCCAGTATTATGGATCGACGGTGGCGCCAGAGGTTTTCGGGGCGGGCAACAAGCTGCTTCACAATGTCGTGGGCGGATTTGGCGTGCTCGAAGGCAATGGCGGCTCGCTGCGCAGCGGCCTGCCGCTCCAGTCCGTCAGCGATGGTATCGACTTCCGCCACGTCCCGGTTCGGCTTTCGGTCTGTATCGAGGCGCCGCGCGAAGCGATCACCGAGATCCTGAACCGGCATGAGAGCGTGCGCGCGCTGTTCGACAATCACTGGCTGCACCTGTTCGCGATGGATGATGCCGGTCATCTCGCCTGGCGCTATGCGGGTGACGGTCAGTGGGAACAGGCCTTCGCGACGTCCCCAGCCGTGCATGACGAGGTCGCGGCATGACCGACCTGACGCATCTCGACCGGCTCGAGGCTGAAGCCATCCAGATATTGCGGGATGGCGTTGCCCAGGCTGACCGTCCGGTCCTTCTCTTCTCCGGGGGCAAGGACTCCACGGTCCTCGCGCACCTGGCGCTTGAAGCGTTCCATCCCTCGCGTCCGCCCATGCCACTCCTGCATGTGGACTCGACCTGGGAGTTTCGCGAAGTGGTCGAGTTCCGCAACCGCTTCGCGGCTGAGCACAGGTTTGAAATCGTCCTGCATCACAATGAGGAGGGGCGCAGGCAGGGGCTGAACCCGGTCGAACATGGCGCGCTCTACACCACGATCATGCGCACGGACGCGCTGAAGCAGGCCCTCGATGCCGGCAATTATGACGTCATCTTCGGCGGCGCCCGGCGCGATGAAGAAGCCAGCCGCGCCAAGGAGCGCATCGTGTCCGTCCGCAGTGCCGGCCATGGCTGGGACCCGCGCCGGCAAAGACCGGAACTCTGGTCGCTCTACAACTGGCGCCGCTCGTCCGGTCAGACACTGAGGGTCTATCCGCTGTCGAACTGGACCGAATTCGACCTGTGGGCCTACATCCTCAAGAAGAACATCCGGTTGTGTCCGCTTTATTTCGCAGACAAGCGCCCGGTCAGTCTTCGGCAGGGCCAGCGGATCGTGATCGACAATGAAGCGCGGGCTGAAGCGCTGGGCCTGACAATCGACGCGGAGGAACATGTCCGCTTCCGCTCCCTTGGCTGCTGGCCGGTGACGGCGGCCCTTCCATCGACGGCGTCCGATCTTCGTTCCGTCGTCAAGGAAACGCTCACCAGCGCCAACTCGGAGCGCAATGGCCGGATTAGCGATGACGGCTCGTTGGAAAGCCAGAAACAGGCTGGCTATTTCTGATGGTGCTATCCGCCTTTGCCGCGCGGCGGGCTGCCCCTGAGGCCAAATTTCAAGGTCCGTGATATCGGGCGGGGCAGTCTTCCCTGAAAAAAGAAAACCGCCTGGAAACACTGTTCCAGGCGGTGTCCAGATCAGGGATGTGCAGGGGTGGGGGAGGTAAGGGGCTGTCCCTGTCTGGAGAGTGTTCAGCACCCAAGAGCGCCGGAGAGAGAGGATCAGGCGTTCAGAGGCGCTGCGTAGCGTTTTCGGCGTCTCATGCGCCACTGACGCCGCAGGAATGCGGGCGTCACGCCTTCGATGAGCTGACGCGTGCGGTCAGCGCTGGGAGGATTTGAGCCGGGCAAGTTTTTCATTTTTTTCTCCTTTATCGACCGTTTCGTTGCGGTCGACCTTGATTTGGATCAGAGACAGGAATAGTTCAAAACGAAAATATCTCTCCTCTCCATAGCCATGGATTATGAAACATGAGACCGACGCTTCGACAGCTGCAATACCTGGTCGCCATCGCAGATACCGGGAAATTCGGTGACGCTGCCAAGCGTGTGAATGTCAGCCAGCCCAGCCTGTCTGCACAGATCGCGGAAATGGAAGCGCATCTCGGGACCGTGCTCATCGAGCGCGGCCGTCATGGCGCCTTCATGACGCCAACAGGGGAGGAAGCGGTTCGGCGCGCGCGGATGATCCTCAGGGATGTCGAAGACCTGAAGGCCGTCGTGCAGTCAGGCGGCGCATCGCTGGCCGGCCGGATTCGTCTCGGCGTGCTACCGACGATCGGTCCTTACCTGCTTCCGGCGGCGACGCGGCATCTGCATGCTAAGTATCCCGATTTCCGTCTCAGCGTCCGCGAGGAAAGGACAATCGACCTCGAGGCGCACCTTCATGACGGCCGGCTCGATACCGTCATCTCCACCATCGAGGACCATTCCGACGCCGGTCACGCGCCGCTATTCGAGGAGAATCTGTGGGTGTGCGCGGCCCCGGATGACGAGCTGGCCCAGTCGGCCGGGGATGTGAAGCTGGCTGACCTGAAGGGCCGTTCGCTGCTGACGCTCGGCTATGGCCACCGCTTCTACCACATCATCCAGTCTCTCGCCGAGGCCGCCGGAGCCCATGTGAGCAGCGAGTATCAGGGCACCAGTCTCGATGCGATCAGGCAGATGGCGGAAATGGGCGCCGGCGTTGCGGTCTTTCCGAGCCTCTATGCCCTCACTGAAGCTCGCAGGGACCCGGATCTCGTTGTGCGCAGGATCGACGATCCGATGGCGCGGCGCGAAATCTCGCTCATCTGGCGGCAAACATCGCCGCTGGCCGACCGGCTTGAGAAACTGGCCGAAGAGCTGCGCGCAGCAGCGGTTTCGGTCCTGGTCGGGCGGGCTGGAAGGGTTTCGTGAGTGCGCAGTTATTGCATAGTCTAAAGCAATCAGCTGAACTCATTGTTTGAATTTTCAAAATCTATAGCGGGCCACAAATATGAGGCGACTTGAAAGGAGTTGCCCATGTTCTCGCCACCCCGCCAGGCGCCCGTCCCGGCCAAGCCCATACGTCTTGCCTACCTGACCCATGGAAAGGCCGGGCAAAGGAAGGCCGCAAGAGCCCTGCCCAGATCACCGCGCTCACCCGACGAATTCTGGTTGCTGGCGCGCTGGGACAGGTCTCCCCGCTCTCTCTTTTTTCACACGGAATCGCTGATCAGCTGGGCGCCGATTGAAATACTGGGTTTGCCCCAGCCGGTAGAGGATGAGACCGGCGAGCGCTGGATGCTCTGCAGGTTCCGCTATTTCGGGCCGTACGCTGATCGCAACCGGCTCGTCGACAGTGCACGCAGAGGGCTCGAGCGGATGACCCGCTGGAAAGAGGTCTCCGAACTGGCGTCTGACTGATCGCCGCCGTGCGATTTCTGCCGCGGGATTTGTTCCCCCTGATCCTGGCCGGACGAGGGCGTCATAACGCAATGTGCCGCCAAGAGCGCCTGTCGGCGGGCCGTCAATACCTTCCTTCGCAGCTGCGGCATGGAACATAGTTTAAAGCTATTGTTTCCTTAGAAAGTGAAGATTGGATCAGATGAACCAGGACATCCAAGTCTCCGTGGCAGCGTCAAGGGAGCGCACCGTTCCGCTCGGGTCTTGTGACCTCGATCTGGGGCTCCCGTCCGACACATCCTGAAACCAATCCCGAAAGGTGGGGCATGACCTTTATAGTTGCACGCATACAGAACTTCCTGCGGCTGGAGTCCTCCGCTGGCATTTTGCTCATGATCGCGGCGGTGCTGGCGCTGGTCGCGAGCAATTCTCCGCTTGTAGGCTATTATACCGGCCTGCTGTCGACCCCGGTTGAAGTCCAGGTTGGTGCGCTTGAAATCGCCAAGCCGCTTATTCTCTGGATCAATGACGGCCTGATGGCGATCTTCTTCTTCCTGATCGGCCTGGAGATAAAGCGTGAAATCCTGCAGGGCGAGCTGTCGAGTTTCGACAAGGCAGCGCTTCCCATATTTGCGGCGGTTGGCGGTATGGCCGGTCCGGCGCTGGTGTTCATCGCGCTCAATGCGAACAGCCCGGAAAGCCTGAATGGCTGGGCCATTCCCGCCGCGACCGACATTGCCTTTGCCCTGGGCGTGCTGATGCTGCTCGGCAGCCGCGTGCCGGTATCGTTGAAGATCTTCCTTCTGGCCATCGCGATCATAGATGACCTTGGGGCCATCATGATCATCGCGCTCTTCTATACAGCGGATCTCTCCCTCATGGCGCTTGGCTGGGCCGCGCTTGGCGTCGCCTCGCTGGTGGCACTCAACAGGATGGGGGTGAAGACGATCGCGCCCTATGCGCTGATCGGCACATTCATCTGGGTCTGCGTCCTGAAGTCGGGCGTCCATGCGACGCTGGCCGGTGTCGTGACGGCCCTGGCTGTGCCGATTTACGGCAAGACGGCGGACTCCCAGTCGCCGTTGCACAAGCTCGAACATGGGCTGCATCCATGGGTCGCCTATGGGGTCTTGCCGGTCTTTGCGTTTGCCAATGCGGGCGTGTCGTTGTCCGGCGTGTCGCTTGACGATCTCCTGTCGCCGCTGCCCCTGGGGATTGCTGCGGGCCTGTTCGTCGGAAAGCAGATCGGGGTCTTCGGCGCCACCGTTCTCGCGGTGAAAGCGGGCATTGCGCGCCGTCCGGAGGGGGCATCCTGGATGCACCTCTATGGCGTGGCGTGCCTGACCGGTATCGGCTTCACCATGAGCCTGTTTATCGGAACACTGGCGTTTGACAGCGCCGCACAGCTCGATCAGGTCCGCCTGGGTGTCCTGCTTGGTTCGCTCATGTCGGCCCTGATGGGTGTCGCCATGCTGATGATGGCCGGGGCCGAGCAGCGGCGGACCGGCGCTTCGTCTGTGCAGCTCGCCAGCTGACCTCATTCATTAGGCGCATTTGCGGCCCGCCATCCTGGATAAGGGATGGCGGGTCATTGCCTTTGGAGCATCGCCCTTTGGTCGTGCCCGTATTATAGCTAAAAGCTATCACTTCTGTATTTTCTTGGTATTTGTCCTTTTGTCGCCCGTCTTCATCTCTTGTCCCGGTTTCTCGAAAACCAGGTCAATCGGAGAAAGACAACATGATGACGAAAAGGAAAGTCGCAGCATCAGCGATAATGGCATCCTGTGCCCTAGCGCTGGCAGGCTGTGCGAATGAGACAATTGCGGCAGAAACGGACGCGGCAACGGAAGCGGATGTTTCGGCGCAAGTCGAAACGGTTGAACAGGCCGGCCTCTGCCTCGACGCCGGGCCGCAGACACCGCGCGACATTGCGGGCGTGTACGGTCTCAACTCAGTGACCTTCCCGAAAGCCCCGCCATCCACCGAGATGAACCTCTGCAACATCCACACGCATACCAATGCCGAGCACAAAGGGCCGGACTTCAGCGTGTTCGTGAATGACAGCGACTATGGCGGCTATGCCTGCAACGCGACAGAGGACCTTACCGAAGCCGAGCTCACGCCTGTAGAGGGCGCCTATGGCAAGGTGAAGCCGGGCGACACGATTGAGGTTCACTGGGTGCACACGACTTGCGACGCTGCGCCGGGCGAAGGCCTCGGGGCGTGTGTCCCGGAAACCTGCACCGACCCGCTGCTTCGTGTCGAGGCGCAGGTCTTCCTCGTGGTGAACGACGAGTCTGCAGCCGATTTCACCGAGCTGGCGGCGGTTCGCCAGGCGGGCGGCGTCTGGCAGCCGGGTGGCATTCCGTCGAGCACGGGTACGCCGGTCAGCTTCCGCGGTTCGACCACGGGGCCGAGCTACAACCAGATGCAGTGCTCACCCGCACAGGTTACCTGGAGCGTCCGCCCGCAATGCACCAAGCTCGACATCAACTCGCTGCATGCCTGGGCTGAAGAAGGCAATGTCTTCAACGAAACCAAGTCGCACGGCGTTCGCCAGCTTGTGACGGCACCGGAACTCCTTTCTCCGATCGAGTAAGCCTGAGCCGGCGCAGGAAGAAGGGGCCTGCCATCCGCGCAGGCCCCTTCGATTTTTTTAAACCAAGTGACGGCTCGCGCCGTATGGAAGGTCTCGTCCAGCAAGTGAAAATAAATGAAAGCGTTGAATTTCATGACCACCCGATTTTTCAAGTTTGTCGCCACAATCAGCTTCGTGACCGGCCTGGCAATGCTGCCGGCCCAGGCGCAGTCCCTGACGGGTAATGTCGGCTCGGCAGGTGTGACGAAAGCGGAGCAGTCGGTCGAGGCGCGTCTGGGGCTGGATGATGAAGGTAATGCCGCAAGCCGCATTCACTATGACAATGCATTCACCGACTGGTACCAGCTCCGCCTGATCGGCTCCTTCTCGAAGCCTGACAGTGAAGACTGGGATCTCACAGGCTTGACCGTCGAGAACTGGTTCCAGTGGAGCGAGGAGCAGGCAGACAATTCCGGCTTCAATGGCGGGCTGAGATTTGCCTACGGCTTCGCCAAGGATGACGGCCCTGACGAGGCCGAAGTGCGTCTTACCCTGACGGACAAGTTCGCGGGCGACTGGGAATGGCGGTCGAATCTCATTGCGGAGATCGAGACCGGGGACGGCAGCGACGGCGGCGTGGACCTCGAGCTGCGCGGACAGATCTCGCGCGCCATAAACGTTTCGGCGCTCGGCTCAGATGACTGGCGGCTGGGTGTTGAAGTGTTCAGCGAGCTCGGCAACAGCCGCAACATTCCGGGTTTCGACGACCAGGCCCACCAGGTCGGGCCGGTGGTGAAGATCGGCTGGGACAACGGCGTTTTTGTACAGTCCGCCGTGCGCGTCGGGATCACCGGGGGCGCCGATGACAGCATGGCCAAGGTCTTTATTGGCCGCGAATTCTGAGGCGCAACATGATCCGCAGGGATGGCGCTAGTCTCAGCGTCTGGCCCGAAGGATGAACAGAAAGACCTAATGGCACAATTGCTTTCTGCCCCGCATCGCTAGGTTACTGGACAGGTTACCAGCAAATAGGACGAAGGCATGCATCAGGGTCGAGGCATTGGCGAGCAGTTGACGAACGGGGTTCGGTTCCCCGCCATGCTGGGTGCAGCCGCCTTGTTTGCCGAGGTCGCCGGCGCTGACGAAAAAGTCCGGCTGTCGGCAGACTTCGCCGCATCATCCAGCCTTTTCGACCGCGGCGAACAGATTGGCGGGCCGACGCTGGAATTCGGCGCCACAGCAGAGACGACCGTCTCCGGCGCCACGGTCTATGCCGCCTTCTACCGGTTGCTGCCGGTCGGTTCCGACCAGGAGGCCTTCGATGACGAGGCTGATTACACGGCCGGTATCGTGGTTGAGAATGACACAGTTGTTGCAGACCTCTCGGCGAACTGGCTGACCTATCCGGGCGAGGGCGCCGAGGCCAGCCTCGAACTCGTCGGTGCTTTCGACTTCAACGCGCCGTACTCGCCGAATGTCACCGGCTTCTACGATGCCGACTTCGAGGACTGGGGCGTCGAAGTGTCTGCCGGCCCCAGCTGGGATGTCGGCGGATGGACGAGTTATGCGCTCGGCCGCGCCGGGTTCGTTGTCCCGGGCGATGGTTCGGCGAACCGCTCCTATCTTGGTGCGGAGATCGGTGCCTCCAGGCCGGTTTCGGACAATGTCGAGTTCGGGATATTTGCCCGTGCCGAGGCCGCTGACGCAGAGAGCTATGCCGACGAGATTCGCGACGGCGCCGTGACCCGTTTCCGCGACAGCGGTATCGCGGTCGGCATGACGCTGTCAGTGTCCGGCTGATTGCTCAGCGGTTCTCGCTCAGCGCGTGTCCGGCAGCTTGCCCAGCCTTGCGCGGAATAGCGCCGTTTCCTCACTGACGACCTTCTGCAATAGGTAGAGCCCGATCAGGTTCGGCAGCGAGAGCATGAAGAACAGGCTGTCGATCAGGTTGGTGACGGTGGTCACGTCGACCATCGCGCCGACCGGTAGAAGGCCGCAGAAGAAGCAGAGATAGATGCGGCGCATCCAGATCGAATGGCGCGAGAAATAGTCGATGACCTGCAGGCTGTAATAACCCGCCGCCAGAATGGTCGAGAAAGCAAACAGGCTGACCGCCACGGCAAGGACATATGGAAACCAGGCCGATACCGTCCCGAAGGCTGCAGACGTCATGGCGATGTCGTCATACCCCTTGTCCCAGACCCCCGTCGTGATGATGACCAGGGCGGTGGCGGCGCAGATGACGATCGTGTCGATGAAGGGCTCGATCAGGGCGACATGGCCTTGCGAGGCCGGATGCCTTGTCCGGGCCGCCGAGTGGGCAATGGACGCGCTGCCGATGCCAGCCTCATTGGAGTAGGCGGCCCGGCGCATGCCCGCCACGAAACTCCCCGCCAGTCCGCCGGCCGCCGCATCGGCGCTGAAGGCGTCATGCACCATGGTCACGATGGCGCCCGGCACAGCCTCCAGATTGACGGCCAGCACAACAAGGACACCGCATACATACAGCGCGCACATGAAGGGTATCAGCCTCGAGGTCACCTCACCGATTGAGTGCACGCCGCCGATCAGGACCAGTGCCGCAATCGCAGCGATCACGATGCCATAGGCGAGCGCCCAGCCCGCATCGCGTTCGAGGCCGACAACCTCGCTCAGCTGCGCGTAGGACTGGTTGACCTGGATGACCTGTACGAAGGCGAATAGTGCAAACACCGCATAGGCGGTCGCCAGCACCTTGCCGAGAAGCGGCATCCGGCGCTCGGCGAGGCCGCGGCTGAGATACCACATCGGACCGCCCGAGACGGTGCCGTCATCATTGATGACCCGGTAGCGCACGGCCAGCGTCACCTCGGCATATTTCAGGCTCATGGCAAAAAAGCCGATGATGATCATCCAGAACGCCGCGCCCGGTCCGCCCATCGCAATGGCGATGGCAACGCCGGCAATATTGCCAAGGCCGACCGTGCTCGCGAGGGCCGTTGAAAGGGCCTGGAAGGGCGAGAGCTCTCCCGGTGCATCGGGGTCTTCGTAGCGCCCGGCGAGGACCTTCCACCCCGTTGCGAACCCGCGAAGGTTCAGGAAACCCAGCCGGATCGTGAAGAACACCATGGCTGCAAACAGCCAGAGCACGATGAGCTGGACCTCGACCCCGAAAAGGGTGACCGAATAGAAAACGGCGCTGGCCAGCGCAGAGCCCAGCGCGTCGGCAAATCCGGTAATCATGTCCATGGCCTACTCCATCCAGTCGGCTAGAGGATGATCCCCGAGGCCTCTCTTGATCTCATCATGGACCGTCTCGCTTTCGTCCTGGCCGAGCTTGAAGCGAGGCTCGATCTTGCTGATCGGGGCACGGAAGCCGGTAATGCCGGCTAGCAGCGTCTCGTAACGTGGCCCGATCCGGTCGACGGTCCAGCCCGATCCGGCCCGCGCTTCCATATGGCGGACCAGCGCTTCGACAGCCGGCTTCGTCAGCGCCTCGTCGACCTGCATCGACGCAGCCTCAATCTTGAGCGACAGGAAATTCCAGGTCGGCGCCCAATCCGTTTGCGAGACCCAGCCCGGCGCGATGTAGGCATTTGCGCCGAGGAACAGGAAGACAGCCTTGCCGTCTCGCCGCAGGGCGTCGCCCGCGGGCGCGCGCACAGGCATGTGGCCGAGGATGGAAAGGGGGGTGCCATCTGCATCGGTCTCAATGAGCAGGGGCATCAGCAAGGCCGTTGACGGGTCGGCTGCGGGTACAATCCAGGCAAGTGGATAGGCTGCGGCAAAGTCGAGGATATCGCGAGTAGGAACCTTGCTGAAATCCGCGCTCATGAGGCCAGGATCCGCTTCATCCAGGCGGCACTGTCGGCGATGGCGCGCTGTGCCAGCGGAGAAATGGACATTGCCTCCAGGAAGCTGTGGGTCGCGCCGGGATAGATTATCGCGCTCGCTTCGACGCCGGCCGCTTCCAGCCGCCGCACCAGCTCCTTGTTCTCATCGAGCAGGATATCGCATTCGGCGATACACAGATGCGTTGGCGGCAGCCCACCCAGCTCACCCAGCAGCACCCTCGCATAGGGGCTGTTACGCTCGGTCTCGGCCACATAGGCCTGCCAGAAATCATCCATCTCGCTGACGTCGAGCATGTAGGGCAGGCCGTTATAGCGTTGGTGCGATGTACGATGTTCGGTGTCGAGGGCGCCGTAATTGATCAGAACGCCGTCCGGCACTCTCGCGCCCGTGTCGCGAAGCAGCTTTGTGGCCGCAAGCGCGAGGTTGCCGCCGGCCGAGTCGCCGCCAATCAGCAGTTTGCCTGTATTGAGTCCATGCGCGCTGCCTTCATGATTTAGCCAGTTCACGCAGTCGACCGTTTCGTTGAGCGCTGTTGGGAACGGATGCTCTGGCGCAAGCGAATAATCGAGGCCGACCACTGCGCAGCCTGCAGCATCGGCATATTCCCGCATGAGCCGGTCATGGGTGTCGAGGCTGAAGAGCATCCAGCCGCCGCCATGGAGATAGAGGAGCGTTCCTTCGCCCGCGCCGCTTTCAGGAATGTAGATCCGCAGCGTCCGGCCCGTTTGCGGCAGCGTGATCTCGCGGACCGCCTGCATCGGCGGCCCGCCTTCACGCCAGGGTTCGCGAATTTTTTCGGCGACGGCCCGGCGAGCCTGCAAGCTGAGCGGGCCGTCGCCCGCGAGTTCGGCAGAGCGTTTGGTGACATCTTCCACGAACCGCCGGACTTCGGGTTCGAGATCGTCGGCCTGCGTCTGGGAAGAAGCGCTCATGAAAGTCTCTCTCACGTAGGGGGTCGGAATAGACGGCGGGCTCAGGCGCCGTGCTGCTCTGCCGCGGCAAGCCGCTTCTTGCGGGCTGCGATCCTCGGTCCGCGCTTCTTCAGCCAGACCCAAAGCCCGGTGACGCACATTTCAGCCGTCGCAAGGCCTGTGAGGAAGACGATGAACACCGTCACCGGTCCGCCGACTTCGCCGCTGTGCAGGGGATAGACCGAGCGCATCAGCGCAAGGCCGGTGCTGTTGTCATAGGGATTGACCTGCTGGACGAAGGCGCCCGTGGCCGCGTCGAAATGGTAGTAGATCGGCCCCAGCGCCTTGTAGTTCAGCACGCCATCATCGGTCAGCGTTGCACCATAGAGGTTGTAGTCGGGGTAGTAGAGCATCGTGGCGGGCTGCCAGGACACACCGGCGGCTGCGATCTGCTCCTGCGTGCGTGCCAGGGCCTGCTGGAAGGAGAGGTCAGGCTGTGTGCCTTCAGGAAAGAGGACCGGCTGGTCGAAATAGGATTCGCCGGTCGGTGCGATCATCTCTGCGAAGGGCGCCCAGAACTCGAAGAAGAAGTTCAGGGCCACCGATGTGAAGGCGAGGATCACCACAAAAGCAAAGAGCCACAGGCCGCTGGCCTGGTGGATGTCCAGCATCTGACGGGCAAAGGAGCGTTTCGGGCTGTAGGTCCAGGCGGCCAGCCATTTCTTGAAGACGGGGCCACGCTTGGGAAAGGTCAGGTAGAGGCCGACCAGCGAACTCAGCAGCCAGCCGAGCGCGATGAAGCCGAGGAAGATGCGGCCGGTATCGCCGAGCAGGAAGTTCTCGTGAAAGCCGAGGATGAGCGGGATGATCTGGCGCCCGGAGAGGCCGGGCTCGGTGCTGCGTGTCCCGATGACGTCGCCAGACGCCGGATCGAGGAACACCTCGTCATGGTCGAGCGCGGGCGCGCCGGGGGCGGGGACAACCTTCACCGGTATGGTTTCATCCGTGTGAGGATTGAGCGGGAACTCGACCACCTGGACATGCGGCGCCTGCGCCTCGAAACGCGATACCGCCTCGACCGTATCGAGGCGCTCGCTCGCCGCGCCCTGGAATATCATGAGGTCCGCATTCACCCAGCGATCGAGTGACTCGCGCATGGTCAGCAGCGATCCCGAAACCGCCGCGAGGAACAGGAAGAGGGCCATCAGGACGCCGAACCAGCGATGCAGGAAGAGCCAGGTGTTTGAAGGAAGGGCTGTGCTCATATCGCAGGAATGCTCCGGATTTCTCGACCTGAAGGATAAGCGAAACTCAGCGCCAGGAGCCATACGCAGTCAGGGTCGAAATTTGTCTTGAATGGGTCGGCAATTGCGAATAATTCGCATTTGCGATGCTGCGGAATGGCCAAAAATGAGAACTATGCGACCCAAAGCCAAAATTCAGCGCGCACGGGCCCTGATACATTTTGATGACAGGAGCGGCATGTGGCGCAAGCAAATCCAGAGGGATAAAATGGCACTGAATCCGATTGAACGACCGCTGAATACGCGAGCAGTCCTGCTTGCAACCACGATGCTCGCCGCGCTGATTGCGCCGGCGGCAGTGGCCCAGGAAGACACCAGCGAGGACGAGGTCGCCGTCCAGGACACTATCTATGTCATCGCACCGGACTTCGTGCCAAGCGAGGGCCAGAGCGCAAACAAGAGCGATATCGCCCTGATCGAGACGCCGCAGTCTGTCTCCGTCATCACGCGCGACCAGATCGACCTGCTCAACTTTATCGATGCCCAGCAGGCCGTCCGCTACACCTCCGGCGTTTTTGGCGAGAATTACGGCCCCGACCTGCGCTTTGATTTCGTGACGGTTCGCGGGTTCACGCCGAAGCAGTACATCGATGGCCTGGCCGCACCGGTCTCGACCTCCATCTATAGCGTCGGCCTCGACCTCTACGCCTTTGAGTCCTTCGATGTGCTCAAGGGCCCGTCTGCGGCCCTGTACGGCAACTCACCGCCCGGCGGCCTCTACAACCAGACGACCCGCCGGCCGGAAGACGAGTTCAGCGGCGAGCTATCAGCCCAGTACGGCACCGACAATTACAAACAGGTGGCTGGCACCTTCACCGGCCCGATAGGCGATAATGTCAGCTTCCGGCTGACCGGCCTGGTGCGCGACCGCGATGCCGAGCGCGACCTTGTCTCTGCCAATCGCGAAATGTTCGCTCCCGCCCTCAAAGTGGACATCACGCCCGACACCGAGCTGACGCTGCTTGGCTACTATCAGTCGGACGAAGTCATGGGTGACACGAACGGCTTCCTGCCGGTCTATGGCACGCTGCTTCCGAACCCTGTCGGGAAGATCGATCCCTCGACCAATCTCGGCAACCCGAACAACCGCTTCGACCGGGAGCAGTGGGGCCTCGGTTACGAGTTCGAGCACAGGTTCAACGAGATGGTGAGCTTCATCTCCAACTCGAAGCTGAGCGACTATGACGAGGACACCCCGACCGGGATCTACGGATCGGGCGGTCTCATCGACAATGATTTCGATGGCACGCCGGATGATTTCCGCACGGTGCTGCAGTCGAACTTCACCTATCGCGAAAGCGTCGAGAGCTTTGCCACGGACAACCGGTTCGACATCAATCTCGAAACAGGTGGTGTCACGCATGACATCATTGTCGGCTACGACTACCGCGACGTCGAGAACGTTGCCGATTTCGGCTTTTTCTACGGCACTGACACGATCGACCTGTTCGATCCGGTCTACAACTATCCGGCGGACCTGACACCCGGCTATCCGTCCGCGTTCAACAACCAGACGCTCCAGCATTCCGGGCTCTACGCGCAGGACCATATCGGGATCGGCAACCTGTTCTTCACGCTGAGCGGGCGCTATGACGATGTCACGATCGAGAACAATGCAACCGGTACGGAGACGCAGCAGGACGCGTTCACCTATCGCGTCGGCGCCAACTATGTCTTCGACAGCGGCATCGCGCCCTATATCAGCTACGCGACCTCGTTCGAGCCGGTGATCGGCACGGACTCGGTGACGGGCAATGATTTCGACCCGAGCGAAGGCGAGCAGATCGAGGCTGGCGTCAAGTTCGACGCACGCGGCCTGCCGGAGGGCTATGAGCTTCTGCTGACCGGCGCGATCTACCAGATCACGCAGACCAATGTCGTGAGCACCGCCCCGTCGGTCACCCCGGTCTTCGGGACCCAGACCGGCGAGGTCGAGGTCCAGGGTGCCGAGATCGAACTCGTCAGCCGGATCAACGACCAGCTGTCGATCAATGCCTCCTACAGCTATACCGACAGCGAAGTGGTGAAGAGCTCCACGCCGCAGGAAGTCGGCGCGCCGCTTCCGGTGACGCCGGAGAACAAGGCGTCGATCTTCGCCGACTACTCCTTCATCGACGGCCCGCTCGCCGGCTTCGGCATCGGGGCAGGCGTCCGCTACACCAGCGAGAGTGAAGGCGCGCTGCCAGGCCCGTTCAACCCGGTCATCTATACCGGTGAGGAATCCACCCTGATCGACGCCATCATCCGCTACGACTATGAGAGCTGGCGGTTTGCCATCAACGGCTCCAACATACTCGACGAAGAGTATGTCGCCCGCTGCTCTGGCCCGGCCGGCTGTACGTATGGCGCTGGACGCCAAGTCATCGCGACGGTGACGCGGAAGTTCTGATGAAAGGGGAGGGCAGGCCGACCGTATGACACACCAGACGCCAGACCGGTCCTCCCGTCTTTCGACCAGACTGATTTGCACACTCGGCGCCATGCTGCTCAGCGTGGCGCCGGGCTGCACACAGCCGGACGAGGCTCGGCCTGTCCAGGTCCAGCCCGAGCGCCCTGAAACCCCTGGCGTATCCGGCAAGCCTGCCACCCCCGCTGCCAGCCCTGGCCAGACCCTGCCATTGGAGCCGGCGCGCACCGTGTCGTTTACGACCAATGAGGGCACCCATCTCTCGCTGGATGTCTCTCCCGATGGCCAGACCATTGTCTTTGATATGCTGGGTGATATCTATAGCCTGCCCATCTCTGGCGGGAAGGCCGAGGCGCTGACCCGCGGCTTGGCGCTCGACACCCAGCCGGTGTTCTCGCCCGACGGCGGTTCGATTGCCTTCCTCAGCGACCGCTCAGGCGCTGAAAACCTCTGGATCATGGACAGGGACGGCGCGAATGCGCGCCAGATTTCCTTCCATGACGACAACCCTGTCTGGATCTCGCCTGAATGGGGCCCGGACGGGAACACCATCACCGTGTCGCGCTTCTGGTCGGACCGGAATGCCTACGAGCTCTGGCAGTTCGACACCGCGCCGGGCGCCATGGGCCGCGTCCTGCGGTCGACCGGGCCGGATAATGAGGAGGGCGAACCCGTCAGTTCGCTCGGCGCCCAGTTCGCGCCCGACGGGCGCACGGTCTATCTCGCCTCTCTCAGCGAAGAGACGGCTGCCTTCGACGAACTCTCGGCCTGGAAAGTGATTTCGCTCGATACAGACACTGGCGATGAAACCGTCCTGGCCGGCAGCAAGGACCACCCCGCTTTCCGTCCGCGCCTGTCTCCGAATGCCCGCCAGCTCGCCTATGCTGAACGCCATGGCAATACGACACGCCTTCAGCTGCTCGACCTTGCGAGCGGCGAGACGGAAACGATTGGCATGCTGGATCCGGATTCCCTGCAGGCCAGCCTCTGGCATGACGGCGTGCCGCGTTTCGATTTCACCCCCGATGGCTCGGCGCTGATTGCCAATACAGGTGGCCAGATCACAAGCTTCCCGCTTTCAGGTGAAGGGCCATCGGATATTGCTTTCACCGCCGAGGTCGACCAGCCGCTCGGGCCCCTGGTGCGCTCTCAGATTCCGCTTGAGAGCGGCCCTGTCCGTGCGCGCCTGCTCATGTCGCCTTCGTTGTCGCCGGATGGCGATGCGATCGCCTTCTCGGCGCTTGGCAACGTCTACACAGCGCCGTTGATGGGCGAGAGGGCGCCGAAGCGGCTGACCGAATCCATGGAGTCGACCTATCACCCCGCCTGGTCGGCGGACGGTACACGGCTCGCCTTCGTCAGCTGGTCCAGGGCCGATGGCGGCCAGGTCTGGACATCCCGGCCAGATGGCGCGGCGCTGCAGCAGGTAACCGCCGAGGCGGCGTTCTATACCCACCCCGTCTTCACGCCTGACGGGACGGCGATCATCGCCGTTCGCTCCAGCGCGGATGACCGGCGTGAAACCTATATGGAGTATGGCCAGCTGCGCGAGGCTGAGCTCGTGCTCATCCCGCTTGATGGCAGCGGGCCGCGCATCCTCGCCTCCGGCCGTCTTGGCGGGCGTCCGCATTTCTCGGGCGAGCCGGGGCGCGTCCTGTTCAATTCCGGCAAGGGCGTGGAAGCGGTTTCGCTGGAAACCGGCGAGCGTACCGTTGTCACACAGGCTGAAGGCGCGAACTGGTACTTTGCCGAAGGCGCGGCCGCCGCCGATGACCTCCGCGTCTCGCCGGACGGGCAATGGGCACTCGCCCAGATCGCCCAGCAGCTGCACCTCTACCGGCTGCCTCAAACGCCGGGCGAGACGGTGAACCTGTCCGCGCCCGCCACCCAGCATGTCCGCATCACCGATATCGGTGCCGACTATTTTGGCTGGAGCTGCAATGGCGACTGTCTGTTCTGGACCGTCGGCCCGACGCTGTACCGGCTGCCGCTCGGCGATATCGACTTTGATGCACCGCGCAGTGACAGACCCGTCCCGGTCGAACGCGGCTATGACGATGTCCGCGACATCGCGATCACTGTGCCGAGAGAGAGGCCCGGGCAGCAGGTGTTGCTAACCGGCGCGACCGTTTTCCCGATGGATGATCGCTCCGATCCCGCCCGAAGGATCGAAGGCGCGGAGATATTGCTGAAGGATGGCCGGATCGCTGCCATTGGGCCCGCGGGGACAGTGAGCGCCGATGAAGGCGTCGCGCGCATCGACCTCTCGGGCAAATACGTCATTCCCGGTCTCATCGACGCGCACTACCACGTCGCCGATATTCGCAGGGATGTCCTGCAGTTCGATGCCTGGGGGCTGAAGACCAATCTCGCCTACGGCATCACGACCCTGTTCGACCCGTCCTCGCTGACCATCGACATGTTCACCTATGAGGACCTTGTCGCGAGCGGCGCGGTCATCGGCTCGCGGCTCTATTCTACCGGGCCGGCGATCTTCGACTATCATGATTTCCGGTCGCTGGCCGAGGTCGAGGCCGTGCTGACGCGCTATCGCGACCACTACCGCACCCGGAACTTGAAGCAGTACCGCGTCGGTAACCGGCGCGTGCGCCAGTGGTTTGCCGACGCCGCGAACAGGCTCGGCATGACGCCGACCACGGA
>MRWG01001097.1_pt1 | contig 19514 bp, 17 predicted proteins | sample 1013341 | NCBI WGS metagenome assembly MRWG01 (sample SAMN06117577, study PRJNA244670) | biofilm metagenome | biome: Water; feature: Cathode Biofilm; material: Biofilm; isolation source: microbial consortium enriched at the cathode of a solar microbial fuel cell | place: USA: District of Columbia ... | reverse complement strand
GAGAACGTGAACCTCGCCGGCGAGCCGGCGGACGACGTGGCGTTCGACGGGGTCGCGCCGGTCGCGACCGCGCCGGCGCCCGAAGGCCTCGACGAGGCGGCGGTCGTCGCGATGGGGGCGGCGGTTCGCGCCATGCAGATGGCGGGCGGCCTGGAGAAGATCCTCGATCAGTCGGTCCAGTATTCGCTGGAGCGGTCGCAGTTCGGCCGGCCGATATCCCGGTTCCAGGCGATTCAGCACGGCCTGGCGCAGCTGGCCGGCGAAGCCGCGGCGGCGGGCGCCGCGGCGGACGCGGCGGCCGAAGCGGTGGCGCGCACGGGCGGCCTCGGCGAGGGCGCGCTCGCGGAAATCGCGGCCGCCAAAGCCCGGGTCGGGGAGGCGGCGACCACCGGCGCCGCCATCGCCCACCAGACCCACGGCGCCATGGGCTTCACCTACGAGCACACGCTGCACCACGCGACCCGCCGCCTCTGGTCCTGGCGGGACGAGTTCGGCAACGAAAGCTATTGGGCGCTGCGGCTCGGGCGCATGGTCGCGGCCCGCGGCGCGGACAACCTCTGGCCGTTCGTCACCGGCGATTGATGCGCGGCGCGTCGTCGACGGCGTTAACGCCGTCTGAACCATGTTCGCACTAGCAAGGCGGCATGGGACTCATCCGACGCCTTATCGTTCTGGCGCTTCTAGCGAGCGCCATGGGGACGCCCGCACCGGCGCTCGCCCAGCGCGCCTCCTTGAGCGAGGTGACGAAGGTTGTGCGCGGCGAGGAAGATCCGGCGACGGCGGGCGGCGTCGAGTTGCCCGCGACGGCGGAAGACGGACGGCCGTACATCTATCTCGGCATGATGCACGTGACCGCCTATCGGGACTGGCGGCCGGCGCGCACCTATACGCTCTGGCCGCGCATCACCGTGCCGCTCGACGGCGACGTCGGCGCCTTCAGCCGGCTGGAGCCCCGGATCCGGGACGCCGTCTCGGCGGCGCTCGCCGAAGTCGTGCAACTTGACTGGCCGGACGAGTCGAAAATCGACGTCGCAATCGCCGGGCAGGTCGCGAAATCGCGGGTCGAGCGCGTCGTCGGCGACGGCGGCTTGGACGCCCTCGACTTTATCAACATGCAGGTGCAGGTTTTCTAGGCTGCGCTGTCCGGCGCGGCGCTCCAGGCCCCGTCGAAAGCGTATTCCAGACCCGTGCTCTCCGATCCCGCGAAGCGAAATGTGCTGATCCTGGCCGTGTGCCAGGCGCTCTACATGACCGGCACCTCCCTGATGATCGCGACCGGCCCGCTGGCCGGAAAAATCCTGACGCCGACGCCGGGCTGGGAGACGCTGCCGCTGGCGACGCACCATGCGGGCGTTATGCTGGCGACGATTCCGGCTTCCCAGATCATGCGGCGGATCGGCCGCCGGGCCGGCTTCATGCTGGCGACCTGGTTCGGCGTCGCCGGGGCGGCGCTCGCCGGGACGGCGATGCTGCAGGGCTCGTTCTGGCTGCTCTGCGTCGGCGTCTGCATCGTCGGCTGGTTTAACGGCTTCGCCGTTTTCTATCGCTTCGCCGCCGCCGACACGGCGTCCGAGGAGTTTCGCCCGCGCGCCATTTCCTGGGTGCTGACGGGCGGGCTGTTCGCCGCCTTTCTCGGGCCCGAACTCGCCAACCTCACCAAGGACATGCTGGCGCCGACGGTGTTCGCGGGCAGCTATTTCGCGCTGATCGGCGTCTACATCCTGTCCTTCATCCTGCTCTCCGGCGTCCGCATCCCGCGCCTGACTGCGGCGGAGCGTAAGGTTAGCGGACGGCCGCTGCTGGAGATCCTCGCGCAGCCGAAATGCGCCGTGGCGATCGTCGCGGCCTTCGTCGCCTATGGCGTGATGTCGCTGCTGATGACGTCGACGCCGCTTGCGATGGCAGGTTGCGGCTTTCAATTCGTCGATTCGAAGTGGGTCATCCAGGCGCATATCGTCGGCATGTTCGCGCCCTCCTTCGTGACGGGCGACATCATCAAAAAGCTCGGGGCGCTGAACGTCATCCTGATCGGCGCGGCGCTGAATATCGCGGCCGTCGGCGCGCATCTCGCTGGAATCGCGTTCGAGAACTTCGCCATCGGACTGCTGACGCTCGGCATCGGCTGGAACTTCATGTTCATCGGCGCGACGACGCTCCTGACCGAAACCTACCGGCCGGAGGAGCGGGCCAAGGTCCAGGGGTTCAACGACTTCCTGATCTTCGCGACCGTGGCGACGGCGGCCCTGTCGTCGGGCCACCTGCTCGCCGCGTTCGACTGGTCGGTCGTGAACTACGGCGTGGCGCCGCTGCTCGGTCTCGCGGTCGTCTGCGTGCTGGCCTTGAAGGCGCGGACGCCCCGGACAGCCTGACCCCGCAGGTTTGTCGCATTGCGGCAACTTGCCAGCCGCCGGGGCATCTGGCATAGACCGCCCCGCTTCATTGCGCGCGGCGGTCCCGGAAGGGGGCCGCAAGCGCGCTTTGCCCTGTCTGACCGTTAACCAATCCCGGGGGGCCTCATCCGATGGAACTGGCCTACATCATCGTTTTGCTCTGCGGCGCCGCCGCGGTTGTCTATGGACTGATCACCGGCCGCGCCATTCTGGCGGCGGACGCGGGCAACGCCCGCATGCAGGAGATCGCCGGCGCGATCCGCGAGGGCGCTTCCGCCTATCTGAAGCGGCAGTACACGACCATCGCCATCGTCGGCGCCGTCATCTTCGTGCTGACCTGGCTGCTCCTCGGTTTCCTGTCGGCGCTCGGTTTCGCGATCGGCGCGACGCTTTCCGGCGTCGCCGGCTATGTCGGCATGCTGGTCTCGGTCCGCGCCAACGTGCGCACCGCAGAAGCCGCGCGGCACGGCCTTGAAAAGGGCCTGGACATCGCCTTCAAGTCGGGCGCGGTCACCGGCATGCTGGTCGCCGGCCTCGCGCTGCTGGGCGTCGCCGTCTACTACGGCATCCTGCTCGCCCTCGGGCAGGTAGACCGCGGCCTGATCGACCCGCTTGTCGCGCTCGGCTTCGGCGCCTCGCTGATCTCGATCTTCGCGCGTCTCGGCGGCGGCATCTTCACCAAGGGCGCGGACGTCGGCGCCGACCTCGTCGGCAAGGTCGAAGCCGGCATTCCGGAAGACGATCCGCGCAACCCGGCGGTCATCGCGGACAACGTCGGCGACAATGTCGGCGACTGCGCCGGCATGGCCGCCGACCTGTTCGAAACCTACGCGGTCACCGTCGTGGCGACGATGGTCCTCGGCCTCATCTTCTTCGGCGGCGGCCCGCATTGGGAAACGATCCTGATGTACCCGTTGCTCATCGGCGGCGTCTCGATCATCGCCTCGATCGTCGGCGCGTTCTTCGTGAAGCTCGGCTCCAGCCGGAACATCATGGGCGCGCTCTACAAGGGCTTCATCGTCTCGGCCGGCCTGTCGCTGGCGCTGGTCTTCGTCGCGACGGTGGCGCTGCTCGGCCTCGGCACGGTCTTCGAAACGCCGTCGGGCACCAGCTTCACCGGCGGCGGACTGTTCGTCTGCGCGCTGGTCGGCATCGCCGTCACCGGCCTGATCATCTGGATCACGGAGTACTACACCGGCACCAACTACCGTCCGGTGCGCAGCGTCGCCCAGGCCTCGACGACCGGCCACGGCACGAACGTCATCCAGGGCCTCGCCATCTCCATGGAGGCGACGGCCGGCCCGGCGCTCGTCATCTGCGTCGCGATCATCGTGACTTACATGATCGCCGGCATCTTCGGCATCGCCATCGCCGTCACCGCCATGCTGGCGCTGGCCGGCATGGTCGTGGCGCTGGACGCCTATGGCCCGGTCACCGACAACGCCGGCGGCATCGCCGAGATGGCCGAACTGGAAAGCGACGTGCGTGACACGACGGACGCGCTCGACGCGGTCGGCAACACCACGAAGGCGGTCACCAAGGGCTACGCCATCGGCTCCGCCGGTCTGGGCGCCCTGATCCTGTTCGGCGCCTACACGGCCGACCTGGAGTACTTCGCGGCCAATCCGGACAAGTACGGCTTCTTCCAGGGCGTGACCCCGAACTTCTCGCTCTCCAACCCCTATGTCGTCGTCGGCCTGTTCTTCGGCGGCCTGCTGCCGTTCCTGTTCGGCGCCATGAGCATGACCGCCGTCGGCCGCGCCGCCGGTTCGGTCGTCGAAGAGGTCCGCCGCCAGTTCCGGGAAATCCCGGGCATCATGGAAGGCACCGGCCGGCCGCGTTACGACAGCTGCGTCGACCTGCTGACGAAGGCGGCGATCAAGGAGATGATCATCCCCTCGCTGCTGCCGGTCCTGGCGCCGGTCGCGCTGTACTTCGTCGTCTGGATCATCGCTGGCAAGTCGGCCGCCTTCTCGGCGCTCGGCGCGATGCTGCTCGGCGTAATCGTCACCGGCCTCTACGTCGCCATCTCCATGACCGCGGGCGGCGGCGCCTGGGACAACGCCAAGAAGTACATCGAAGACGGCAATCACGGCGGCAAGGGCTCCGAAGCCCACAAGGCGGCCGTGACGGGCGACACCGTCGGCGACCCTTACAAGGACACCGCCGGCCCGGCCGTCAACCCGATGATTAAGATCACCAACATCGTCGCGCTGCTGCTGTTGGCCATTTTGGCCCACTGACCGGCAGGGCTACGGCCCACTGAAAAGGCCCCGGCGCCGCCGCGTCGGGGCCTTTTTCTTGTTCAGGCCTTGGCCGCCACCGCGCGTCGCCTGAGGTCTTCGGCCCAAGCGACGAGGTCCCCCGCGCCGAAGTCCGTCGGATCGACGTGCGCGGCGGTCAGCAGGGCGCGCCAGCCGGCGTCGTCGAGGCCGAGCGCCGCGATCGACGCAAGTTCGTCCGCAAGGGCCAGGGCCTCCCGCCGGCTTGCCTCGGCGAGGAACGCGTCCGCCGGCGCGGGCCAGGGCTCGGCGGCTCGATCCCAATCCTCGTTCGCGTAGGCCTTCAATAGCTGCCAGAGCATGCCGTCCTCGTGCAGCGTCATGGCCTCAAGGCTCCACGTAGGCGGTGAGCAGGCGATAGGTCGTGCGGCCCTTGTCCTGCCATTTCGTCAAAACCGCGACCGTCGTTCTGCCGTCACGGGCGTCGCCGCCGCGATAGACGATGCGGCCGACGGGGCGGTCGAACAGCCGGCGGAGCGCCAGCCGGCGCTGGCTTTCGTCGTCGTTCAGCCAGCGGCGCACGCGGGCGTCGTTCGGCTCGTGTCGGATGGTGCGGACGATGGCGACCGCCGCGGTCTCGAGGTCGGTAAAGCCCGACGCCGCGGAAATGTTCTCCCGCTCGACCCGGTCGTGCAGCTGGCTGTCGGTCCGACCGACATGTCGCTGGATCGTATGGCCGCGATGTTCGCCGCCCTCCTGCGCTTCCAGCCAGCGGATCGCCTTCGCGACGGCCGCGCGCCGCGCCTCCGACTGCGGATCGTCGGCGGGAGCGGCGTCGGGCTTGTCCGGCGAACGGCTGTCGGCCGCAGGACGGCGCGCGTCCGGTTCGGCCGAACCGCCATCGCGGAAGGGAGAGGGCGCGGCGTCGCGAGCCGCGCCGGGCTCGCCCTGCAGGCTCGCGATAAGCACCGCAAGGGCGAGCGCCGCGACCGAAAGGATGATGCGCTGCGCGCGCGACGACACGTTGAAACGTCTGAACAGCATGGCTTTCTGGCGCCCCGGTCAGGGGCGCTCCCGTTGCGTCGACCGACGAAGTCTAACCGACGTATCTGAAGCCATGCCTAACGCCAGGTAAAAGCCCGGCGCCGGTCCGGTCGTTAAAGGCTGTCGAAGCTCGCCGTGAAGCCGCGCAGCGACATTGCGAGATCCAGCTTCTGGCGCCGGATGTTCTGGATGCTGATCTGGCCTCTCGAGCCGCGCTTCATGGCGTTGGCGAGGCCGGTCGAGACGGCGATCTGGGCGATGCAGCCTTCACGCAGGCAGAAGTCGAACTGCACCGTCTCCGCGGAGCCGCCGTCGACATTGAAGCCGACGCCGGGCCGGAGCCACACGCCCAACGGCGCGATCAGCCGCATCACCGCGCTCGGCGATCCCGGCGGCTTGATGACGACGGCTTGCATGATCGCCTTGCCCGTCTTGGGGTTGTTGATCACCTGGGTCATCTGGCAAATGCGCTGGTTGTTGCCCGGCACTTCGCCGCATTCCAGCGTCCAGTCGCCATTCTGCGTTTTCTTGAGGTTCTGAAGCTGCGGCGGTTGCTGCTGTTCCGCCTGCTGCGCCATCGCGGGCGCTGCGATCATCGCGGCGCACGCAGCGGCCAGGACGAATCTCAACATGGATATAAACACTCCCAGGGTGTGACGCCTCCCCCTACGCGGCGGACACTGCGTCAACGTCGCGTTGGATGCAAGGGCAGATCTGGCCGCAGGACGCCGGCTTAGCGTTCTTTATGTCGGGGCCAGCTCAGGTGCGGGAACGCGGCGAACGGTCCGGGCTGCACAACCGGCGGCGCGGATGTCAGATAGCTTGCATCGAGGGCGCCGAATGACGTGACGCCGAGCAGGCCGAGGGCGATTTCGCACTCCCGCTCCAGCAATTCCAGCATCCAGACGACGCCGCCGACTCCGCCGGCCGCCAGCGCGTAGCCCTGCATGCGGCCGAGGCCGACGGCGTCGGCGCCCAGGATCATCGCCTTCACGATATCGGTGCCGCGGCAGAAGCCGCCGTCGACCGCGACCTCCGCCTTGCCGCCGACGGCGGCGACGACTTCCGGCAGCACGTCGATCGCGCCGCGGCCGAAGTCGAGCTGCCGGCCGCCATGGTTCGAGACATAGACGCAATCGACGCCGTGTTCGACGGCGATGGCGGCGTCCTCGGCCGTCGCGACGCCCTTCAGAATCAGCGGGATGTCGTGCTTGTCCTTGAAGCGCTTCACATTGTCCCAGCTGAACGCCATCTGCCAATTGTGGCCGGTCCGGTTGACGCCGCGCGCGCGGCCGGCGGGCAGGTACCGCTTGATAATGTCCCGCTCGCGCCGGGAATAATGGGCGGTGTCGACCGTGATGCAGAAGGCGCGGAAGCCGGCGTCGACGGCGCGCTTCACATGGTCGTCGACGAACGCGTCGTCGCCGCGGACGTAAAGCTGGAAGAGCGTCGGCTCATCGACCGAGCCGGCGACCGTCTCCAGGTCGGGCTGCGTTACGGAGCTCACCATGTGGTCGACGCCGAACGCCTCCGCTCCGCGCGCGGCCGCGACGCCGCCGCCGGCCGCGAAGCTCTCCAGGCTGCCGATCGGCGCCAGGAAGACCGGCAGGCGGAGGTCCCGGCCCATGAAGCGGCCACGCACGCTGACCGCCGAGACATCGCGGCAGACGCGCGGCCGGAAGGCCAGACTGTCGAGCGCCAGGCGGTTGCGAAGGTAGGTGGTTTCCGTCTCCGCCGCGCCCGCCAGATAGTCCCAGGTGGTGTCGGGCAGGTTGATCCGCGCCCGCTCGGGCAGTTCCTGCAGGGTCAGGAATTCGGGGGCCTCGTAGCCGGTGGCGCGCAACTTGGCGCCGGTCTCGCCGGACATGTCGTTTCGTCGCTTTCGTCGGTTGTGCGGGTCCTGGCGGACCGCGGGCTTGAGCGTGGGAGACTAGAGCAGTGTCGTCAGATGCGAAACAGCGTCCGGCGCGATCACGTGGTCAGGCGCTCCGCGCGAAGAAGCTGTTCGTGGAACATGGCGAGGGTCGCCTGAACGCGGCCGAAGACCGTGTCTGGCGGATAGCGCCCCTCCGCGTCCGGCGCGCCGACGGGCATGTCCAGCATCAATTCCAGCGCCTCCTCCAGCCGGTCGACGGTCCACAGGCGGAATTCGCCCTTCTCCATGGCTTCGATCACATCCGCATCCAGGATCAGCTGGTCGGCGTTGCTCGAGGGCACGATGGCGCCCTGGTCTCCGGTCAGGCCGCCCGCCTCGACGCAGGTGCGGAAGAAGCCTTCGATCTTGTGCCGCACGCCGCCGACCGATTGGGCGACGCCGAATTGGTTCATCGAGCCGGTGATCGCGATCGACTGCTGGACCGGCGTTTGGGCGAGATCGGAGACGATGGCGACGGCTTCGGCGAGCGATGCGCTGTCGCCCTCGACGCCGCCATAGTTCTGCTCGAAGGTCATCGAAGCGGTGAACGACAGCGGCATCGTCCGCGCGAACTGGCCTGAGAAGTAGCCTTGCAGGATCATCGCCGCCTTTTGCTGGATCGGCCCGCCCATGGCGACGTCCCGCTCGATGTTGACGACGCCGCGCCGGCCGATCGACGTCCGGGCCGTGACCCGCGCCGGGCCGCCGAACGCATGGTCGCCGATGTCGCGCACGGTCAATCCATTGACCTGTCCGACGACGGCGCCGGTCACGTCGATCTTGACGCCGCCTCGCCGGATCATCTCCTGCGATCGATCCTCGATGCGACGATTGCGGCGGAGACGCGCTTCGCGGGCCGCGCGGATATCGTCGATCTGAATATCGCCCTTGCGGCCGGCGGCCTTGGCGATTACGACCGCTTCGGCGATCAGGTCGTCGAGCCGCTCGATCCGCGCGGAGAGCTTCTGTCGGTCGTCGGCCCAGCGGCTCGACAGGCCGAGCAGCTCCTGAAGCGCGTCGTCCGTGCAGGCGCAGCTGCCGCGTTTCTGCGCCATGTCCTGAATGACGCCGGCGAGCACGTTCCGGTTTTCCGGGCTCGCCTCCATGTCGGGGTCGATGTCGGCTTTGATCTTGAAGTAGGCCTGGAAGTCCGGGTCGACGGAAAAGAACGTGTAGTACCAGCGTGGCGCGCCGACGATGATCACCTTCAGGTTCAGCGGGATCTCCTTCGGCCGGGGGGCGCCGGCGATGGGGATGCCGTTGAAGCGATGCAGTTCCTCCATCTGCACGGACTCGTCGCGGATGGCGCCCTTCAGAAACTGCCATGCGAGGCCTTGCGCGGCCAACGCGTCGGCTCTGAGCACGAGCACGCCGCCGTTCGCCCGGTGCAGCGCGCCGGCGCGGATCAGCGAGAAGTCCGTCTCGACGATGCCGCCGACCTGACGGTACTCCATCCGGCCGAACAGGTTCTGATAGGTCGGGTTCGGCTCCAGCACCACGTTCGGGTGCGCATCGTCGCCGTGGTCGACCAGGAGATTGACCGCGTAGCGCCGTTCCGGCGGCTCCATGCCCGGCGGCATCGGCATGCCGGGGTTCTGGGTCTGCGGCGCGAAGATCTGCAGGTGCTCGACAGCGTCGGTCTTCAGCTCGTCCAGCCAGCGCGCGAGGTTGGTGTGTTCCGCGAACTCCACCTTGACCGCATCGACCAGGAGCGCGATCGCGTCGTCCGCGATCGACTTGCTGGCGCCCTGAGCGTGTTCGGCGACGCGCTGCTGTTGCTCCGCCGCCCAGCGGTTGAATTCGCCAAGCTTCTGTCCGATCTCGCGGCCGGCCGCTTCGATGTTGCGGCGTTCTTCCTCCGGCAGCGTCATCCAGTCCGGCGCGTCGTCGCCGCCGGCGCGCACGATCTGCATGCCCTGGGGCGTCTGCGCGAGGTCCAGGCCGCGCGCCCTCGCTTCCTCGCGCAGCGCTTCGATCCGCTTCGAGATCTCGCCCGCGAGCGCTTCCTGTTCCTGGCGCAATTGCGTCTGGGCGGCTTCGTCGCCGAAGGCGTGAGAAAGACCCTCGCGGATCTGGCCGGGCAGCGCTTCCATACGGTCGCGGAAGCGGCGGCCGACGCCGGCCGGCAGCGCCAGGGGCCGCGGTCGATGGGTGCGACGGAAGTTATTGACGTAGATCCAGTCGGACGGGGCCGACCGCTTGGCCATTTCCTCCTTGAGGAAGGCGAGCGTCGCCGTCATCCGGCCGCTGCGGTCATCCCCGACGACGAAGACGTTGAAGCCCGGTTCCCGAATGACAAGGCTAAGTTCCAGCGCTTCCCGCGCGCGCGCATGGCTGGACAGCGAGAACACCTCCGGGGCCGCGGGATCGGGCGGCGGGAAATGGGGCAGGCCGGCGTCCGCGGGCTTTACGGTTCCGGCCGTCATGCGCTGGCTCCCAGCAGCGGCAGGGCCTGCAGCAGGTCGCGCACCTCGGCGACCGGGCGTCCCGGCAGGTTTTCCCGGGGCGCGCCCGCGCGATTGCACCAGACGGCGCGGAAGCCGAAGCTGGCGGCGCCGGCGATGTCCCAGGCGTTCGACGAAAAGAAGGCGATCTCGCCTGGCTCCAGCCGCAGGCGGTCGACGGCGAGCTGATAGACCCGCGCGTCCGGCTTGAACCCGCCGACTTCCTCCACCGACAGCACGACGTCCAGGTTGGGCGCCAGGTTCGCGACGTTGATCGCCGACGTCAGCATGATCGGGGCGCCGTTCGAAAGGACGCCCGTCTTGATATTGTCGGCCTTCAGCCGCTCCAGCATTTCGGGGACTTCGTCGAAAGTCGGGATCGAAAGGTAGAGCTCCATCAGATCGGCGCGGAGCGGCGGGTCGCGGACGTCCAGCGCGGCCATGGCGTAGTCGAGCGCGTCGCCGGTGATCTGCCAGAAATCCGCGTGCTGGCCCATTAGCGAGCGGAGCCAGGAATATTCCAACTGCTTCCGCCGCCAGAGCTCGCTCAGCAAGGGCGCCTTGTCGCCGAGCTTCGCCGCGCGCGCGGCCACGGGATTGATCAGGTCGAACAGCGTGCCGTAAGCGTCGAAGACGCAGGCGCCGATGCCGGCGAGGGGGGCTTCGGCCATCCCATGTGCTCCCTGGGCGAGTCTCTTATCTTTCAACACTCTAAGCGCCGGATCGGCGGCCGCAAGGGCGCTTTCCTTGCGAGCGGCCGCGAGGCGGCGTATCGTCCGCCGCAAACCCAATAAACAACTCGCCGGAGGCGCCTCATGTTTAAGGGATCCATGCCTGCCCTCATCACGCCCTTCACCAATGGCGAGGTGGATGCGAAAGCGTTTCAGGCGTTCGTCGAATGGCAGATATCCGAAGGCAGCCACGGCCTCGTGCCCTGCGGCACGACCGGCGAGTCGCCGACGCTGAGCCATGACGAGCACAAGCGCGTCGTCGAGCTGTGCATCGAGGCCGCCGCCGGCCGCGTGCCGGTCGTCGCCGGCGCCGGCTCTAACTCGACGGAAGAGGCCATCGACCTTGCAAAGCATGCGAAGTCCGCCGGCGCGGACGGCGTGCTCGTGGTGTCGCCCTACTACAACAAGCCGAGCCAGGAAGGGTTGTTCCGGCATTTCGAGGCGATCAACAACGCCGTCGAGATTCCGATCATCGTTTACAACATCCCGCCGCGCTCGGTGGTCGACATCCAGCCGGAGACGATGGCCCGCATCGCCAAGCTCGCCAATGTCGTCGGCGTCAAGGACGCGACCAACGACCTCGCCCGCCCCTTGCGGGAGCGTAATCTGATCGGTCCCGACTGGTGCATGCTGTCGGGCGAGGACGGCACGGCCGTCGCGTATCTCGCCCAGGGCGGCGCCGGCTGCATTTCGGTGACGGCGAACGTCGCGCCGAAGCTCTGCTCGATGATGCACGAGGCCTGGCAGCAGGGGGCGATGGATCGTGTGCGCCAGCTGAACGAGAGCCTGATGCCGCTGCACGACGCCATGTTCTGCGAGCCGAGCCCGGCCCCGGCCAAGTTCGGCGCCAGCCTGCTCGGCAAGGTCGCGCCGGATGTGCGCCTGCCGCTCGTGAAGGCGACCGACACGGCGCAGGCGCGCGTCAAGCAGGCGATGCAGAAGCTGGAGTTGATCTGAGCCCGACGCCCGGGGCGGGCTTCGCGTCCCGCTCAACCGCGCCGAAAGCCTGACCCATGGCCGCCAAGAAATCCCGGGGCGGCGGGCTGATCGCGACCGGTCTGGTCGCGCAGAACCGCCGCGCCCGACATGACTACACGATCGAAGACTCGATGGAGGCGGGCCTCGCGCTGACCGGCAGCGAGGTCAAGTCGTTGCGCCATGGCCGCGGCAGCATCGTCGAGGCGTTCGCCGGCGAAAAGGGCGGCGAAATCTGGCTGATGAACGCGCATATCCCGGAATACGAGGGGGCGCGGACGTTCGGGCACAGTCCGCGGCGGGAGCGCAAGCTCTTGCTGCACCGCCGCCAGATCGAGCGCCTGATCGGCGCCGTCCGGCGCGAAGGCGCCACGCTCGTGCCGCTCAGGCTCTATTTCAACGACCGCGGCCGGGCGAAGCTCGAAATCGGCCTCGCCAAGGGCAAGCGCAAGGTCGACAAGCGCCAGGATATCCGCGACCGCGACTGGCAGCGCCAGCAGGCGCGCGCGCTGCGCCGCAGCGACTACTGATGCGCATGGCGGATACCCGCTAGACTGCGCGGCAGAGTCCGTCGCCAGGATTGTTCGCATGGCCGAAACGCCGCCGCCGGAAACTGCAGAGGAACTCGTCGAGGGCGTCGTAAGCCGCCTTGAGCCGTTCCTCGACGACATCCGCGAGGCCGGCGACGAGGTGCTGCGGACCTATCTGTCCTTCGACGGCATCCTTCTCGTGGCGGTCGTCGTCGGCGCTGGCGTGCTCGCCTGGTTCGCCTCTCCCTTCGCACGGACCCTGCTCGGCCGGGTCTGGCCGGCGCGCGACGACGGCAAGCAGCCGGGCTTTCGGATCGTCGACCGGCTGGTCTTCCCGATTCTCTGGTCGATGGCGCTTTGGATTTCGACGGTCGTGCTGGAACAGGCCGGCATGCCGGTCGAGCTGCCGCGCATCGTCGCCAGCCTGCTCAACGCCTGGGTGGTCATCCGCCTGTTCGCGAGCTTCGTCGGCGACCCGCTCTGGTCGAAGACCTTCGCGACCCTCGCCTGGACCATCGCCGCGCTGAACATCCTGCGGCTGCTCAATCCGACCATCGCGATGCTCGACAGCGTCGGGATCAGCATGGGCGAGACGCGGCTGACCCTCTACATGGTCCTGAAGGGCGCGATGATCGCCGCCGTGTTGATCTGGGCCGCCGGCGTCGTCTCGTCGTTCGTCCAGGGGCGCGTGCAACGTTCGCGCTCGCTGACGCCCTCGGTCCAGACCCTGATCGCGCAGACCACCCGGATCGCGCTGTTGTTCATGGCGGTGCTGCTTGCGCTCAACGTCATCGGCATCGACCTGACGGCGCTCGCCGTCTTTTCCGGCGCCATCGGCATCGGAATCGGTTTCGGCCTGCAGGCGATCTTCAGCAATCTCGTCTCGGGCCTGATTCTGCTGTTCGAAGGCAGCATCAAGGTCGGCGACTTCGTCGAGTTGGATAGCGGGGTCACCGGCGAAGTGCGCGAGATCGGCATTCGCGCGACCCGGGTCACGACGAACGACAACATCGACATCCTCGTGCCGAACGCCGAATTCATCAACAAGAACGTGACGAACTGGACGTTGCGCGAGGGGCACCGCCGGGCGCGCATCTCCTTCGGCGTCGCCTACGGCACGGACAAGGAACTGGTGCGCGCCGCGGCCCTGGAGGCCGCGTCCACGGTGCCGCACGAACTCAAAGGGCCGGGCGCCCGCTCGGCGGAGGTCTGGCTGGTCGGCTTCGGCGAAAGCAGCCTCGATTTCGAACTGGTGATCTGGTTGTCGCCGGAGGCGGTCAAGCGCCCGTCACGAGTCAACGCCGATTACAATTGGGCGCTGGAAACGGCGCTCAAGAAATACGGCATCGAAATCCCGTTTCCGCAGCGCGACCTGCATGTGCGCAGCGGCCGGCTGCCGGTGCGCATCGAGCCGACGGACTGAGGCCGCGCGCCGGCCGCGACAGGGGCGGTCAGGCGGCGGAGGGCGTCGTCGCGTCCGGCGGCAGCAGGACGGAGGCGCGCTGGGCGAACGCGCGCAACAGGGCGGCGTCGGCATGCTCGAAGTCCCGGCGCGGCCGGCCGTCGAACACCGCCAGGATGCCGGTGCGCCCGTCCACGCCTTCGAATGGCGCGGCGGCGAAGAACCGGGCGATGCCGGAAACGACGCCGGCGAAACGCCGGTCGGCTTCGATATCGGGGATGATCAGGGTTTCGCTGGAAAGCGCGGCGGTCGCGAACAGCGCTTCGGCCCTGCGGAGGTCGTTCAGGGCGAGCCCGGCGTGGGCTACGATCTCAAGTCCGTCGCCGGATGGTTGCGCCAGGGCGCCCGCGTCGGTCGAAAAGGTCAGGCGCAACCGGTCGACCATTCTGTCCAGCGCGTCTTTCGGCGCGGCCACGCGCCGGGCCGCGGAATTCATCAAGGGCATCCTGTCCTCCTTGACGCCAGTTCCGATCGCTTTCGCGGCCGATTGGGAGTGGCCGGCGCGCCGCGCGCGATCGTTGTCGCTTCCTAGTCTATTTAGGGCGGGCTCGGCTGAATCCCACGTTAAAGTTATGCGACCTCGATCACGCTTTCTGCGGTTCGCCGCGCGTCGGACTATACTCCCCGAACCGAAGGACGGAGCGGACAAGCATGGCGGCAGCCGATTCGACCAGGGTCGTGATCATCGCCTTCATCGGAAACGCCCTGATCGCGGCGGCGAAGCTGACTGCTGCGGCGATTACGGGTTCGGCGGCGATGTTTGCCGAGGGCGTGCATTCGATCGTCGATTCCGGGAATCAACTCTTGTTGCTGTATGGCATCCGCCGCTCGCGCCGGCCGCCGGATCAACGCCATCCGTTCGGCTATGGCATGGAAGTCTACTTCTGGAGCTTCGTCGTCGCGATCCTCCTGTTCTCGGGCGGCGCGGGCGTGTCGATCTACGAGGGCATCGACAAGATCGGCCACCCGCATGCCGTCGACCGGCCTTATGTCAATTTCATCGTCCTCGCCTTTGCCCTCGCGTTCGAAGGGTATGCCTTCTTCGCGGCCGTACGCGAGATGAACCGGCGGCGGCGGGAGGGCGAGGGGGTCTTCGCCTATATCCGTCGTTCCAAGGACGCGCCGCTCGTCGTCGTTCTGCTGGAAGACGCGGGCGCGCTGTTCGGCCTGGCGATCGCGGCGACCGCGCTCGCCGGCGCGCTTATCTTCGACGCGCCGGTTCTGGACGGCGTGGCGTCGCTGACGATCGGGCTTCTGCTGGCGGCCGCGGCGATCATTCTTTCGATCGAGACGAAAGGCCTTTTGATCGGCGAAGCGGCGTCGCCGCGCATTCAGGAAGGCATCGCTGCGATCCTGCGCGAGGATACGCGCATCATTGCGATTAACGAAGTCCTGACGATGCACATGGGGCCGGAGGACATTTTCTGCGTGCTTTCGGTCGACTTCCGCGATGCGATCAGTTCCGTTGAGGTCGAGGCGTCGATCACCGACCTGGAGCGGCGGATCAAGGCGGCCTATCCGACCGTCGGGCGCGTGTTCATCGAGGCGCAGAGCGTCGCGGGACATGCGGAAGCGATCGGCGCAGTGGACTGACCGGCGCTCGCGATCCCGAACCCCTGGACAAGATAACGACCTGTTCACCAATTGCTGCGCAATATCAGCGGGTATCGGCGGCTATGCGTAGCGGGCGAGCCGATGCCAACGAGCGCGAAGCGGGTCTGTGGAATGAATTATCGGGAAGCCCACGACAAGGCGGCGGAAATCGCGGATCAGGCGCTTTCGCAGATGAAAAGCCTGAGCATCGCCGCATACCCCGACAACTACGAGATCTGGTACTCGTTCCATGCCGGCCTGGACGCGGAGCTTTCGCGGAAGCTGACCGGACTGCTCGAGAACACCGAAAAGTTCGACCCGAACGCCTACGCCTCCATCAAACAGTCGTTTCTCGGCGAGGAAACCTCGTCGATGCTCCAGTCGGCGAGCGACGACGTCGAGGCGACCATCGTCGCCGCCATCCAGGCGCTCGGCTCCGCCTCGGATACGGCGAAGGACTATCAGGGCAAACTCGAAGGCTTCACGGGCGGCATCAAGCGCGCGTCGCCCGAGGAAATGAAGCTTCTGGTCGCGAAGATCGTCGCCGAGACCAAGGAAGTCATCGCGCGGAACACCGCGCTCGAGGCGGACCTCAGCGAGGCCACTCAACGAATAGAAGCGCTGCGTGACAGCCTGGACGACGCCCGCCGGGCGAGCGAAACGGACGGCCTGACCGGCCTGCCCAACCGCCGGGCCTTCGATCTCGGCCTCGAGATCGAGATCGACCGCGCCCGCGAGGAAGACACCCCACTGACGCTCCTCGTCGCGGACATCGACCACTTCAAGAATTTCAACGACACCTATGGCCACCGCGTCGGCGACGAGGTGCTGAAACTCGTCGGACGCGTCCTGAAATCGCTCCTGAAGGGCCGGGACACGCCGGCGCGTTACGGCGGCGAGGAGTTCTGCGTCATCCTGCCGACGACGGACCTGCAGGGCGCATCGGTCGTGGCCGAGCACATTCGCAAGTCGATCAGCGCCAAGGCGCTGAAGAGCGCGCGCACCGGCCAGTGCTACGGCCAGGTGACCATTTCGATCGGCTGCGCCCAACTGCGTCCGGACGATACGTCGGAGACGCTGATCGAGCGCGCCGACCGCGGCCTTTATCTCGCCAAGCGGAACGGCCGCAATCGCGTCGAGCTCGAGACCAGCCTCGATGCGTCGCCGTTGAAACAGGTCGGCTGACGCCAGGCTTGGCCGCGGCCCCTCGGTTTCAGGAACCCTTGAAGTTGCCGGGCCGCTTTTCGCGCCAGGCCGTGATCGCCTCGACATGGTCGTCCGACATCCGGGCGAGCGTCATGTGCGAGGAGACCATGTCCAGGCTCGACCTCAGGTCCATCGTCTGGTTCTGATAGACCAGCCGCTTGATCAGGCGGACCGAAATCGGCGCGCCGGATGCGATCTGGCCCGCGATCTCCAGCACCTTCGCCATCAGTTGGTCGTCCTCGAAGACGTCGAGGACGAGGCCAAGCTCCTTCGCTTCGTCGGACTGCACGAACTTCGACGTCCAGAGCAGTTCCAGCGCCTTCTGCACGCCGACGATGCGCGGCAGGAACCAGCAGGCGCCGTTGCCCGGCACGAGGCCCATGCGGACGTAGGTTTCGGCGAACCGCGCGCTCTTGGCGGCGTAGCGAAGGTCCGCATGCAGCGCCATGTCCATGCCCGCGCCGACGGCGACGCCGTTGACGGCGGCGATCACCGGCTTGTCGAGGGCCTGAACGGCCTGCGAGATCTTCTGGATGCGGTCCCAAAGGCCGGACTTCACGGCGGTCACCGTCGTCGCCGCCCCGCCCATGCCGCCGGTGTCGCCGCCGGAGCAAAAACCGCGGCCGGCGCCGGTCACGACGACGCAGCGAACGTCGTCCCGCTCGCCGCATTCGGCCAGCCGGTCGAGGTAGGCTTCAAGCATCTCGGCCGAAAAGGCGTTCAGCTTGTCCGGGTTGTTGAAGGTGATGACGGCGACCTTGTCGGGCCGGACTTCGAACAGAAGCTTGTCGGTCATGCTTGTCGTTTCCTCAATCAGACGCCCGGCCATTCCGGCGCGCGTTTCTCGTTGAATGCGGCGATGCCTTCCCGGGCGTCCTCGGATGTTCCCATCAGGCCGCCATTGCTCTCGGCCAGCACCAGCGCCTGATGCATCGTCATGTCCTGCATGGCGCGATAGACGTAAAGCCCGCGCCGGATGGCCGCCGGCGAGCTTTTCAGAATGCGGTCGAGCAGCCAGTCGGTCTTCGCATCGAGTTCGTCCTGCGGGACGACATGATTGATCAGGCCGGCCGCCATCGCTTCTTCCGCCGAGATCGGCTCGCCGGTCACCATCAGCTCGAGCAGCTTCCGCTTCGGCATCACCCGCATCAGGTGGGTCATGATCATCATCGGCCAGACGCCGATGCGCGATTCGGGCGCGCCGAACTTCGCCGTCGAGACGGCGACGGCCATGTCGCACATCGCCACAAGGCCGAGCCCGCCCGCCACCGCATGGCCGTTGACCCGGGCGACCAGCGGCAGCGGGCAGCGTTCGACCAGCCGGAACAGGTCGCCGATCCGGGCGGCCGGATCGACGTGGTCGATCTGAAACGGACGGTCCTCGCCAGTGCGCTTCAGGTCGGCGCCGGCGCAGAAGGCCCGGTCGCCGGCGCCGGTCAGCACGATCGCCCGGACGTCGGGCGCGGCGTCCATCGCCTGGCGTATCCCCGTCATGATGCCGTCGATGACGTCGTCGTTGATGGCGTTCCGGCGCGCCTCCCGGTTGATGGTCAGGCGCATGACGGGGCCGTCCTGCGCGATAAGCAGATCGCTCATAGGTGATTCCGACTTTCGTTTCCGCCGTGGGAAATCGCGCATATGCTGCCCCGATATGGTCACAGCCGCAAAGGGGGGTCGACATGAAGCGCCTCCTCATATTGGCCGTCGGGCTGCTCTTCTGCGCTTCCGCCGCACGCGCCGCCGACGCGCCGGACCCGGAAGCCGCATCCGGCCGCGCCTGGGTCCGGCCCCCGACGACCGGATCCAGCTACATGGCGGTGACGGCGAACAATCACGCCACGCAGACCGCGTTCGCCATTCTGGCGGCCGGCGGCAGCGCCGCCGACGCCGCCATCGCCGCGCAACTCGTGCTGAACCTGGTGGAGCCGCAGTCGTCCGGCATCGGCGGCGGGGCCTTCGCGCTTTATTGGTCGCCCGGGGATGGCAAGCTGACCGCGCTCGACGGCCGGGAAACCGCGCCGCTTGCCGCCGGCCCGGACTATTTTTTGGACGCCGACGGCAAGCCGCTGCCGTTCTGGGAGGCGGTGATCGGCGGCCGCTCGGTCGGCACGCCGGGCACGCTGGCGCTCTTGGCCGAGTTGCATGCGCGGTTCGGCAAGCTCGACTGGTCGGCGCTCTTCGAGCCGGCGATCCGTTTCGCCGAAGTCGGCTTCGCGATTTCGCCCCGGCTGGCCGCCGCGATCGCCGCCGCCAAGGAGCGTGGCCTCGACCGGTTCCCGGCGGCCCGCGCCTATTTCTTCGAGCCCTCTGGCGCGCCGAAGCCGCCCGGCGCACGGCTCCGCAACCCGGCATTCGCGGCGACGCTCCGCCAGATCGCCGACGCCGGGACGGGCGCCTTCTATCGGGGCCCGATCGGCGCCGCGATCGTCGAAGCCGTCGGCGCGGTCGACAATCCCAGCCTGATGTCGGCCGAGGACCTCGCGAACTACCGGGTCGTCGAGCGCCAGCCGATCTGCGCGCCATACCGGGCCTATCGGGTCTGCGGCTTCCCGCCGCCGACGTCGGGCGGCGTCGGCGTGCTGCAGGCGCTGGCGATGTTGTCGGCCTACGATCTGGCGGCGCTCGGCCGCGGACCCGCCGCCGCGCACCTCTTCGCCGAGGCGATGAAGCGCGTCTATGCCGACCGGGACCGCTACCTGGCCGATCCCGATTTCGTCGACGTGCCGACGCCGGGCCTGATCGACGCGACCTACCTGAAAGAGCGCGGCGCGGACATCGACCCGGCGCGGGCCGGCGGCAAGGCGGAGCCGGGCCTGCCGCCGGGCGCGCCGCCGCGCCTCGCCCCGCCGAAGCTGCCGCCGGAAAAAGGCACCAGCCAGATCGTCATCCGCGACGCCGAGGGAGCGGCGCTCTCGATGACGACGACGATCGAGACCGGGTTCGGCAGCCGCGTCATGGCGGGCGGCTTCCTGTTGAACAACGAGCTGACCGACTTCTCGCGC
>MRWG01001096.1_pt1 | contig 19518 bp, 17 predicted proteins | sample 1013341 | NCBI WGS metagenome assembly MRWG01 (sample SAMN06117577, study PRJNA244670) | biofilm metagenome | biome: Water; feature: Cathode Biofilm; material: Biofilm; isolation source: microbial consortium enriched at the cathode of a solar microbial fuel cell | place: USA: District of Columbia ... | reverse complement strand
GCTCTGAGAACGCGCGGGCTTTCGACAAGCGCCGCGCACGCATGGCCGAAGCGTTGAACCTGCGCCGCGCCGCTACGGCCGGCTAGGGAGGACTGCTTCCGGGAGACCGGAAGGGGATGTAAGAGGACCTTTGTTAGGTAGGAGTTGATTTGCGGTGACTGCTCTTGATCAATTGGTGCGCCTGCACCGTTGGACCCTGGACGAGAAGCGCCAGAAGCTGGCTGAGCTGGAGCGCTTTCGTGCCAAGCTGCAGGGCAATGTCCAGACCCTCGAGGCCGAGTTGCTGCGCGAGCAGGCCGCTGCCGAGTTGTCGCCAACCGCCAGCCTTTCTCTGCCGGGCTTCATCCAGGCGACCGGTGAGCGGCGCCGCAAGATCGAGGACTCCATCGCCGAAGTCGATCGCTCCATCGAGGCGGCGCGCGACGAGATCACCCAGGCCTTCCAGGAGTTCAAGAAGTACGAAACGGCGCACGGCAACCACCTGCGCCGCGAGGCCCAGAAACAGTCGCGGCGCGAACAGACCGCTTCCGACGAGCTGGGCATCGAGCTGCACCGCCGCCAGAACTCCCGCTCGGCCCACGGATAAGCGGGCCACGGCTGACCAGCCAGCGGGGTTGCGTCAGCGAGGGCGGCGTCCCCGCAGATGGGTCGGCCGCAGCGCGCCGCCGGCGGTCGCCTCTGCCAGCGCCCGCCGCGCTGCCGACCACCGCTCATGCGCCTCCGCGCTCGACACCTCGATGATCCGCTCGCGCAGCGGTCCCTCGATGGCGGCGACTTCCTGTGCTGAGATTTCTGCGTACCAGGCGTTGCGGTCGCGCGTCTCGACGGACTCAAACCCCGCTTCGCGCATGATGCCGGCCGTCTCAGCCGCAGTCGCCATGGTGAACTTCAGGTGCCCGAGGTCGATGTAGCGCCGGAAGGCGGCGTTCTGCAGGGCGTTTTCGCCGGCCAGCCAGTCGCTGGCCGCGAACAGCCCGCCGGGCTTCAGCACCCGCAGGATTTCCAGGTAGAGCGCCTTCTTGTCCGGAATGTGGATGAGGGCGTCCTTGCTGAACACCAGGTCGAAGCTCGCCGGTTCGAAGGGCAGGGGGCCGGGTTCCACCAGGCGGCAGTCGACACTGGCGCCGACACCGGCTTCTGCGGCATTGCGCTCGGCCCGCGCGATGATCTGCGGTTCGACGTCGATGGCGACCACCTGCGCACCCTTGTCGCGTGCCAGGACGATGGCGGGCCCGCCGGTACCGCAGCCGATGTCGAGCACCCGTTGGCCGGCGAGGTCGAGCCCGCGCAGGATCTCGCCGACCTCTTCCGCCCCGCCCGGTGAGAGGAAGCCCGGGCCCCAGACCAGGTGCAGCCGGTCGATGAAGTCTTCGCTGTATTGGATCGCCACGCGTTCAGCTCCGCCGTTGGTGCGGCGCAGCTTAGCAAGCGCGTTGCGGCATGCCCAAGGCTCTAGACGCTCAGGCCGTCGTGCGGTCGGTCGGCGGACTGCGCGGCGAGCAGCTGCAGCCAGTCCTGCGAGGCCTGGAAGCTGAGGCGGCCGTTGTAGCCGGCGATGGCGTTGGTTTCCTCGAAGAGCGCGATGAGGTCGCCGCGCGCCAGGCTGGGCAGGGGCCGCCGGCTGCGCAGCACCAGATCGAAGAGGCGCGCGCGGACCAGGCCGTCGAGCTGCAGCTCGCCGTGGTGCGTGAGCTCCAGTTCCAGGACGAAGCGGGTCGCGTTGTCGTCCTCGCCGCCGCCGCGGCCGCCGTGGTCCTGGTGGCGGAAGAAGCAGCGCAGTTCGCGCAGCCCCTGATCGCTCCACAGCGGCAGGTTCACGAAGCGCCACTCACCCGCGGCGGTCTCGATGCTGCGGCTCAGGCCGGCGAATTCGCGGCCCAGGCGCTCCGCCAGGTCCCTGCGATCGCCGGCCTCGCCGGGGGTACCCGCCTTGGCGAGCCAGCCGGCGACGTTGCCCTGGTTGAGCGCGGAGAGGAAGAACAGCACGCCCGAGGCGAGCCGTGGGCCGACCTGCGGCAGGGCACGGGCGACCGCTTCGCTTTGGGCCGCCGGCAGGCCGTGGAACAGAGCTTCTTCCAGGCTCTCGAGGCTCGGCCAGGCCGCGGCCAGAGCCGGCAGGGAAGCCGCTGCCCGGCCTTCCGGCGGCAGGGCGATTTCGAGCGCCAGGCTGGTGCCGGGCGGCAGCGCCGCGCGGGTGTCCAGGGTCAGGGTGCCGAGCGGCGTATGCAGGATCGGCTGGCCGCTGCTGGTGGCGGCGGTGACCAGGCCGGTGACACGCAGGGTCCCGGCCGCCGCTGTCGGCGCCGGCGCTCCGGCCGAGGCCGGGGTCGTGGTGGGCGGGCCACCGGCCGCCTTGGCGGCGGCCTCGGCGCTGAGGCCCTGCAGGGCGGTGGCCAGGGAGTGGCCGCTGCTGGCAACGGCCGCCTGGGGCGCGAGGCGCAGACCGGGCGCGGCACCGCCGGGCGTGGCCGCCGCCTGGTTGGGTGTGCCTGCCGCGGCGGGGGCGGCAGCGGGGCCGCCGGCCGGATTGGCCGCCGGATTGGTTGCCGGCAGCGGTATCGCCGGTGCACTGGGCGCTGCCGGCGTGGCCGCCGGTGCCTGGCCTGGCAGGGTCGCGGGGGTCGCGCCGCCGGCGGTGCCGGGCAGGCCCGTGGCTGGCGGGTTCGCGGTAGTGCCGCCCGGGGTGCCTGGGGCGACCGTGGCGCCGGGAGCCGCCGCCGAAGGCAGCGTTCCGACGGGTGCGCCTGCTGCCGGGGTGCCCGTCAACGCGGCCTGTGCCAAGGGCGCGGCGCCGGGTGTCACGGGCACGCCTGTCGGGGCTTGCGACTGCACCCCCAGGGAAAGGATGCGCGCCATCAGTTCGGTGCCGGGCTGGGCGGTGGGCAGGCCGGCCAGCGCCGGCATCGGCGGTGCGGCGTGCAGCACGGCGCGGAACAACTGGCCCCGCTGCACCAGGTCGCTGGCATGCTGCGCCGGCAACGGCGCCCGAGGTGTCGGCAGCGGCGGCGGCGCCCCCTGGCCCGGCTGCACGCCGCTGCCGGCAGGGCTGTCCAGCGGCAGCAAGGTCAGCATCACCTGGGGCCCGACGCTGCGCACCTGCAGCACCACCTCGGTGCCGACGGGCAGCGGGCGCGGCACCGCCAGGGTCAGCACGCCGAGGCGCGTGCGCACCAGCAGGTGGCCGTGATCGTCCTTGCCGACCACGGTGCCGCGCAGGTTCTCGCCGGTGGCGAGGCGCGTGAGATCGGGTGAGGGGTCGATGACGCGGACGGCGGTTTCCCCGCCGCCCGTTGTGCCGGTCGGGCGCAGACTTCCGGCGGCAAGCGTGACGGGAATGTCGCTCATGCCGCGGGTCCGCCTAGTTTCCGTTGCCGAGACGGCGGGTGAGGGCCTCGACGTCTTCCGCCGCGGGGCTGTTGGGATGCCGCGTCAGGATCGGCACCTGGTGGCGGATCGCATCCTTCACCTTGCTGTCGCGGCGGATGACGCCGGCCAGCTTCGGCGAGATCTTCAGGAAGGACTCGCAGGCCTTCAGCAGGGTGGCGTAGGTGCGCTCGCCCTCGGCCGGCGAGCTTGCCATGTTCACGACCACGCGCAGGTCCGCCTCCGGCGACTGCATATGGGCCAGCTTGATGAAGGCGTAGGCGTCCGTCAGCGAGGTCGGCTCGTCTGTCGCGACGACCAGGCTGGTGCGCGCCATCGCCGCCAACTGGCGCACGGTGCGGTCCAGCCCGGCGCCCAGATCGAGGATCACCCGGTCGTAGCTGGGTGCCAGTTCGGCGAGTTCCTGCATCAGTGCCTGCAGCCGGCCGGCCGGGATGTTGGCCAGGCTGCCGGTACCGGAGCGCCCGGCAATCACGTCGAAGCCGCCGCTCGGATGCGTCGCGACGGCGTCCTTCAGCGTGTAGCTGCCGTCGAGCACGCCGCCGAGGTCGTTGTGCGGCTGCAAGCCGAGCTGGATGTCGACGTTGGCGAGGCCGAGGTCGCCGTCGAACAGCAGCACGCGCTTGCCGCTGCGGGCCAGGGCCTGGGCCAGGGTGACCGAGAGCCAGGTCTTGCCGACGCCGCCCTTGCCGGAGGCGACGGCGAGCATGTTGGTGCAGCTCTGCTGCCTCTGTGCGGGTTCCATCATGGGGGCTTCGGTCATCTGTTAGTCCGCGGCGAGAAGAGTGGCGGCCTGAAACGGGCCGAGGGCGGCGAGCAGCCGCGCCAGGGAAACGGGGTTCACGGCGATCAGGCCACCACCGATGTGGCGCGAAACTCCGGCGGCGAGAAAGCTCATGCCGCTGACCTGGGCGGCGCTGACGAGGCCGCCGAAACGGCGCGCGGCATCCAGGCGTGTCGGGATGATGTGACGGGCGCCGGCCTCGGCGAAGGCAAGCGCGGTGTCGGCCGCCTCGGCGGGATCGCCGCCGGCCGGCAGGACCAGCACCATGTCGGCGCCCGCGGCGCCGGCAGCTTCGGTCAGGCGCCGGCGCTCGACCGGGTCGAAGGGGTTGCAGCCCACGGTATCGATCACCGCGATCTCGTCTTCGCCTCGTTCCGCTGCGGCGGCGGCGACCGCCGCGACGTCGTCGGCGCAGACCAGCCGGGCGTCGAGCGCCTTGGTGAAGGTCTCGGCCTGGGCGCGTCCGCCGGCTTTGCCCGCGTCCATGGTGATCAGCAGGCTGCGTGCTTCGGCCAGCCGTGCGCAGGCGCAGAGTTTGGCGGCGGTGATGCTCTTACCGGCCCCGGAGGGACCGATCAGCATGACCGGGCGTTCGGGCCCCAGGTCGCCGAGCGGCGTGAAGCCCAGGTAGTGGTCGAGCGCCGCGGCGAAGGCCATCATCCAGTCGTCGGTCGGATGGCCGGCGGCGATGGTGAGCAGGCGGTCGCTAAGGCCGCGCGGGACGCGGTGATGGTCCAGCACCTCGGCGATGCGGTCGGCCGCTTCCAGCTCGGCGACCGGCGGCGCCTTCCAGCCATTGCCCGGCTTCGGTGCCGCCGGCTTGTGCGCCGGCTGCGCATCGGCCTCCAGCGCGGCGGTGACGCGCACCCCGCCGTCGTCGTCATCCTGGGTCGACAGGATGATGGCATCCTCGCCCAAGGCCTTGCGGACCTGGGTCATCGCCTCGGCGGCGGTTCTGCCGGTGAAGGTGCGCAGCAGCATCAGATCTGGCCCAGCGTCTTGATCTTCGCCTTGGCGTGGATCTCATTCTGCGACAGCACCACCGTGGAGGGGCGGAAGCGCTCGATGATGGAACGCACGAAGGGCCTGACCGGCGGCGAGGTGAGCAGGACCGGGCTCTCCCCCAGCATGGCATGGCGTTCGAAGTTCTGCCGCACGGCGTTGATGAACTCCTGCAGCCGCGTCGGGGCCATGGAAAGCTGGCGGTCCTCGCCGTCGCCGACGATCGCCTCGGCGAAAGCCTGTTCCCACTGCGCCGAGAGGGTGATCATCGGAATGAAGCCCTCCGGGTTCACCGTGTCGTTGGAGATCTGGCGGGCCAGGCGCGCGCGGACGTGTTCGGTGATCGCCGTCACATTGCGGGTGTAGCCGCAGGCCTCCGAGACGCCTTCCAGGATGGTCGGCAGGTCGCGCACCGACACCCGTTCGGCGAGCAGGTTCTGCAGCACCCGCTGCAGCCCGCCCACGGTGATCTGGCTGGGGATCAGGTCGGCGATCAGCTTCTGCTGCTCGCTGTCCTGCTCGTCGAGCAGCTTCTGCGTTTCCGCATAGGACAGCAGCTCGGCCATGTTGTCCTTGATCAGCTCGGTCAGGTGCGTGGTCACGACGGTCGGCGGATCGACCACCGTGTAGCCGCGGAACAGCGCTTCCTCGCGGCCGCTTTCGTCGCACCACTTGGCCGGCAGGCCGAAGGTCGGCTCGACGGTGTCTTCGCCGGGCAGCGGGATCTTCTCGCCGCGCGGGTCCATCACCAGCATCATGTTGGGACGCAGCTCGCCGCGCCCGGCCTCGATCTCCTTCACCCGGATGACGTAGGTGTTGGCCGGCAGCTGCAGATTGTCCTGGATGCGCACCGAGGGCATCACGAATCCGATTTCCTGCGCCAGCTGGCGCCGCAGCGACTTGATCTGGTCGGTCAGCCGCTGGCCGCCCTGGCCGTTGATCATCGGCAGCAGGCCGTAGCCCAGCTCGAGGCGCACCTGGTCGATCTGCAGGGCGTTGGCGATGGGCTCTTCGGTGACCGGCGCGGCGGTCTTGGCGGCCAGTTCGCTGGCGGCGGAAGCGGCCGCGCGGGACTTCTTCTTGCTGGAGAAATAAGCGCCGGCAGCGGCGAGCCCGGAAAGTGTCAGGAAGGGCAGCGCCGGGATGCCCGGCAGCAGAGCCAGCGAGAGCATCAGGAAGGACGACAGGCCCAGGGCGCGGGGATAGCCGCCGAGCTGGCCGATCAGCGCCTCGTCCATGGTGCCGGTCGCGGTCGACTTGGAGACCAGCAGGCCCGCGCCGGTGGAAACGATGAGCGCCGGGATCTGGCTGACCAGGCCGTCGCCGACAGTGAGGATGGTGTAGGTTTCGGCGGCCTCGCCGAAGGTGAGGCCCTGCTGGGCGACACCGATGATGATGCCGCCGATCACGTTGATGAAGGTGATCATCAGGCCGGCGATGGCGTCGCCACGGACGAACTTGGCGGCACCGTCCATCGAGCCGAAGAAGTTGCTCTCGTCCTCCAGCTCCTTGCGCCGGGTGCGGGCCGTGGTCTCGTCGATCAGACCGGCGGAGAGATCGGCGTCGATCGCCATCTGTTTGCCCGGCATGGCGTCCAGGCTGAAGCGGGCCGACACCTCGGCGATACGCCCGGAACCCTTGGTGATGACGATGAAGTTCACGATCACCAGGATGCCGAAGATGATGATGCCGATGACGAAGTTGCCGCTCATCACGAAGCTGCCGAAGGCCTCGATCACCTTGCCGGCGGCGTCGGTGCCCTCGTGGCCCTCGGCCAGGATCAGCCGCGTCGAGGCCAGGTTCAGCGCCAGGCGCATCATCGTCGCGATCAGCAGAACCGTGGGGAAGGAGTTGAACTCCAGCGGTTTGCCGATGAACAGCACGGTCATCAGGATGAGGACCGAGAAAGTCATCGATACGGCCAGCGAGAGGTCGAGCATCCAGCTCGGCATCGGCAGGATGAGCACGACGAGAATCGCCGTGACGCCGAGCGCCAGGGCGATGTCGCCGCGCCTGAGGGCATTGAAGACGGCGAGCAGTTGCCCGCCGCCGCTGCCTTCTACTTTTGTCTCTGCCATGTCGGAGCAGGCTCCGCTCTATTCGCGCGGTCGGCTCAGGCCGGTGTCCGCTCGGCTTCGCCGGGCATCGGTACCGCCACGCCCTCTTCGCTGTACAGCTTCAGCTTGTTGCGCAGGGTGCGGATCGAAATGCCCAGGATGTTGGCGGCATGGGTCCGGTTGCCCAGGCAGTGTTCCAGGGTATCCAGGATGAGATCCTTCTCGACGTCGGCCACGGTGCGCCCGACCAGGCGCTTTGCCTCGCCGTTGCTGTCAGTGCCGGCCTCGTCGCCGTCCTCGGCCTGGCCGTTGTTCTGAGCGACCGACTTGAGGCTCTGACCGGTCAGCATGATCGCTTCCGGGCCGATGTGGCCGTTCTGGGCCAGCAGCACGGCGCGGTGCATGGTGTTCTCCAGCTCGCGCACGTTGCCGCGCCAATGGTGTGCCAACAGTGCCTCGTGGGCCTGCTGCGTGACCTCCAGCCTGTCGACGCCATTGGCTTCGGAATACTTGGCCGCGAAGTGCTGGGCCAGGATCGGAATGTCCTGCGGCCGCTCGCGCAGCGCCGGCAACTGGATGTTCACGACGTTGAGGCGGAAGTAGAGGTCCTCGCGGAAGCTGCCGTTGGTGACCGCTTCCTCGAGGTCGCGGTTCGAGGTCGCCAGCAGGCGGATGTTCACCTTGATCGGCTGGCCGCCGCCGACCCGGTCGATCTCGCGTTCCTGGATGGCGCGCAGCAGCTTGGCCTGCAGGCGCGGGTGCATCTCGGAGATTTCGTCGAGCAGCAGGGTGCCGCCGTTGGCCTCCTCGAACTTGCCGATGCGGCGGGTGACGGCGCCGGTGAAGGCGCCTTTTTCGTGGCCGAACAGCTCGGATTCCAGAAGGTTCTCGGGGATCGCGGCACAGTTGACGGAGATGAACTGCTGGTGGGCGCGCTTGGACTTGGAGTGCAGGAAGCGCGCCATGACCTCTTTACCGGTGCCGGACTCACCGGTGATGAGGACGCTGGCGTCGGAGGGCGCGACCTGCTCGGCCAGGCGCAGCACCGGGTTCATCGCCGGGTCGCGGAACACCAGGGTGCTGGTCTCCTCGGAGACTGCGGCCAGCACTGCGGCGATCAGCTCGGCGTCGGGGGGCAGGGGGACATACTCCTGGGCCCCGGCACGGATCGCGTTGGCGGCGGCGGCCGGCTCCGGCCCGATGCCGCAGGCGATCACCGGCACCGAAATGCGCTCCTGCTTCAGGCTCTTGCAGAAGCTGGCGATATCGAGGTTCACCTCGACCATGACCATGTCGGCACCCTGGCCGGAGCGCAGCGCCGTCAGCGCCGCGTCGATATCGTCCACATGGGCGACTTTAGCGCCGCTTTCCAGCGCCAGCCTGCCGGCGGTGGAAATGTGTCCGTCTAGAGTTCCCACAATGAGAAGCCGCATGCCTTCTCTCCAAGTCCCTGAAAGTTAAATCCGGTAACGCAGTATTCACTCGAAGTAGGCCACCCGGCTGTCCGGGGGCAGTAGGGTGTTCAGCATCATCTCGAGGCGCCGCGGGTTCTCCTGCCGGCTGATGGAGGCCGCGCCGATGGTGTAGATCTGGCAGACCATGGCTTCGATCTGCGCGTTGCGCTCCAGCTTGCCGGACAGCGGTGTGAAGACCATGTTGGCCAGCACGGCGCCGTAAAAGGTGGTGAGCAGCGCGACCGCCATGGCCGGGCCGATGGAAGAGGGGTCATCCAGGCTGCCGAGCATCTGCACCAGGCCGATCAGGGTGCCGATCAGGCCCATGGCCGGCGCGACCTCGCCGGCGCGGCGCAGGATGCCGGCGGAGCGATGGTGGCGCTCGAAGGACGACTCGGCATCGCGGGTCAGCACGCGCTCGACCTCCTCGGCCGGGGTGCCGTCGATCACCATGTTGATCGCGCGGTAGAGGAAGGGCGCGTCGCGCAGCTCCTCGATCACGTTCTGCAGCGCCAGGCGGCCCTTCTTGCGCGCCAGGTCGGCCAGGTAGAGGGCCTGCCAGACGGCATTCTCCGGTGTTTCCTGGTGGTAGACCGCGGCGCGCAGCATCAACCCCTGGGCCTGGCCGATCTCGCCCAGGCTGAAGGACACGGTGGTGATCAGGAAGGTGCCGCCGATGACGATGAGGATCGAGGGAACGTCGAGGAAGGCGGCCGCCTGGCCGCTCAGCATCATCGCCGTTGCGATCATGGCGAAAGCACCGCCGACGCCGAGCAGCGTGGCGAAATCCACAGTCGGCCCGAGCCGCGGAGCCTTGATCTCCACGGCGGGCTGTCCGCCTGTGCTGGGTGCTTGCGTATCGACCATGATGCCGTGCTCGAAAGTCGCCTCAGTTGCCGCTGCGGTCGACCTTGATGATCTCCGTCATGGTGACGCCGAGGTGCTCTTCCACCACCACGACCTCGCCACGGGCGACCAATCGGTTATTCACATAGATGTCGATTGCCTCGCCGACCTTGCGATCCAGCTCCACGATGGCGCCGCGGCCCAGCTTCAACAGCTGGCTGACCTGCATGTTGGCCTTGCCCAGTACCGCCGAGACCTGGACGGGAATGTCGTAGACCGCCTCGAGTTCCTTGGCGTTGGTCGGCGGCTTGCTCGCCTCGGGCAGCTTGCCGTCTTCCTCATTCTGGACGTCCATGTCGGCGGTGTCGGCGTCGAGTTCCGCGAGATCAAAGTTGTCGTCTTCGGCCATTGAGACCTCCTGCATTGTCTGTCGCCGCTAGGCGAACTGTGCCCGCCGCAGCGGCTGTACCGCGGCCGGAGCGTCCGACTGCGGCGATTGCGAAGCGGCGCCTTCAGGCGCCGGCTGTTGTGCTGTCTGCTTGTCAGGCGCCGACGCGGCATCGCCGGCGGCCGCCTTGGAGGTCTCGCCCTTGTGGCCTTTACCTTTGGCAATCGGCTTCAGGGCGCGGGCGATGACGGTGTCGATTTCCTTCCAAAGGCCGGCCTGGTCGCGCTCGGCGCCGCCATCTGCCCATTCGACACGCAGATCGCCGGCGAGGAGGCGCTCGTCGGCAAGGAATACCAGCTTGCCTTCAAAACCGCTTTGGGCGGTGCTCCGCTCGATGCACGCCCTGAGGGCATCGAGGTCGGCGTCGGCGCAGCGGATCACCATGCGCGGCTCATCGCGCAGGCGTTCCAGGCAGGCGTCGACCACCGCGCGGATCTCTTCCAGGCCGTGGTCGCGGGCAAGCTGCGGGAAGAGCTTGCGCACCACGGTGAGGGCTGCCTCGAGAGTCTCGCAGCGCAGCGCGTCGGCGTCCGCGGCGAGCGCTTCGCCGAGTTGGGCGAAGAGGGGTGGCAGGCCTTCCACGGCTGTGGCGAGGCGTTCGGTCTGGGCGCCTTCCGCTTCGGCGAGGCCGGCCGCCTTGCCTTCCGCGAAGGCGGTCTGGCGTGCCGCCTCCAGTTCTTCTTCGCTGAAGGTCGGCGCCGGCGGCTGCTCAGCCGCGGCCTTGGCCGCGGCGGCGGCTTTCGCGCGCTCCGACTGCTCCTTGTCGAAGCTGGTTTCGAAGAGGAACTTCTCGTGCTGTCCCATGACCTGTTCGCGCCCGTCCGCTAGTAGACGAGCTCGTCCTCTCCCTTGCTCTCGCTGATGATGATCTCGCCCTTCTCGGCGAGATCCTTGGCCGTGGCGACCATGTACATCTGCGCTTCGTCGACGTCCTTCAGGCGCACCGGGCCCATAGACTGCATGTCTTCCTTCATGATCTTGGCGGCGCGCTCGGACATGTTGGAGAAGAAGAAGTCGCGCAGGGTTTCCGAGGCACCCTTCAGCGCGGTGGCCAGCTTGTCCTTGTCCGAGGCGCTGAGCAGGGTCTGGGCGCCACCCGGATCGAGGTTGCCGAGGTCCTCGAAGGTGAACATCAATGCCTTGATGCGCTCGGCGGAGTCGCGGTTGCGCTCTTCCAGGGCGGTGAGGAAGCGGGTCTCCAGGGTACGGTCGAGGTAGTTGAAGATGTCCGCCATCAGTTCGTGCGAATCGCGGCGGTTGGTCTTCGCCAGGTTCGACATGAACTCGTTGCGCAGGGTGCGCTCGACGTCGTCCAGCACCTCCTTCTGGACGGCCTCCATGCGCAGCATACGCATGACGACTTCCATGGCGAAGGGCTCCGGCAGCACGCCCAGTACCTTTGCGGCGTGCTCCGGCTTGATCTTCGACAGCACCACGGCGACGGTCTGCGGGTATTCGTTCTTCAGGTAGTTGGCCAGCACCATCTCGTTGACGTTGGCCAGCTTGTCCCACATGGTTCGGCCGGCGGGACCACGGATTTCCTCCATGATTCCCGTGACCTTGTCCTTGTCCATCACCTTCAGCAGCAGACGCTCGGTGCTGTCGTAGTTGCCGGTCACCGAGCCCGTGGTCGAAATGCGGTCGGCGAATTCGACCAGCATCTGCTCGATCAGCTCCGAGGTGACGGTGCCGAGATTGGCCATCGACTGCGACAGCTCGCGAATCTCTTCGTCGTCCATCATGCTGAACAGGCGCGCGGCGTTCTCCTCGCCGACGGCGAGCATGAGCAGGGCGGCCTTTTCAGGCCCGCTCATGGTTTGGATGTCTTCACGTACAGCCATGGAGGGGGATCCGTATCAGACTTCTGCGTGGAGCCAGCCGCGGATGATGGCGACGGCCTCTTCCGGGTGTTTCTCGATGATTTCTGCGATCTTCTTGACCGAGGAGGCGCGCACGCGGCCCGTGACCTGGTTCAGGTCGATCATCTGATCGATCTCGTGGGCGACGTTTTTCTCGGGGACGCCGTCCTCGCCCACCCGGGTCGCGACGACGGCCGAGGGGTCGCCGGCCAGGCGCGGTGCCCCGCTGCCGTCCGGTCCGGCCAGAGCAGCCTGGCCGCCACCGGCCGGCAGCATGCCGGGAGCGCCTTCGGCCGCACCCTCTTCGTCGACTTCCAGCAGGCGGCCGAGCAGCGGGCGTACCACCATGAGCAGCACCAGGACCGCGACCACACCGAGCACCATGAGCTCGGCAATCCGCATGAAGTCGCCCTTGTTCAACCCAAGCAGCAGGCCCTGCGTCTCGGTATCGCCGGCCTCGAAAGCGACAAAGGGCATCTCGACGACTTCGATGGTATCGCCGCGGGCCTCGTCGTAGCCGACCGCCGAGCGTACCAGGGCGGCGATCTTCTCCATATCCGCGGTGCTGCGCGGCTCGTAGGTGGTGTTTCCGTCGGCATCGGTGACCGGCACGCCGTTGACCATCACCGCGACGGAAAGGCGGCGCACCATGCCGGCTTCGCGAATATGCGTCTTGACGGTCTTGGTGATCTCGTAGTTGACGGTCTCCTCGGTGCGCGAGGTCTGGCTCTGGCTGCCGCCGCCTTCGTCGAGCTCGGGCAGGGCATCGGGCAGGTTGTTGCCCACGGTCACGCCGGCCGGGCCGCCATCCTGGTTGCTGGCTTGTTCCTCGACCACCTGGGTGGAGCGCACCACCTGGCCGTCGGGATCGAATATCTCGGCATTCTCCGTGACACGGTCGAAGTCCATCTCGGCCGAAACCTGGGCCCGTACATTGCCCGGCCCGAGCGAGCGGGCGAGCAGGTCCTCGATGGTGCGCACCATGCGCGACTCATAGCCGATGCGCATTTCTTCGGCCCGCGAGGCGGTCTCCGAAACGTCGCCTTCCTCGGTGCCGCGCGCCAGCAGATTGCCCTTGTCATCGACGATGGAGACCATGGTGGGCTTCAGACCCGGCACGGCCGCGGCGACGAGATGTTGTATTGAGGTGACCTGTTGGCGATCGAGCCCGCCGCTGCTGGCGAGCATGAGAATGATGGAGGCGCTCGGCTCCTGGCGTTCGCGGCTGAACAGCTCGCGGCGCGGCAGCACCAGGTGCACGCGCGCCTGCTTTACCGTGGAGATCGAGCGAATGGTGCGGGCCAGCTCGCCTTCGAGTGCGCGCACGTGGTTGATATTCTGAACGAAATTGGTGGTGCCCAGACCTTCGGAGCGGTCGAAGATCTCATAGCCGATGGAGGCGCCGCTGGGCAGGCCTTCCTCGGCGATCACCATGCGCGATCGTCCGACCTGGTCCTGCGGCACGAAAATCTTGCCGCCCTCCTCACCGATCCGGTAGGGGACGTTCATCTGCTCGAGGCGGGCGATGATCTGGCCGCTGTCCTGCGCGCTGAGTTCGCCATATAGGAGTGCCATGTCCGGCGACGCCAAGCGGCTCGTCAGGTAGATAAAGAACGCGACGATGCCGGCCGCGACGGCAGCCATTGTGCCGAGCCGCGCCGGTCCCAGACCCTTAAGCGTCTCTAGGAGAGAGTTCAAATCAGACCATCCTGATGCTCATCGACCGGGTAACCGAAGGCCGCGATTCCTTCGGCCTCCACAAGCCAACGTCTTCGTGCATCACCTTGGCTGACTTGCACTTTTAGGCTAATTGCTTCCGGTAAAAGCGCCGTTAACGGCGGGCAATTATTGCCTAGCCGCTAGGAAGTTTTTTCCCCTTCGGGGGCCGGCAAAGCGGGGTTGGGGCAGGGACCGGAACGGCAACACCCCGCCGGCAGGGCCGGCGGGGTGGCGGAATCTCGGGGCGGTTCGAAGCTGCTGCAACCTCCGGACGAGTCTGGCGCAGCCCTGTCGGAGGTTCTCCGGCGGTCAGGAATTGGAGCGGCTGTCGCTCATCTTTTCGCCGCCGCCGGCGATATGGCGGCGGTACTGCTGCAGGCGCGTGGTGCGCAGGCCGCGCATGCCGTGCTTGTCGATCAGGCTCTGCCAGGACAGGAACTCTTCGACAGACAGATTGTAGCGCGCGCAGGCCTCCTCCAGGGTGAGCAGACCCGCCCGCACGGCGGTCACCACTTCCGCCTTGCGTCGGATGACCCAGCGCTTGGTTCCCGGCGGCGGCAAGTCGTCCAGACTGAGCGGCTTGCCTGCCGGCCCAATGATGCTGGTCGGCCTACCTGGGCTGTCGGAGTACATCGAAAAGTTTCCGTCTCTCATTTCAAACCCGCTATCTCGCTAGGATAGGCATTCGCTGTTTAAAATTCGCTAAATCAGGTAGTTAAGCTAAGCTTTAGATAACTTGAAGGCTTCCTTAACCCTGAGGCCGTCGGCGCGGAGGCCCGGCTTACCGCCGGGCCTCACCACCTAGCCTTAGCGTTTGACGCGGATCAGCTCTTCCAGCATGTCGTCGGCGGTCGTGATGACCTTGGTATTCGCCGAGTAGGCGCGCTGGGTGATAATCATTTTGGTGAACTCCTCGGCCAGATCCACGGTCGAGGATTCCAGCGCCGCCGGGGCGATGTCGCCGGCGCCGCCGTTACCGGCCAGATTCAGCTGGAAGTTGCCGGAGCGGTTGGTCTCCAGATAGACGTTGCCCGACTTCGACTCCAGGCCGTTGGGGTTTCGAAACATACCCAAGGGCAACTGAAAGATGTCCTGTCGCTGTCCGTTGTCGAACAGGGCGGTGACAATCCCGTCCTCGCTGATCGTGATGCCGGTGTAGTTGCCGAAGCGCACACCGTCCTGGTCGATGTTCGAGATCGTGAAGTTGCCGGCGAACTGGGTCAGGCCGTCAGTGGCGGCGATGGTGCCCAGGTCCAGGGTGATGGTGGCGTTGCCCGCACCGGTGGAGAAGCTGGTGAGGGTCACCGTCGGTGCCGCCGGCGAGAACACCAGCGGCGTGCCGTCGGTGTCGAAGACGATGTCGCCGGTCCCGGCGGCCACGCCGGAGGAGGTGGCGCCGCCGTCCAGGGACGGGTTGGAGGCCGCCCATGACCAGGTGTTCACGGCCGTCTTGGTGAAGGTGACGTCCATGTCGTGGGCATTGCCCAGGGAATCGAAGACCTGGGCCGTCACCGAGAAGCTGTCCGCTACGGCAGCGGTCGAAGGCAGGTTCACGCCCAGCGAGATCGCCGTCGTGGCAGCGGCGCTGCCGGACAGGTTCGAGATGTTGACCGTCTCCAGGCCGGTGAAGGTGCTGGAGCTCGGCGGCGGCGTCGTGTTCCGCAGGTTATAGCCCTGCAGGAAGTAGCCTGCCGCGTTCACCAGATTGCCGTTCTGATCCGGGTTGAAGGAACCGGCGCGGGTGAAGTAGAAGTCATCGCCGAAGCCCGGTGTTGAAGCCTCGTTGACCACGAAGAAGCCCTGGCCGGCGACCGCCAAGTCGGTGCCCGAGGCAGAGCCCTGCAGCAGGCCCTGGCGGTTGATGAAGGAATAGGGCGTGGACATCACACCGCCGGGCGTGTGCGTCGTCTGGGTCGCGGCCTGGGTGACCAGCGTCGAGAAGCGGGCCGACGTCCCCTTGTAGCCGACCGTATTCACGTTCGCGATGTTATCCGAGATCATGCCCAGAGCGTTGCTCTGTGCGGCCAGTCCGGAAACCCCGGCAAACATAGCGCCGTAGATACTCATGACTTCGTCTCCTTGGTTGGGGCCTGCCCGCCGCGGCAGCGGCGTCTGGGGGGCGGCCCTAAATCAACTCTCTCGTTCTTAAGACCCGATGTTCCTGCGCTACTTCGTGATCGTCAGGACATCGGCCAGAGCGACCTCAAGCTCGCCGACCTCCAGGATCACTTCACCATCAACCATCTTCACGCCGGTCACCTTGCCGGCGGTGCCTTGAACCAGCGGAACCGGCTTGTCGTTGGTATCGACCGCAGTCACCAGGAAGCCGTAGAGGCCGTCCGCAAGCTGGTTCCCGTTCTCGTCACGGCCATCCCAAACCAACTCGTGGTGGCCCACCTCGGTGTTGCCCTGGAGGGTGCGCACGGTGTTGCCTTGCTCGTCGATGACAAGGACGGTTGCCTTCTTGGCGTTGCCGCCGAGGTCGTAGGTGATCGTCGACTGACCGTCCTGCAGCATCAGGATGATGCCGTCGGCGCCGACTGTCTTGTCGATATAGGCGACCGCGTCGTTCAGCTGCGTGTCACTTTGCAGGGCGAGCAGCGCATCCAGCTTCTTGTTGGTCGAGATCGCCTGTTCGACGCCGGTGAATTCGACCAGCTGGGAGGTGAACTCGTTGGTGTCCATTGGGTCGAGCGGATCCTGGTGCTGCAACTGGGTGGTCAGCAGCGTCAGGAAGGTATCGAAGGTTTCCGCCAGCGATGCGCCGTTGGTGATCGAGCTGCTGTCGGCATCCTTGAAAGGGACGCCGTTGACGGGATCACGTACGCTCGAGGTTTCCATGGTGTCGTTCTCCTGACCGTCCTAGACCCGGATGTCCAAGGCGCCGTTGTGGCTCGAGCGATAGGCCTCAGCCGGGGCGGGGGCGGTCTCTGCCGCTTCGCCGCCACGCGGGGCATCGCCGCCAGCGCGCCCGGAACCGCCGGAATTCGCGTTCTGCTGCTCCTGGCCCTGGCCGCGCAGATTGAAGTTCAGGCTGCCTGAATCGGTCTTCACGCCGGCTTCCTGCAGGGCGCGTTCAAGGCCGCGGGCATCGCGCTGCAGCAGGTCGAGGGTCTCGGAGCGCTCGGCCGAGATGACGGCACGCAAGGTGCCGTCGCCGGCAGTCTCCAGTTTGACCTCGATGCGGCCCAGCTCTGCCGGGTGCAGCTTGATGTTGATCTGATCCTGACCGGCGACCTGAGCGCGCTGGACCTGCACGGCAATCTGCTCGGCGGGGTTCGCTGCCGCGGAATGACGCGCCGAAGCGAGAGTTTCCGCGAAGCTGCTCTGCTGCACGCTGCCGCCACTGCCGGTGGCGCCGGGCAGACCGCCCAGGGCGTTGCTGTGGCTGCCGGGCAGGCCGGCAACATCGCCGCCACCGCTCTTCGCCGCCGCGGCGGCGCTGCCGGGCTTGTCGCCCGCTGCCGTCGGTACCGTGGCGGTGGCCGTCGTGGACTGGGCGGCCTGACTGGCCGGGGCGGAGGCCTTGCCGGTGGCCGGCTGTTCACCCGTGGCGTTGCCTGCGACCGTAGCCGTGGTGGCGGCTGCCTTGGTATTGGTCGATGCGGGCTTGGCTTGCTTTGCGGTGTCCTCTGCCATCGCCACGCTCGCTGCCGCGCCGCCCAGGGCCGCGGCGGGCCGCGACTCAAGGTTGGCCGGCTGGGTCTGGCCGGCACCGGGCCTGGAGTCCGATGCAGCCTGCTGCGCCGCGCCCGGCTGGCCCGTGGCCGCCTGTTGCGGCGCCGCCGAGGCGGTGCGCTCGGCCGCCGCACCCGGCTGCGGCGCTTTGGCATTGTCCGGGGTGAGTTTCTTGTGCGCCGGGTTCTCGCTCGCTGCCGCGTTGCCGGCTGGCTGGCCCGAGGTTTCACCGGTGGCCGCGCCGGGCGCTGGCGTCGGCTGGGCGCTCGCCGTTTGCGGTTGCTTCTCCGCTGCGGCGGTTGAGCCGGTGTTCTGCTGTGTCACCTGCTGTGTCACCTGCTGCGGCGCAGCCGGTGCGGCCGCTCCGGCGGCCACGGGCGTTGCCGGAGCCGACGCCTTCGCGCCGTCACTATTCGGCGTCGCTGCGGGCCCGGCCACCGGCAGGGTCGCCGCGGCCGTCTGGGCGACAGCTGCGCCGGCAGCCGCTGCGGGTGCCGCTTGCGCCGCCGTCGGGTTGCCGTCGCCGGCTTCCTCGGGACGGCTGTCCTCCTGCAGGTGGGAGTCCTCACCCGCGTCTTCCGCGGCATGGGTCTCCTCGGCGGGATGCTCATCCGGCTCCGGCCGCTCTTCGTGGACGGCGCTGTCGTGCTGCCGCTCATCGTACCGTGGTTCTTCGCGCGGCACCTCTTCGCGATACAGATCGTCGCGCGCCGGTCGGTTCGTTTCCCGCGGCTCTTCGGGCACGCGTTCGTAGCGCGCTTCCTCTTCACGCAGCAGCGTGTCGAAGAAACCGTTTGCCGGCCGCTCTTCTTCGCGGGCGGCAGACCTGGCGCCGATGGGCGCGGTAAAGTCCGGAGCGATAACTTGCATGTGTGACGACTTATTCCCTGAGGGTTGATACCTGACTAGGCAGCGTGAATACCGAACTGGAAGCCCGCGTCCTTCAGACGGCGCAGGATGGTGGTCTCCATGGCCAGGTGGTCGCCATCGTCGGCCATCCGCTCGTCGACATCGACCCAGGCTTCGCGCAGGGGCTTCAGCAAGTCGACGATCTTGGCGGCACCTTCGATGTCGCTCTTGATATTGATCCGGATCAGCTGGGCCAGGATGAAGCGGTAGAGCTGGCCGAGGCCATCGGCAATCTCGCCGCCGTTCTCCATGTCGAGGCTCATGTGCAGCGTGCCGACAATCTCGGTCACGACATTGACGCGATTGCAGCGTTCCTCGATCTGATTGTGCTTCATGGCTTCGATCGCGGCGTCGAGCGACGCGATGGCTTCGTCATAGAGCATCACAACGACACGCGTCGGGCGGGCCCGGTTCAGTTCGCTGCGAAACGCTTCGGTAGCGGCAAGCGGCATGGTTCAGTCTCCATTTCTATCCCCCGAGGGAACACCGCTCCCGGAAAGGGGGAGGTGCCGTGTCGGGATTCCGGACCGGACGTAGCTGTCGCTGCGGCCGGACCTAGTCTCGGACATCAAGAAAGCAATTCGTGGGCCAAACCCGGGATAGCGCGGAAAGCCGCGGCTTTTCGGGCCGCTGCCCGGTCCCCGAGGCGAGGTGGCGGATCGTGACGGCTGAACTTGCCTGGCAATTCCTGCAGGGCGGAGACAAGCTTTGCCCGGTCAGGCGTGATGTCCCCGAGGCAGAGCCGGCGACAGCAGGGTCGATCTGTCGCCGCCGCGGCCGGCTGCGGATTCATAAGGTGGCGGGCGTTGGGCGGCTGGCTCGGGATCCGGGCCCTGGAGGCGCCAAAAGGGCGGAAGTGTTTGCCGCGGCAGCCTGCAGGATTTTCCGGAATCTTCCACCTGGGGTTTTGCATCCTCGTCAGGGAAAATTTTCTAATCCGTTGATATTAAACAGAAATAATAGCGCTTCCAAAATTGGCACGATTCCTGCCGTGAGGGGGCAACCTGATTGCGTGCGGGATGCGTCCCGCGGCGATCGAAGCCGGCAACCAGCCGGTTTCAGGGGTCTCTGCCCACTTTGGTTATTGGAGTCGACAGATGCCTACAGTCACAACGAACACCGCAGCCAACTCGGCGCTGCGCTTCTTGAACTACAATGCGATGCAGTCGGGCAGCTCGGTCTCGAAGCTGGCCTCCGGCTCGCGCATCGTGAAGGCCTCCGACGATGCCGCCGGCCTTGCTATCGGCACGCGCCTGCTGGCCGACGTGACCGTGCTGCGCCAGTCCTCGGTGAACGCGGCGCAGGGCGCCTCGGTGCTGCAGGTGGCCGACGGCGGCCTGGCGCGCATCGCCGACGTGCTGCAGCGCATGAAGGCCCT
>MRWG01001095.1_pt1 | contig 19525 bp, 19 predicted proteins | sample 1013341 | NCBI WGS metagenome assembly MRWG01 (sample SAMN06117577, study PRJNA244670) | biofilm metagenome | biome: Water; feature: Cathode Biofilm; material: Biofilm; isolation source: microbial consortium enriched at the cathode of a solar microbial fuel cell | place: USA: District of Columbia ... | reverse complement strand
TACCTCCGGCCCTTGCAGAAGTGCATCGCGGGTTTCCACAAAAAGCCGCTGAGCTGGCAGGCGGCGGCGCTGGACCTTGCTTACAATGTCGGTTCCTCCGCCGTTTGCCGGTCGACCGCAGCAAAACGCGCGCGGCGCGGCGACTTTGTCGGTTCGTGCCACGCCATGACCTGGTTCAACCGGGCCGGCGGCAAGGTGGTGGAAGGACTCAAGCGGCGGCGCGAATACGGTGACCGGCAGCGGATCGGCGAGCTGGAGCTTTGCCTTGCGGGGCTTGAATGATGTTCGCACTGCTCGGCGGATATCGGGTTCTTGCATCTCCGCCCTTCGTTGCGGCTGTCGCCATCGCTGCAACCGTCCTGTTCTACGAAGGCCTGCCGCTCGGTCCGCTTCGGCTTCTGCCCGTGCTCGGCCCCGGCTTTGAGAATGTCGTGGATGGGCGGGTGGACCGGGTGCGGCGCGCCGGCGCGGAGCAGGAAAGGGCGCGCTGGGAAGAGGCGCGGCGGCAGCTGCTGGCTCGAATGGCCGAGGAGCGGCGCGCCACCGAGACCGCCATCAGGGCCATAGAGCGCGAGTATCTCGAAGCGCGCGATCAGGATGCCGAGCGCATCCGGTCGCTGGAAGAAGCCATCACAGAACAGGAGAAGGCCGATGCGGAAGCCTCACGTGATGCTTGCGTTGTGCGTCCCTTTATTGGTCGCAGCCTGCGCGACCAGCTCAACGATATCGGTCGCTGAAAGGGGCGAGCGGGCGAGGGTGCCCGAGAGCCTGAAAATGCCCTGCCGTCCCGTGGTCCGCCTGCCGGATCGTCCGCTTGGCGCTGCCGAGGCGGCGCGACTCTGGGCGATGGACCGCCGCAATCTGGGGGAATGTGGGCGTAGCAAGGCTGCGCTCACCGAGGCAGTCAACGCGATTGAGGAGCAGGGGCGTGAGTGAGGAAAGACCGATGCATCGTCCAAAGTTCCGCTGGGAATGGAACATCAACACCATTGCCGTGCTGATCGGATTTGCGTCTGGACTGGTGGTCTGGGGCTGGACGCTCGAGGAACTGCAGTCTGGTCGACAGGTGAACTCCCAGAACATCGAGCGACTTGATCTGCGACTGACGAAACTGGAGGCGGATGCGCGTCGCCTCGACAATCATGAACTGCGTCTTGGCAATGTCGAAAAGCAGGCGAGCGACGCGGCCGCAGCAATGCGCGCCGTCGAAGGCGCGTTGAACGGGCTGGCCGCAGACATGCGGGTTACCCGTGAGATACTCCAGCGGCTTGAAGCCGCGCAGCGAGGGCGAGAACCACGGTAGCTCAATTCCAGACAAATTGATGTCTAGCTGACATACGTTGGTGCTAAATGCGCCAGCGCTTCTGGCCCAAAACAGACGTCCCTTTATAGAGCATGCGCTGCGGTGCAGCATCGCGGAACCGGACGTTCAAGTCGTGCATTCCAACTCAGTCGACGCAAAGGTCTTCGGTAAGTAGGATGCTGCACCGGACAATAATAAGGCATAGAGCATGGCGCTGTTTCTTGGATACGATCCAGGCGGGAAAGGTAAAAACGGTGTTGCGGCAATTCAGGTGGTATCCGATATGCCAAAGATTGTGGACAAAGCGACAGTTCGCGATGCCGCCGAGGCGCTGTCTTGGCTTCAGGCCCATGCAAAATCAGCGGTTGCGCTCGGCATAGACACCCTCTTGGCCTGGTCACCCAAGGGAGGGAGGGCCTGTGATGATGCTCTACGGCGCAAATATGGAGGCAACTCGATTGTCGCGCAGAACTCCTTATACAGCTCCATGACCTTGAATGGCGCGATTGTAGCCAAACGGCTTGGATTGCCGGTCTACGAAAGCCACCCCAAGCTGTTGCTCCGCGTATCCGGCGAGAATGCAATCCGTGAGATCTATCAAGACGCACTTGCAAGCTCGGGAGAAGATCATGAGGGTGACGCCATCGTTGCGGCCTGGTGTGCAGCCATGGGGCACAATCGAAAATGGATTGTGGATCTCTTCTCCGACATTGAAGATGACATAGAACTTGTGGTGCCCAGAGCTTGCTACCCTTGGTTTGAGGGCCTGTAATACATCCCAGCTTGGGGCAATAATGGCCAAAACTTGAGATCGGCCCGAAGCTGCCCTTGACCAGATCGATAGATGCCGCGCTGCTGCTTCAGCAAAGCTGATCTTGCTCCTTTTCCGGAGTTTCCCTATTTACACTACAGTGAATTTTCGAGGTCAGCGCTGATGACTTTGGGTTTCACCGTCGGAGATGTTGGGGCGTGGCTGTTCATCCTCTGGGCTTGCGTGGAATTGTACATCAATCTCACCCTGCCGATGGAGGATTTCATGAAAGCAACGTTTAAGACTGGTATGGATGCTCTCGCGGTTCTGTGGGCCTAGATGGGTGAGTAGCCACGCCAACCACAAGATGGCGGATAAGCTTGGGGTTTGAGCTGGTAGACCGCGAGGGGGCGGTGCAAATCCGTCCCCCCACACCACAACGGCTCTTTCTGTCATTCACTAGCCGTTGACATAATGACCGCTCAGCGCGCCTATGCTGCTCATTCCGTTGGCCTCCGCCGGCCTCCCGAACCGGACATCGCAGTGCAATTCTCCGGGGAATTTGCGTCTCGGTATGGCTCTCCTCGGCACCTGATGGTGAAAGACTGCTCCTAAAACAGGCTTTTGAGCGATAGTCGTTTCATGAATAATTACGCCTCGCAGGTCATTTACTCTAGAAGATCACTCATGGGATGTGGTTATAAACTAATTATGTATTTCGCAGCGAGTGGATGGCAGGAAATTATATGGGGGCAAGGGAAGACACATTGGCACTGAACGGCCTAACAGTGCAGGCCGTCGGCAACTTTCTCGGACTCAGGCTTCCGCTCAAAGGTATGACGCGTTGTCCCTTTGTAGGTCATAAGGACAGCAATCCTTCCTTCGAGGTGCGCGGCCGTGGTCATCGATGGATTTGTTATAGTTGCGACCGTCGCGGTGGTGCGATCGATCTTGTCATGGAGGTTCGTGGCCTCTCATTCATCGAAGCGAAACGCTGGCTGATACAGAAAACCGGTATTAGTTCCGCTAGAAGGCACTCTGTTCCCTCGGTGCGCCGTGTTGCGGCCACCGTCGCTCCAGCACCTTATCACACAGCGAATCAAGCGCCTGAGGCCCCGCCTGATCATGAGCTTTATGCTGCACTACTCGCACGCGCACCGTTGAATGCATCCGGGAGAGATTATCTTCGTGGCCGGAGTCTCAACGACGAAATCATCTCCCGTTTCGCTATCGGCCAGATGCCCGGCGAAGCGGTGGTCAGCGACCTCATCCGCCTGTATGGCTTCATGCGCGTCGAGGCCGCGGGGCTACTCACCCAAAAGTCGTCACCTGAGCGGCCGTGGCCGATCTTTCCGCAGGGGGCACTCCTCTTTCCCTACATAGAGGGGGATGCCATCACGTATCTCCAAGCTCGCATTGTTTCCCGACAAGGGGAAGGCAGCCGATGGCGTAACCTCAACAGTCGCAAGCGACGCGTTTATAATGCAGATGTGCTGACTCAGTCTGGTATTCTTCGCGTTGCGATCTGCGAAGGCGTGATCGACGTGATGTCGGCCACGCAACTGGGGTACGAAGCAATCGGCCTCATCGGTGTAAGCGCGAAACTCTCAAATACCCAGATCATCGCCTTGCGAGGCAAGCAGGTCGATCTTCTGCTCGACTGGGATACTGCGGGCAAGAAACGTGCGCGCACGATGCTTGGAGAGCTAGCCCGCTTCGGGATCGCTGCGACGCGCAAGACTCGTCCTTCGGCTAGGGCGACAGACGTCAATGATTATCTTCGGGAGGTCAGCGGACCGCAATGAACGCCTACGAACGACTGCTGCTTCCGGAAAATCTCAACTATGCTTGGCTCAAGGCGAAAAGGCTGTATCAGAGCGCTGACGGATATATTGACGCGGGCGAGCTTGCTGCATTCGAGATCGACCTTGAGCGAAAGCTGTTTGATATTCGCCGTCAGTTCGAACGCGGCAGCTACCGGTTGAAGAAGCTGCGCCCACTGCCACGCCCAAAGAAAATCTCCGATAACAATCCGGTTGATCGCCAATACTATCATGTTTCAGTGGAGGACCAGGTAGCATGGATTGCAGTCACCAATGCGCTTGGTCCCGAGCTAGACAAGAAGATGCCTCCGTGGAGCTATGGCAACCGTCTGTATCGGCCCGCTTGGTATGAGAGGGACGAAGAGAGCGTATCAACCCTCGAAATCGGCCCCTATCGTCATGCCAGCGGCCATCTCTATCGCAAGTTCCAACATAGCTGGCCGCTTTTTCGCCGCCATGTCACTCTTACTTCCCGAATGATGGTGGCTAGACGCCGGCTCCGGCGCGACGAAATGGGGGACGCCGACCGCTTGGCCGCTGCCTCGGCTGAGCGCGAACAATTGGCCTATTTTGGGAGGGGGTTTTGGCCTCCGGCAGCAGAATCAGACACGAAAAACGATCTCTATTACGCCTCGATAGATCTTAAGCAATTCTACCCAAATCTAAAAGTCGGCGCTGTGTTGACCGGACTTGCTGCTGCAGGTGCGGTCGAAGACCCACGCATGCAAACACTGTTAGCTGACATGCTCCGTTTCCAACTTGATGTGTCTGAGATGCCAGATGGCGTTCTATCAAACGTCGAGCCACCTTTTCTGAAACGCAGCGTTAGTGGTATTCCCACCGGGCTTTTCGTCGCGGGATTTCTCGCTAACGCTGCGATGCTCCCCGTTGACATGGCGGTTGAGAAAAAAGTCCATCAACTTAAGTCACTCGCCCATTTCCGCTTCGTCGACGACCACACCATCATCGCCTACAATTTCGATGATCTTTGCAATTGGATCGTATGGTACGAGCAATTGCTTGTCGATTGCGACATAGGCGTCGAGGTCAACAAAGAAAAATATGATCCGCCGAGCCTAAGCGATTGGATGCGTCTACGTGGGAAGACTATCGCGAATGTCTCCTTGCCTTCGGGCAGGGCGAGAAAAAAATATGATGCTCTGCGTGCCGCAACGATACGCGACACGCGGCTCGACGGCAAAAACCCAACAAAGCTGATGACGAAGACGCTGGCGCAGGTATCAGCGATCGCCGCGACTAACATCCATATCCTCGATGACGACGATCTCGGGGAACGTCTGAAGATGCTTGAATGGCTGTTGCTGGCAGACATACCCGAGCGCGAGATCCGCCCCGACACTCGTGCAGCTTTTGCCGCAGGTCAGATCGCTTCGCTCGCTCCCCTACTCGTTCAGGAGGCCGACGGCCTTGTTGATGTGGCGCGCCGCCTTGCCCTCTTGAGAAACCGTAGGCCCGATTCCAAGCGCTCGACGGAAGAGGAACGGAAGCATTATGATGAGCGACTAGCCGAACTCCTTAAAGAAGAAAGGGACTGCCTCCAAAAGCACAATGAGGCAGAAGATGCCCTCCTTCGACGCTGCTTCGCTTTACTCCTGCAGTCGTTCCGTGAACATCCCGGGAAGGCAAGACTCTTCTATCGCATTCATCAATATTGCCGCGTTACCGGCTATGCGGGCCTTAGAGAGGTCGCAAACTGGCTCAACGAAACACGCGATGCCAACAAGGGTATCTGGGCGGATTATTATAGTGGGCTTTCACTGCAGATCATGGCGCGCGGAGTACTCGCGGCGACGCGCCAGTTTCACGCGCCCGATGCGCTGCGATCAGACACTAAAGCAGCCCTAAAGCACCTTGAGGATATCGCACGACTTAAAACGGCAGCCTTTCGTGTTCCACGCGAGCGAGAGGCCTGGTTCCACGCGATCGGCAGGAAGGAATTTGGCGTTGCGCTGCTGCAGGCGGCCGAGATTTTATCAACGCGAGCTGATGAGGTTGCCCTTGCAAATCGGATGAAGGCTCTCGCGCGAGACTTTGTCACAGTCATCCCCGGCGAGTCGGCCCAAGCATGGGAGGTCACGACGGGGTGGACTTCCGGAGTCTGGGCGCATTTGGCCGAAAATATAGTCGGACAAGAGAATAATCCTTCGTTCGCTTGGTCGGCGCTTGTAGCTCATTTTGCATTTGGGAATCGGATCGATGCACAGGCGGCACGGCGCTATCCCGAATGGCTCCCTGAGGAGGGTTGGAAGCAACTGCTCGAAGCGTCTGATCCATTGCCCGAAAGCGATTCAGGCTGGCTGCGCGAGGTCATCGGTACCGATCCGGCCAAGCGTGCTGCAGCAATGGCCACGAGGAAAGTCGCCTTCATGCGTGCCGCGCGCGCGCTTGAACCGGCACCTAAGAGCTGGATGACGATTGACGAATGGACGGCGAGTGTCGACGCCTGCAGTCCATTCGATCCCCGCCGCAGCGAATGGACCGCACTTGAAATAGCGGCTCAACTCGTCGAACGGGTGGAGTCCTTCGACGGCGAGGAGGCGATGCTCGACAGGCTCCACCCTAACAACGTCCTTCTGCCACGCAGCTGGATCACCAAGTTTGCTTGCCACCACGGACGGACGGAAGTGAGTTGGGAAGAGTGGCGTCGGTTCGTGCAATCGGCGGACAGCAGCCAAGCTAGGCTCCGCGAACATTCTACCTCACTAGTCGACTACCGATATGCAGTCGACTGCAAGACAGGGACGCCGCTTCCTGATCCCGAAAGGCGTCTCATCGCGGTCGGACGCCTGCTACTTGGTCTCTTGCGCAACAATCATGCCGCTCCCCGAGTCTGGAACCTGCGGGGCAATGAACAGATATTCCGCCTACCTCGCGGGCGGTGGTTTGAAACGCTTTCGGTCTCGTCGCCGACGTTGCTCCTGGTCGAGGGGTGCCTCGGCGCGCGGCCCGCCGAAACCCGCTCCATAGCCCGCGAGCCCGAACTGTTCGGTTGGCGCGACGGTGAGGAGGCAAATGACGCGGAGTTTGATCCGCCACTGCTTTTGGGTACCACGGCGTTGCGACGAGAGATACGGCGCGCGCAGAAGATACTGCAGAACAATCAGCTCGCGGTTACGATGAACCAACCACGTCAACTTATCCCATTCCGGCTCAGCGATTTTGCCACAGGCGCCGACGATATGAGGTCGGCCGATGAAGAAGGAGATGATGATGATCAATGACAGGCTCCACATCGGTGTTATCCAGACCTCACTGCACTCCGAAGCCGCTTGGGTCGATGACGGAACGGGCAACTGGGAACAGTGCGTGCGGATGTCAGAGATTGAGGAACGGCGCGCAAAGAAGGAGATAAGGCATTATCTCGCCTCGCTGCGTGGGGTTGATCGACTTCCCGATATCGTGCTCCTCCCCGAACTCTCGGTACCACTCGGATTCGAGCCCAAGCTCAGGAAGGCTGCCGAGAAACTCGAATCGATCATCATCGCGGGGCTCGACTACCGAATCGAGAAGGGTGAGGCCTCTCCTACCGTCTCGAACGAAGCGGTGGTGATCGTGCCTCGGCGCCTCCGCGGGCGGCAAATCGCGCGGCGGACGGAAGTGCGCCGCGTCGGTAAGACCTATCCGGCGCCGGCTGAAAAAAAGAAACTTGAAGGCATTACCGGTGCAAGTGTCGGCTTCCTTGCTCATCCAACGGTCTGGATTTTCGAGAGCCCTAGTTTCGGTAAATTCGCGGTCGCGATTTGCTACGATTTCATGGACCTCGACCGCATCGTCATGTACCGCAACAAAATCCAGACATTGTTCATACTCGCCTATAATAGGGACACGACCTCGTTCGACCATGTGGCCGAAGCTCTTTCGCGCATGCTTTTCTGCAACGTCGTTGTCTGCAACTGCGGCCATTTCGGCGGCTCTCTTGCGGTAAGCCCTTTTCGCGAACCCTATCTGCGCTCGATATATCGGCATAGTGGGCAAGGGTTGCCACATGCACAGCTCATTCAGTTACCGCTAGCCGCTCTTGCCGCGCATCAGCAAGGTGACGAGAAGAAGGACTTTAAGAGTCTTCCGCCAGGCTTCGTTGAATTTAAGGCGCTTAGCCAAAAGACAGAAATCATATGAAGCGGCACTCCTTCATTGACTGCGCAGAAGCGTCGCGGTGCCAATTGCGGCAACAAGACATCGAAACACGTGGATACCCGGCCCAACATGTTCATTTTCTATGATATAGAAACAACGGGCACCAATATCTCCTACGATCAGATATTGCAGTTCGGTGCGATCCTCGCCGATGAAAATCTTGCAGAAATCGACCGCTTTGAAATCCGCTGTCGTCTCCTTCCATGGGTCGTTCCCGCACCAAGCGCTCTTCTCGTCACGCAGACGTCGACGAGTGAACTAACAGCCCCCCATTTGCCGGATTTTTTCGAAATGATGCGCGTTATTGTCCAGCGTCTTGCAAGCTGGGGGACGGCAACCTTCGCCGGATACAATTCAATGCGCTTCGACGAGCCATTTCTCCAGCGCGCCTTCTGGCAGGCGCTCTTTCCACCCTATGTCACGGTGACAGGCGGCAATGCCCGGCTCGACCTTTTGCCGATCAGTCGCGTGTCGTCGCATTTGCGGCCGGGAACTCTCGCCCTTCCGATGCGCAAGGATGGCAAAGCGAGTTTCCGTCTTGAAGCCTTGGCGCCCGCGAACGGCTTCAATGCGCACCGCGCCCATGACGCGATGGGTGACGTCGAAGCGACGTTGTTTCTCGCACAACTGATCGCCAAGCGTTTCCCCGAACTATGGTCGCTTCTTGCCTCACGCGCTTCCAAGACGTCAACTGCGGCGATCCTCGTGCCGCAAACACCAGTTCTTTACTTTCATGGTGGCGGGACCTCTGACGCTGCATTCTACCTGCGTATCGACACGAGGAACGGCAGCGGTTCATATGCCATCCTTGCGCGACTTGACTATGACTGGCGGAACAAGAAAGCGAGGATCGGCAATCATGAGCCGGGCGAAGTGGGCGATATGCGAAATGCGTTACGAAGGGTCGGCTTGAACAAGGCGCCGTTGGTCTTCACGTTGTCCGAAGCTAAAACGCTTGCTGGGCTTTCGCCCACCCCTTTTGAATTGGAGCAAGCACAATTCCTAGCGGGTGATAGTGACTATTGCCTTCATCTCGTGCGCGAAAGCGAGTCCGGTCTGCGCGAGGAGGTGTCCGACGACAGAGAACTCGAGGAGATGATCTTCGACGGCTTCGCTTCGCCAAATGACGCCAAGCTGATGGCTGAATTTCATCGTGTCGCTCCGCCCGATAAGGCAAGCCTAGCTAGATCTTTTGCTGATTTGCGGCTACGTCGATTGGCAATGCGAATTCTATACTTATCCGCTCCACAAACTCTCTCATTACGCGAAAGAGAGCTTGTACGTCTCGGGATTTTGCGACGCTTGGCCGGGGCGGAAAATGGGCAGCATCGGTGGCGGGCGATTCCCGACGCGTTGGCCGAGTTGAACACCCAATCTCAAAATGGTTCGACGCTGGAGCAGACTGCAATTGCGATCTGGCTTGAGGAGCGCATTCAAAACTTAGATTGAATTGTATTCTTCGTGACGTTGATACAGATGCCGACTTGCCAAAACCGCAATGAAGTCCTTGCCGAATGGCAGCTATTTGTTGAACTTATCTCGATAGCTGATAGTTGGCTGACGGCCCCATTGCGGTCATTCGTGCCGGCCGCAGCAAACGTCTGCTGTCCGCTCGGGTCGGAGTTGGCCTGATTAGAAAAAGTGGCAGCTCTCACGTCGGCGAGACATTCATGCAGGCAGCTCCGGCGCATCTACGATTCTAAGCTTGTCGTCGGGCAGTGGGCGCTGAAGCTTCTTCGCTTCCTCCCAAGGCTCAGTAAGCCATGCGGTGATTTCCTCCTCTGTGGTGAGGATCACCGGCATCGCCTTCTTGTGAACGGGCTCGACAACGCTGTTGGGCTCTGTGGTCAGGAAGCCATAGACCTCATGGTTCTCTGGTTCCTCACGCGCCATGCGCTTGCCGTGCCACGGCGTCCAGAGGCCGGCAAAAACGAATAGCGGCCGCTCTTCATTCAATGCAAACCATGCGTTCGGCGTGCGCTTGTCGCCCTGCTGCTTGCTGGCAGGGTCGGGCTCGGCAAAGCTCGTGACCGGCACAAGGCAGCGGCTTTCCGGTGAAAGCCATTTGCGCCAGTGGGCGGATGAGGTGTTGCGGATGTTCGTGACACCGCTGTCATGCTTTCCCTTGATGAACATGGGCGGCGTCGGCATGCCCCAGCGGGCGCGCTCCATTTCCCGCTCTCCATCTTCTCCTACGCGAATGATAGGCGCATAGCGGTTCGGATAGACCTGCAGGGACGGCTCGTTGAAAGCGTATTCCCGCGTCGTCTTGATGAAGTCGCGGATCGCCTGGCGCGTCGTCGTCATGTTGTAGAGATTGCACATTGGTCGGGATCACCTCGGCCATTGATTTATGACCATGATGGTATTGCCACGGGCGTTTTGGCAACTCCTGCAGCGCAGGCGCTTCTCCAGATTGACCGCAGTTGCGTCCCGGCCGTAGCGCCGCTCAAGCGCGCGGCGGTCCAGCTCGGATATCGATTTGCAGTGTCGGCAGATCGCGCCAAGCACATAGTAGGTCTGAATGTCCTTCAGCCGGATCTGGCCGTCGCGTGTGAAGAAAACGACCTCGGACAGGTGGAGTGGCTTGAACTGGCGCATCTGGCGGCTCCGCAAAACATGTGCCGCACCGTAGTTTTCTTCATCAGCGCGCCGCCCCAGCGCGCACAAATCCCCAGCTGACAGATCGCTCCAGCGCTTCTACGCGCCCGGCGAGATAGTCCCGCTCTCCCAGGAGCGCGATGACCGCCTCGCGCGGATCGCCTCCGCAGGCCTCAATGATTGCCTCGGCCGCTGGCTCATAGGGATCAGGTTCCGTCTTTGGCTTTAGTGCGTGGTCCACGCGCCATCTCCTGCTTGTACGTAATGAGAGTGCCAGATCGTACTGCAGCTGCCCTTGACGAGTCTATGGTTTGTTCCCTAAATGTTCTCATTGTGGGAATGAAGTCCTATCGCCTTGGCCGCCTCGGGAACCTGATCGAAGACGGATATCAGGTTCTGATAATCTGCGATGCCCAGATCGGAGGAGGGTGGTGCCGGCACTCTGCCTATCTAGATCTTGACTATCTGAGGCGACGGTACGGCCTGGAGTTTGAAGTCATGCACCATACGGTGGCGCCGATGTTGCGGTGCTCCAAGTGTGGTGCGAAGGGGGTACCTTACCGTGGACCGATCAGGTTGCAGTTGCGCGTGCCTGAGAAGCCGGTCGATCACAGGTCTGATCCTTGGATGCCTCCACCGGCTGAGTGAGAGATATCCCGGGCTTTTGTGCTACTTATCGGGCCACATATTGTGCTACAAATAATCTTTGGTCGGCAAAGAAGGTAACAAAATCAGTGCCTCGATTGCAGGCGTGAAGCAACCCAACCATACCATATTCCCACGTAATCTGGTTTGCGTGGGAACTCCGAATGAGGCTAAAGGTCGCTTTGCGCCGCGGTTTGGACGCAGACCTTCCAAGCGATCACGTTGGAGGTCGTGGTTGCGCCGTACGTGGGCATTTATTCAATTCTTCGATGCCGACATTCAATCTGACTTATCCAGTTTAACTTCTCCAATTGAGCTGGAGTCCTGGATTACGTTGCCTCTATAGTTTCATCGGCTAGCAAGAGGGGGGGGGGCGCAGCATGATTGATTGGCGCCGTGGTGGCTGGACGGGCAGCTTGAACAAGTGCGTACAGCGGGAAGTTCGCGAACACATGAGGACTAATTCGGCGGCACGACGTTGCCGCTATCCTTGGTCTCTTTGGTTGTTAAGATGTTTCTTTGCTGACCGCTCATTCTTGCAGTTCGTTGCATTCTACGTCGGGATTGCCGCCATCGTGGCGGTGCTTGAGATTGTCATTGCGCGCTATCTGCCGGAACTCCTCCCGCAATGGACTCGATCCGGTCCTCCGGGCGCCGGCGTCAAGGTGCTGCTGACAAACGTTGCCAGCTTTCTCATTACGGCCCAAGTTGGGGTGTTGGGCGTGATTGCCATCGCAATTGGCTTGGTAACCCTCATTGCGCAGAGGGAAGACGCAGGAACCGATGTGAAGGTCTACTACCACGAATCTTTCGCCGTGGAGGTTGTGGCGAGCAGCCTTGCGCTGCTGTTCGTACTGATTGCTCAATTGCTCTGGCCGCTGCAATTTCTGCTTCATCGCTTCGGCGAAGGAACTGAGCTTCAGATATTCAAGCTCGTTCTGACGGCCGTACATATGGGTTGGCTGCTGGTGAATCTCTCAGGACTCGCGCATTTCATTACTACAACATTTCATTTTGTTCAGAAGTCTACGCGCGAGCAACTTCGTGAACGCTATACTGCAAATGTCATTCAACCTGTGGAGATGACGAGGCAGCTCCGCCTTAAGTTCTATGAGACGGCTGGTTGTGACCTAATCGAGATCGCTACAGCTGGTGGCCGCGGGACAATACAAGACGATCTCATCGTTACATTCGGCTTTGATTTGGGTAAGCCGGGTGATGTGGAACTCGAGAGCAGCTTTGTTCGACCAGCGGTCGTTCACGATGTGAGAGTCCGCTGGGTGCGGTGGGTTGCCAAGCGTTGGTGGCGGCGCTGCCTTGCCGATCCATCGGTTGGGCGCAACTCCGGTGTCGCCGAATATGGTGCTGACAAGCCACTCCTCGTGTTTACACCGCAACTCGATAGGCCACTTACGGGAAAGGTCGCGTGGTGCTGGCGGCGAGGTGGCGTGCCCCTGACCCGTTTCGAGCGCTGGGTCGTGGAGTGGAGCTTCAGGTTTAGGAAGACAGCAGATGAAGTATGACCTGCCGACATACGACCAGATAATAGAGGAACTGGCCGACAAGGCTGCAGTTCAAATCGATCGTCTAGCGCCAGTGGCATTTGACGCGGCGCTCGACGAATTGATCCGATACCACCGCTTTCTGCTTGCCCTAAACGCTACGGCAACACCTGATGGAGCTGCGTTCAGCTATGCTGAAGTCGCGAGCGGCTTCTTTCCGCGCATTCCCCATCTGCAATGGCTTAGTCAGTATCGCAGGCTCTTCGAACGAGCTGCCGATAGGATCGGCGAGGACGCATCGTTCGTTGAGACGCTGGCCTACGTACCGCTGAGGCTGCTGCCAAGCCCTGCCGATCCCGAACCGACTTCGGCAGTTGTGAGAGCCATATTGAGCCTGGGCCCGATGCTGATGCATCGGATGGAGGATTGGGTCACAAAACGAACTGTGGCTGAAAATCTGGAACGGCAAGTCGCAACGCCGCGACTGTCTCTGGCTGGATCGGATCGTAAGGCGTATGAAGGCGCTCTGCTCAAAATTGTCGGCGCATGGGAACGATTGCTGCAAGGCCGGCCATCAATCTACCATTGGCAAGACAAGCACGATCTGGGAGCGGCGGAGCGGTGGGCTGTCTTCGCTAAAAGTTGGCAGTTTCTGTCTCAGCATCTACATAACACTGCGTATATGCTGGCCGTTGCGGTTTGGAACGAGGACGAAGTCGGTACCGATCTGTTTCGAGATGCGCTCGTCCGTTGGCCGGAAAATCTCGGTCATGAACTTCCTGATCAGGCTGATTTCATTAATCAGCGATTACTGTATCCTGATCTGTTATCATTGGAGTGGTCCATAGCGCTCGAACGTGTGATGCCGATTCTACCGCACTTCCTGCCGTCTCCGGCACCGGAACAATTGTTTGGTTGCATACTGCGAGGCGCACACGACGACTGCATTCTGCTGACAGCTGCGCTGCTGCTCTCTTGGTACATAGATGAGAAGCAGGTCTCCGATATCGGTGGGCGCACGGCCACAGCGCTACTCCGTCGGAAGCTAGCCGACGGTGGTGATGCGATTGCGGACTCACCTGTGGCAAGGTCTTCTTTCCGCTCTATTTTCTTAGATTTCCTGCGAATTGACATTGCCGGCGAGAGTTCTCGCAAAGAGGGTTATGATCGCGAGTTGGATGGGCTGGTTTCGACGCTGGATGGCATGAGCGAGCGCCGCGTTGTACCTGGCCGCGTGTTCAGCCCTTCCACGTTGCATGATCGAGAAGGTTTGTACTCGTCAATCCTAACTATCCTCGTCGCTCTCGCGCCGGCAGAAGGTGACGATGGATTGGGGCAGCGAATTGACGAGATCGCGGGAAACGAGCCGGCACTGCCTGATGCCGACCGTTCGCTGCGCAATCTTGTCCAGCATCTCCGCACTCTTTCAGATCGGCTGGGTAGCCTGCCAGCCAAGCTGGACCATGGCGTCGCTGCGATACGAGCGGACATCGATGTTGAAGCGGCATCTGCCTCGCTCAAGGCAATCATAGATCGGATATGCGCAACGATAGAGCGAGCGCGAGAGAAGCGGATCACAGAGAGGTCGGTAGATGGAAAGAAAATTGAGCAGCTTCGTTCAGCTATTGATCAGGCATTGCTCACCCGCCCTGCCAGTATCCATTCGTTCTTTCGCGGCTACGGTCTCTGTAGTGAGGAGACGACAGAGGGCGGCGAGGCCTTCGAGTTAAGGATTCCTGGAGTCAAGAAAGGTCAGCTCATTGAACCTCCAATGGATTTTGACATTGTCGGTTCCACCGAGAGCTTGGCTAATATGACGTGCAACCATGCGGCCAAGCACATATGGGCATCTTTCACACGGCGCCCGAGAGAGAATCTAGAGTTGGATTTCCAGGTTCAGGAACTCGGTTTCTGGCGTGGCGTTGTGCAAGCGGCCGGCCGTGTTGGCCCAGACCCGGTCTTGCTGGTCTCAAATAGAGAGGAACGCGTCTTGCGCCAACGCATAATCTACGTACGGGGAGACGAAAAACCGCGGGTCAACGTAGTGCGAAAGCCACAGGATGATACAGGCGGTCTCTACATCGCCACGATTGAGGGTATCGATGTCTACGGTGTCAATTTCGAGCCTGGCATCGCTTGGCTATTTTCTGCCCGCTCCCTGCAGGTTGTCACATACCACGCAGTCAGCGATACAAATCGTCGCGTTGAATTGAGCTTTGAGCCAGATGACAGGATTACAGGCACGCTGCTTGCTCGCTATAGACAGTCGGTCGAATGGGCGGACACGCCCATCGTCGAGATCAAATTGCGAACTCAGAATGCTGACTCGCCTGATGGGCAGGCATCGCCTGCCACATAACTGTGAGAATTGTCGGCTCCGCGGTTGGTCTTGGTAAGCCCTTCAGGGGCATTCGCGTCGAATCTCCTTTCTTGCCTGTCCAGATCTTAAAGTCGCCAGTCTCCTAACGACCCAAATACGTCGCTAGACGGGTGCGCTGGGAGCGGCGGCTTTCGAGTAGCCGTCAGCGTTTATGGGGGGACAGAGATGGGGGCTACAGAACGGCAGCTATCTGCAAAGCGGCACCGCGACTTGACGGTCCGGACTCAGCTCTAAGTAGGCCATGTGATGTGCCTGCAACGAATCGAAATCGATTTGGCGGTGGTATGGGTGGCGATGCTTCTTCTGTGGCAGTGAACGCTACAGGAACAGCCGTGGTAATTTCCGTGGGACTTTTGCGCCCACCAGTGCCACGGGGCGCTGTTTGTTCTGTTTTTGGTTCATTCGCCTATTGCCAAATCAGAACGGAAACTCTAGGGAGAGCGGACTTCGGAGCGTAGCGCAGCCTGGTAGCGCATCTGGTTTGGGACCAGAGGGTCGCAGGTTCGAATCCTGCCGCTCCGACCATCTTTTCGCATGCTGCCCCGTGTGGCATGTTGCTTGTTTCGGCGTTTCGACGCCTGCAGGGAACGAGGTTCAAGACGTGTCTGCGCGCATTTTCAGCCCGGCCAAGACGGCCATGCAGTCCGGCAAGGCCAAAACCGGCCGTTGGGTTCTCGAATTCGATCCGGCAGTACCGCGCAAGATCGATCCGCTGATGGGCTACACTTCTTCGTCCGACATGAAGAGCCAGGTTCGCCTGACTTTCGAGAGCCGGGAAGAGGCGGTCGCCTATGCGGAGCGTAACGGCATTCCTTTCCGTGTGGAAGAACCGCATCAGCCCAAGCGCCGTCAGGTTTCCTACTCTGACAATTTCCGCTATGACCGCAAGACCCCGTGGACGCACTGATTTCTGCTTCCACATCGTGGTCCCGTAGCTCAGTTGGATAGAGCACCGGCCTTCTAAGCCGATGGTCGCAGGTTCGAATCCTGCCGGGATCGCCATATTTCCAGTTTTTTAGTGACCCCGGCGCTGGCCCTGCAGGGCGCGGCTAGGCAGTTGATCCACCGGCCGACAGGCCCAAGAGACTAGCCTTTCCATGGCGAGTTGCGGATGATGCTGCAGAAATTTCCGCAATGGAAGTCGGGCTCCTTGTCCGCGAGAACATCAGCCTTCACATTGCCGAATGTCGTCTCCGGCTTGTGCCTGATGCCTTCGTAAAAGGCCTGAATGATCTCTTCCTTGAAGTGCGCAGGTCGCGGGAAGGCGTTTGTGATCTTTTCCCGCTCCGCATCGCTATAGGCTTCATAGCCGATGCCCAGAACATCCATCTCCACGCCGGTGGTGACCAGGGCGATGACCGGATGCATGTGTTCCGGGATGCCGGGTGTGGTGTGCAGGGCAATCGCCGTCCAGACCGTGTCCATATCGTGTTGCGAAATGCCCTGCCGTTGCAGGAAGGCGCGGGCGGCATTGGCTCCGTCGACTTCGAAGCGGGCTGTTTTGCTGCGATGCGGCTCGGTCAACCCCATGTCGTGGAACATGGCGGCGGTGTAGAGCAGCTCGGTGTCATAGGTGAGGCCGCGACGCTCGCCCGCCATTGCGCCGAACAGATAGACGCGACTTGAATGGTTGAACAGGAGTTCGCCGGCGGTGTCGCGGACGATCTCCGTAACCTCGCGCGCCATGCTGCTGTCCGGGATTTTTACTGAGCTGATAGCCATGATTGATGGATCTCCTTCAAAGACAGGGAGAGCCTAGAAAATCTTAGATTCGTCTACTATCGTCTTGAGACGACGAATATGGACAATTGACATGCCTGCAAGACACCCGGCTCGACCTCTGACGATCGGCATCCTCGCTGTCCCGGGTGTGCAGATGCTTGATGTTGCCGGTCCGCTGGATGTCTTTGCCGAGGCCAACGCCCAGTCGGGCGCTGAGGTCTACAGAACAAGCGTGATCTCCGGTGTGTCAGGGCCGCTTTCGGCGTCTTCCGGGCTTCGAATACTGGCCGATATGGTTTTCGAAACCGAGCGCTGCAGCCGCTTTGACACATTGCTGGTCGCCGGAGCGCCGCATATGGCGGAAACGGCGTCCGACCCTGCGATGGTCGACTGGATCAGGCACAGCGCGCCTGCCTGTCGCCGGTTCGGCTCGGTGTGCAGCGGCGCGCTGCTTTTGGCCGAGACCGGGCTGCTGGAGGGCAGGCGCGTGACCACGCACTGGTCCGTCGCTGCCACGCTTGAGCGGCGATTTCCCGAAATCACAGTCGAGATTGATGCCCTGCATGTGCGGGATGGCAGGGTGAGGACGGCCGCCGGCGTGACGGCGGGGCTCGATCTCGCGCTGGCGCTTGTGGAGGAGGATCTTGGGAGCGAGGTCGCGAAGCGCGTTGCCGCTCAGCTGGTCATGTTCTTCAAGCGACCGGGCGGTCAGCTTCAGTTCAGCAGGCGAGGCGAAAGCAGCGTTTCCGGTCGCTCTGCGCTTCAGGAGGTTCAGCGCTGGGTTCTGGCGAACCCTGCACAGGATGCCAGAACCGGTACCCTGGCGTGTCGTGCGGGCCTGAGCCCCCGGCATTTTGTCCGTCTTTTCCAGCACGAGATAGGCCAAACCCCGGCGGCATGGGTTGAGGCGGTTCGTGTCGACATTGCGCGGCGCATGCTGGAAGACGGAGATCGCCCGAAGCAGGTCGCTGCAGCCTGCGGTTTCAGCAATGTGGACACTTTTCGGCGCGTGTTCCAGCGTCATGCGGGCATAAGCCCTGCGGAGTATCGACGGCGTTACGAGGCACCAGGATTTGGCTAGGGTCCTGACCCTAGGCCAAGGGCGCGTTTCGGGAAGCCCGGCCGCTGCGAACTGCGAACCGCAAAAACTATCCGGAGATGCCATGAAAGATGGCGCACCCGACAGGATTCGAACCTGTGACCTCTGCCTTCGGAGGGGTGAGGAATGCGATTTCCTAGGATTCCTCGGGATTACCCTTGATGTTCTCAGAACCTTGATTTTCTCTTAAATATCATGTTTTTATTAGGAGAGCGGTGAAGAGTGCCGCCTGATTGGGATTACCCCGATTTACCGCCAGTCTGCTACCTATGTGCTACCTGTAGATCATGAACAAGGAACGTCTGATAAAGGCTACCGTCGAGAGCGCCGAACCGGGCGAGCGGGACTACATGGTCTGGTGCGGCAAGACGCTGGGCTTTGGTTGCCGGGTTTGGCCCAGCGGCAAGAAGACGTTCATTGCCCAGTACCGTGTCGCTGGCCGCGAGCGGAAGAAGACCATCGGCACCTACGGCGTCTTGACGGTCGAGCAGGCCCGAAAGGAGGCCGAGAAATACCTGGCCCTTGCCAGAACCGGCCAAGACCTTGCCGGTGAGGAACGACAGGCCCGTACGGAGATGACCGTCGCGCAGCTCTGCAAGGAGTACCTAGAACATGGCGTCGGACTGAAGAAGGCTTCGACTGTGGGCACCGATGTAGGGCGGATCAACGGCCACATCCTGCCACTTCTGGGCAAGAAGAAAATCAGCACGATCACACGGGCGGACGTTGATCGGTTCATGCATGACGTGGCGAAGGGCAAGACGGCGAAAGACCGGAAGACCGAAAAGGGCCGGTCGATTGTCAAAGGCGGCAAAGGGACCGCCTCGCGCACGGTGCGCCTTTTGGGCGGCATCTTCACCTACGCCATCAACCAAGGCTACCTTGAGACGAACCCTTGCGCTGGGGTGAAAAAGTTCCCCGACAAGAGCAAGGAGCGCTTCCTGACCCAAGACGAGATCGACCGCCTCGGCGCAACGCTGATGGAGGCTGAAACCATAGGCTTGCCGTGGCACCTGAACGACGAGGCCAAGTCAAAACATCGACCAAAGGCCGAGCAGAATTTGCGCGAGACCATCCCCCCGCATGTGACGGGCGCGATCCGACTTTTGCTCCTGACCGGTTGCCGCTTGCGGGAAATATTGCACCTCAGGTGGAGCGAAGTGGATTTCGAGCGCAAGTTTCTGGACCTGCCCGACAGCAAGACAGGCCGCAAGGTCGTCTACCTCTCTGAAGGGGCGCATGAGGTATTGCGCTCCCTGCCGAAAGTCGGAACCTACGTCATTCTCGGTAAGCAACCGGGCAAACCGCGTTCCGACCTGAAACGACCGTGGAAGCGGATATCCCACCATGCCGGGATCGAGGACGTCCGCCTGCATGATCTACGCCACACCTTTGCATCGGTTCAGGTTCAACGCGGCGCAAGCCTGCCCATGATCGGCGCGCTGCTTGGCCACAAGTCAACCAGCACCACAGCGCGCTACGCGCATCTTGCCGACGATCCGCTGCGAAGAACCTTGAATGCAGGCAGCGAAAGCCTCACC
>MRWG01001094.1_pt1 | contig 19593 bp, 22 predicted proteins | sample 1013341 | NCBI WGS metagenome assembly MRWG01 (sample SAMN06117577, study PRJNA244670) | biofilm metagenome | biome: Water; feature: Cathode Biofilm; material: Biofilm; isolation source: microbial consortium enriched at the cathode of a solar microbial fuel cell | place: USA: District of Columbia ... | reverse complement strand
CGTGGTCCGGCCGCCAGTGTGACACGCGACCCGCCCCGGCCGAAATGCCGCGCCCCCGGCAAAGCCGGAAAGGCCGCCGGGCGCGGTGGCGACGGCACGCTTCGCAGGGGCCGGGTGCCCCGGGGAAACCGCGACTTCACGTTCCATGACTGCCGGCGGCGCTGTTCGTTCCCTGTCTTTGGAAAAAATTGGGTCGTTGGAGAAAATTGGTCACTTGACTCGAAATACAACCTATTCGACTGTTTTGATTAGGAGTTATCGCAGTTGGTGCAGTGGTGGCAGCGAGGCATCCGAAACGCCTGGCACTCTGGCTGCCTGATCTTCTTGTCCGGCGGCCTCCATCTGACGGCGGCGGGGTGGTGCAGACCGTGAGGGAGGCTGCGTGTCTGAAGAGTTGGCATGTTCCGAACGCACCGGATGGCTTCAGCCCGCGCGCTATGTTTCCGGCGATACGGCCGGCGCGCCGCGCGGCGGGCGGGTCAAAGCCGCCTTGCTGACCAGCAGCGCCGCTGTGGGGGTTGCCGTTGCCACGGCGCAGGCGGCCTCAGCTCAGGAACTGGAGCTCTCGGGATTTCAGCAGTTTTTCGCCTCGGGCGGTGATTCGGACGGGGACACCTCCGACCGGGGCTTCGCCTTCACCACCGACACCGAGGTGCACGTCAACGGCTCGATCATGGCCGACAACGGCATCACCTTCGGCTTCCATGTCGAGTTCGAGGCCGACGCCGGCGCCACCAACAACGTGGATGAGAACAGCATCTGGGCGAGCGGTGATTTCGGCAAGCTGGAGTTCGGCAACAACGACGGCGTCGAGGATACCTTTCTCATCAACGGAACTTCCACCGGCGTGGACTACGGCTCCGTGGGGAATCCGACCTCGACCTTCCTGAGCAGCGCTTTCGCGGGGGAGGCGCGGACCTCCGACGAACTGCGGATCGGCAGCCTGGAAACCGCCGACGCGACCAAGCTCTCCTACATCTCACCCACCTTCGGCGGGTTCAACGCGGGCTTCAGCTACACCCCGGACACCTCGGACGGCACCGACGGCAACGCCTTCCACGGCGCCGAGTCCACGGGCTTTCACGACAATCTTTCCTTCGGTCTGGGCTATGACGGCTCGTTCAACGACGTCAGCCTGGAGGCTGCGATCGTCGGTGCCTTTGCGCGCGCGGACGCGCAGCCGGAGGACGAGGCCTATGGGATAGGCGGCGGCCTGGCTCTCGGATTTTCGGGCTTCACGCTGGCCGCAGGTGCCGTCTGGGACGACCTGGACGGCAACGGCGGGCAGGGCTGGGCCACGGACCTGGGCCTCGCCTACGGCAGCGGGCCTTGGTTCTTCTCGCTCAACGGCCTTTACTCGCAGGATGACGATTCCGGCGACGAGCTGCTCGGTTCCTCCGCCAACGTCCGCTACAACCTGACACCCGGCGTCAGTATCTTCGCGGTCGGCTACCTCGGCGAGGAGGACCTGGGCGCCAGCGACACCAACGATATCCTGGCAATTTCGAGCGGGATCAGGCTCTCCTTCTAGCGCCGCCGGCCCGGCGGATTGTCTGCGATTCCGCCGCTGTGGCAAGGCTGCGCCCACCCTGTACCCCTGGGGGGCGCTTTGCTATGCTGCGCCGCAAGAACTCACCCCCTGGATAACGGGTGACCCACCCTTAGGGAGATTGAAGATGACCGCCTGTATTGTCGGCTGGAGCCACACGCCTTTCGGCAAGCACGAGAACGACGATATCGAGTCCCTGGTCGGCCGGGTGGCCGTGCAGGCGCTGGAGGATGCCGGCATCGGCCCGGACGAGGTCGACGAGATATACGTCGGCAACTTCAACGAGGGTTTCTCGCGCCAGGCTTTCCCTTCTTCCCTGGCGCTGCAGTTCAGCGACCACTTCCGTTTCAAGCCGGCCACGCGCGTGGAAAACGCCTGCGCCTCCGGTTCCGCCGCCGTCTACCAGGGGCTGAAGTCCATCGCCGCCAAGAAGGCGCGCTTCGTGCTGGTCATCGGCGTCGAAAAGATGACGGCGATCTCCGGCAAGGAGATCGGCGACGTGCTGCTGAAGGCCTCCTACCAGAAGGAGGACGGCGAGATCGAGGGCGGTTTCGCCGGGGTCTTCGGCCTCATCGCCCAGAAGTATTTCCAGAAGCACGGCGACCAGTCCGACGCCCTGGCGGGCATCGCCGCCAAGAACCACAAGAACGGCGTCGAGAACCCCCTGGCGCAGATGCGCAAGGACCTGGGCTTCGACTTCTGCCGCAACGTCTCGGAGAAGAACCCGGTGGTCGCCGGCCCGCTCAAGCGCACCGACTGCTCGCTGGTCTCCGACGGCGCGGCCGCCCTGGTGCTGAGCGACGTGGAAAGTGCCCTCAGCCTGAAGAAGGCGGTGGCCTTCCGCGCTGCCGAGCACGTCAACGACTACCTGCCCATGAGCAAGCGTGACATCACCCTCTTCGAGGGCTGCGAGCAGGCCTGGGGCCAGGCCTTGGAGTCCGCCGCGGTGAAGCTGGACGACCTGAGCTTCGTCGAGACCCACGACTGCTTCACCATCGCCGAGCTGCTGGAATACGAGGCCATGGGCCTGACCAAGCGCGGCCAGGGCGCCCGCGCCGTCGCCGAGGGCTGGACCGAGAAGGACGGCAGGCTGCCGGTCAATCCCTCGGGCGGCCTCAAGGCCAAGGGCCATCCGGTCGGCGCCACCGGCGTTTCCATGCACGTCCTCTCCGCCATGCAGCTGACCGGCACCGCCGGCGGCATCCAGGTGAAGGACGCCAAGCTGGGCGGCATCTTCAACATGGGCGGCGCCGCCGTCGCCAACTACGTCTCGATCCTCGAACCCCTGCGCTCGTAAGCTCCCCGGGGGAGAGAGGCATGGGCAACGTCATGAATCTGGGGCGCCTGCTGTCCGACACGGCAAGGCGTCTGCCCGACGCGACGGCGCTGGTCTGGGGCGGCAAGTCCTGGACCTGGGCGGAGACCAACGCCCGCGTCGACGCCCTGGTGGCGGCGCTGCGCCGCCGCGGCCTGGGCAAGGGCGATCCCCTCCTGGTTCAGGCCAAGAACTCCAACCAGATGTTCGAAAGCATGTGGGCGGCCTTCAAGCTGGGCGGCATCTGGGTGCCGACCAACTACCGCCTGACCCCGGCCGAGGTCGCCTACCTCGGTTCCTCCTCGGGCGCCAGGGCGATGATCGTCGACGACAGCTTCCCGCAGCACGCCGCGGCGGTGCGCGAGGCCTCCGGGGCGCTGGACCATGTCGTCGTCATCGGGGCCGCGGGAGACGGAGCGGAAGCCTACGAGGACCTGGTCGCCGAGGCCAAGGGCGAAGCGGTTGAGGAGGCCGGGGTCGATTATGACGATCCCTGCTGGTTCTTCTACACCTCCGGCACCACGGGGCGGCCCAAGGCGGCGGTGCTGACCCACGGCCAGCTCGCCTTCGTCACCAACAACCACCTGGCCGACCTCATGCCCGGCACCACGCACTGGGGCGACGCCTCGCTGGTGGTGGCGCCGCTCAGCCACGGCGCGGGGGCGCATGCCCTCTCGCAGGTGGCGCGGGGCACCAAGTCGGTGCTGCTGGCCGGCGAGAAGTTCGACGAGGAAGAGATCTGGCGGCTGGTCGAGGAACACCGCATCACCAACATGTTCACCGTGCCGACCATCCTGACCCGCATGGTGCGCCACCCGGCCGTCGACCAAGTCGACCATGCCTCGCTGCGCTACGTCATCTATGCCGGCGCGCCCATGTACCGCGCCGACCAGAAGGAAGCGCTGCAGAAACTGGGCAAGGTGATCGTGCAGTACTACGGCCTGGGCGAGGTGACGGGGAACATCACCGTGCTGCCGCGCGAGGCGCACAGCCTGGACGACGAGGAGATGCCGCTCGGCTCCTGCGGCTATGCCCGCACCGGCATGGAGGTCGCCATCAAGGACGCCGAGGGTAAACGCCTGCCCGCCGGGGAGCAGGGCGAGATCTGCGTGCGCGGCCCCGCCGTCTTCGCCGGCTATCACAACAATCCCGACGCCAACGCCAAGGCCCTGAAGGACGGCTGGTTCCACACCGGCGACCTGGGCAGGCTGGACGAAAAGGGTTTCCTCTACATCACCGGGCGCGCCTCCGACATGTACATCTCGGGCGGCTCCAACGTCTATCCGCGCGAGGCCGAGGAGGTGCTGCTGACCCACCCCGCCGTGGCCGAGGTGGCGGTGCTGGGCGTGCCGGACCCGGAATGGGGCGAGACCGGCGTTGCCGTGGTGGTGCTGGAGGCGGGGCAGAGCGCCGGCGCCGAGGAACTGCTCGGCTTCCTGAAAGACAGGCTCGCCCGCTACAAGCAGCCGCGCCGGGTTTTCTTCTGGGACGAGCTGCCGAAGTCCGGCTACGGCAAGGTGCCCAAGCACCTGATCCGCGACGAGCTCTATGCGCGCGGCGACCTGGCGGAAGAGACGGCGGCCCAATGAGGGAAATGTACGCGTGAGGACTTTGGTGCAGCCGGGCGAACCCCTGCAGCCGCGCCGCCTGCTGGAATGGGCGGCGCCGGTGAGCGACCTGCGGGTATCCCTGGCGGGCGGCCAGGATCTGCTGCGCGGCCTGGTGGCGGCGCTGGGAGCGAAAGGCGTGGCCCATGCCGCCGTGCAGGTGGTCGCGGCGGAGATCGAGCGCATGGCCTATCTGACCGGCGCCGAGGACCCCAGCGGGGAAAGGGTCGCCACCTACGGGCCGCCGACCTGGCTGGAGGGGCCGGTGACCCTGCTGGGCGCCAACGGCATCCTGGGCCCCGGCCCGGACGGCGACAGCCTGCTGCACTGCCACGCGGTGGTGGTCGATGCCGAGGGGCGGCTGCACGGCGGTCACCTGCCGCCGGGCGACTGCCTGCTGGGCACGGCCGGCGCGGTGGCGCTGGTGACGCCGCTGCGCGAGGCCGCCTTCGCCGCCTCCTACGACAGCGAGACCAACTACCCGCTGTTCCAACCCCAAAAGCTTCCAAAGGGGAAAGTACCGGCATGAGCGCGGCGGCGAGCTTCGAGGAAGGCAAGCTGGGCCGCATCGCCGTGGTGCGACTGCGCCCCAACGAGGACATGGTGACGGCGGTCGAGGCCGCTTGCCGCGAGCACGGTCTCAGCCATGCGCTGGTGCGCTCGGCCGTCGGCAGCCTGGTCGACGCGGTGCTGGAGGCGGGCGACAAGACGATCCAGGTGCCCGGCCCGGGCATCGAGATCCTGACCCTGGCCGGCGAGGTGCGCCCCGACGCCGGCGGCAAGCCGCAGGCCGAGCTGCACGGCACCATCGCCGACGGCAAGGCCCAGGTCTACGGCGGCCGCTTCCGGCGCGGCGCCAACCCCATCTGCATCACCTTGGAGCTGGTCCTGCAGGAATGGCTCCCGGCCTAGGCCGAAGAGAAAACACAGGGGAGAAAGAAGATGTTCAAGGCGATCCTCCTGGAGGAAAGCGACGGCAAGGTTTCGGCCGGGCTTGCCGAGCTTGAGGAGTCGCAGCTCCCCGAGGGCGACGTCACCGTCGCCGTCGAGTATTCGACGCTGAACTACAAGGACGGCATGGTGCTGAACGGCCTCGGCCGCCTGGTGCGCAACTATCCGCATGTGCCCGGCGTCGACTTCGCCGGCACGGTGGAGGAAAGCGCCCATCCCGACTACAAGCCCGGCGACAAGGTGATCCTCACCGGCTGGCGGGTCGGCGAGCAGCATTGGGGCGGCTATGCCGAGAAGGCCCGCGTGAAGGGCGACTGGCTGGTGCCGCTGCCCGACGGCCTCACCACCAAGCGCGCCATGGCCATCGGCACCGCCGGCTTCACCGCCATGCTGGCGGTCATGGCGCTGGAGGCCCATGGCGCCGCCCCGGACAAGGGTGAGGTGCTGGTAACCGGCGCGGCCGGCGGCGTCGGCTCGGTCGCCGTCGCGGTGCTGGCGAAGCTCGGCTACCAGGTGGCGGCCTCCACCGGGCGGGCCGAAACCCACGCCTACCTGAAGGACCTGGGCGCGACGACGCTCATCGACCGCCAGGAGATCGCCGAGCCCAGCGGGCGGCCGCTGGACAAGGAGCGCTGGCAGGGCTGCATCGACGCGGTCGGCGGGGCGACCCTGGCCTGCGTGCTGCCGCAGATCGCCTACCGCGGCTCGGTGGCGTCGGTGGGCCTGGCCGGCGGCAACAAGCTGGAGACCACGGTGATCCCCTTCCTGCTGCGCGGGGTGAACCTGCTGGGCATCGATTCCGTGCTGTCGCCGCCGCCCGAGCGCAGGACGGCCTGGCAGCGCCTGGTGCACGATCTGCCCATGGACAAGCTGGACGGCATGATCAACGAGGCGAAGCTGGCCGACCTGCTGACGCTGGGCGGCGACATCCTGAAGGGCCAGGTGCGTGGCCGCGTCGTGGTCGATGTCCGGGCCTGACCGCGTGGCCCAGACGCAAACCGAATCGACGCCAAGCGATATCTGGGCAGGGCAGGCGGCCTACACTCCCTTCAGCCTGAAGATCTACGACGCCCTGGTGCTGGGGCTCTCCAGCCGCTACTTCTGGCGCTGTCCTTCGGCGGAGATGCTGGCGGTCTATGACGCCAACGTCAGCGCCAACCACCTGGATGTCGGCGTCGCCACCGGCTACTACCTGGATGCCTGCCGCTTCCCCGTGGCCCAGCCGCGCCTGGGCCTGCTGGACCTCAACCCGCTGTGCCTGGAAACCGCAGCCCGGCGCATCGCCCGCTACCGGCCGGAGACCTACCAGGCCGACGTCCTGGCTCCGATCGCGCTTCCGGTGGATCCATTCGACTCTTTGGGCATCACCTTCCTGTTGCACTGCCTGCCCGGACCGATGACGCGCAAGGCCGCGGCCTTTGCCAACCTGAAGCCGCTGCTCAACCCCGGCGCCCGCGTCTTCGGCGCCACCATCCTGGGGCGCGGCGTGCCGCACAACGCGCTGGGCCGGCGGCTCATGGCCTTCTACAACGGCAAGGGCATCTTCGGGAACGCGGAGGACGACCCGGAAGGGCTGCGCGTGGCGCTGACCGCCCACTTCGATGGCGTCGATCTGCGGCTCAAGGGCGCCGTCGCGCTCTTCACGGCCCGCGCCTGAAGCGCGATGGGACGCGACTTGGCAGAGGCCGGCCGCTCCGCCCTGGTGCTGACCAACAAACACAGCGGCGGCGACGGCAGCGCGCTGGAGCCGGCGATCGCGCGCCTGGAAGAGGGCGGCTTTTCGGTGGCCCTGGAAGCGCCCGACAGTGTCGACGACCTGCGCCGGCGCATCCGCGACAGCGGCGACAGCACGGTGATCCTCGCCGGTGGCGACGGCACCATGAGCGCGGCGGCGCCGGCCCTCATGTCCCTGGAACGGCCCTTCGGCATCCTGCCGCTGGGCACCGCCAACGACCTCGCCCGCACCCTCGACATTCCTTTCGATACCGCGCAGGCGGCGGAGGTGATCGTGGCGGGGCGCACGCGCCGCATCGACTTGGGCCTCATCGACGGGCGGCCCTTCTTCAACGTCGCCAGCGTCGGCCTCAGCGCCGAGGTGGCGCGCGAGCACGAGGGTGAGCGCAAAGAGCGCCTGGGCTTGCTGAATTACCCTATCAGCGCCTGGCAGGCCTTTCGCCGGCACCGGCCCTTCCGCGCCGAACTGGTGATCGACGGCGAGCCGTTCAGTTGCCGCTGCATGCAGGTGGCCGTGGGCAACGGGCGCCACTACGGCGGCGGCATGACCGTCGATGAGAAGGCGCAGATCGATGACGGCTGGCTGCGGGTCTACTACTTGCGGCCGGCCGGTCTGCTCGCCATGCTGTGGGTCTTGCCGGCCCTGCGCTTCGGCTGGCTGCGCCGCGCTCCGGAGGCGGAGGTGAAGCGGGCCAAGCGTGTCGAGCTGCACACCCGGCGTCCGCGCGCCGTCAACGTGGATGGCGAGCTGGACGGCATGACGCCGGCGGTCTTTGAGGTATTGCCCGCCGCCGTCGAAGTTTTCGCCCCGCCGCCTGCGGCCGGCGCCGAGGGAGGAGACGAGGGAGGAGACGAGGCTTGAGCATCCTGCGCGACGAACGTCTTGTTGCTTTGCACGACCTGGTCGAGGCCTGCCGGGCCTCGGCGAGCCACTGCGACCTGGTGGCCGAGGCGATGGCGGAGGACTCCCGCGCCGAAGCGCTGCAGGCCCTGGCCGGGCAGCGCAACCGCGAGGCCGACTTCTTCGGCGCGCGCATGGCCGCGGAAGACGACATTCCCGAAGGCCCGCCGGAGGAGCGCAGCCTGCTGCAGGCGGCCCTGGCGCGCGGCAAGGCGGCCCTGGCCGAGGACGGAGAGGACGCGCTTCTGGCGGACTGCCGGGCGCGGGAAGAGGAAGTTCTGAACCGGGCGGAGGCGGCCCGGGACGCGCCGCTGCGCGATGACGAAAAAGCCGCCGCCGCGGCGCTGGCCGAGGACGCGCGCCGCCGGCTGGACGGCCTTTTCAAGCTGTAGGCTGCCGAAGGCCCCGGATTCCGGGTAATTTTCCGGGCAAATCGGGGGCATGTGACGCTTTTGGTTCGACCATTGCATTTTCCGCGGCGGCCCCTCATGTCATCCTGGACCTTTGACGAGCGGGAAAGAGACGAAATATGGGTATTGAAGTCGGCGGAATCTTCGGCCTGCTGCTGCTGGTGGCCGATATCTGGGCCATCGTGAAAACCGTGCAAAGCGGCGCGTCGACCGGCGCCAAGGTCCTCTGGATCGTCCTCATCCTCATCCTGCCGCTGCTGGGCCTGATCATCTGGCTCATCGCCGGGCCAAAGGGCTGACCGCCCCCGCTGTCAGGCCGGGCACCTCAAGCCCTGGCATCTCCAAAGAGAACTGCTGCCCGTAGATTTGCGCTCTGCATGGTGTAAACTTTTCGCAGCAGTGATCTAGTCGATTCGAATAGACGTTGGAGGGCGAGGCGTGAGGAAGACTATTGTTGCGGGCATTGCGGCCGCTGTAGTGCTGGTTGGCATTGCCGTTCCCGTCCAGGCACAGCTCAACCCCTTCACCCGGGCCGGCTTCGAGTTGTCGCCGGAAGACATCGAGATGCTCAGGGACGCTGCCCAGAGGCTCTACATCGACGAGTCCGTGGCGGTGGGCACGGTGGAGACCTGGTCGAATCCGAAGTCGGGAAACACCGGCTCGGTGCAGCTGATCGGCACCTTCGAGCACAAGGGCCTGCCCTGCCGGCGCCTGCAGCACGACATCAAGGTCAAGGATGTCGCCAATCCCTTCCGCTACATCTTCGACCGCTGCAAGGTCCCGAGCGGCGAGTGGAAGCTCCTCTAGGAGGCGGCTTAACTTCTTCGCTGATTAAGGGACGACGGGACGGCGCTGGACGCCCGCCAGCTCGCGCACGTGCTGCACGATGTCGCGATTGGAAAAAGGCTTGGTGACAAAGGCGTCGGCGCCCAGGCGCAGTGCCGTGTGGCGGTCCTGCTCCTGGCCCTTGGCGGTGAGCACCAGGACCGGCAGGCCCTTCAGGGAAGCCTCGCTGCGCACCCGCTTCAGCACCTCGAAGCCGCTGTGCGGCGGCAGCATCACGTCCAGCACCAGGACGTCCGGCGGCTCGCTGAGCAGGCGCTCGATGGCCGTCTCCCCGTCCAGGGCCGCGGCCACCTGCCAGCCCTCGCGGCTGAATACGAAGCTCAAGGACTCGACGATATTCGGCTCGTCCTCGACGATCATCACACGCATCGACACAACTTCCCCGAACGCGGCGGCGCCCTTCTTGGCGCGGCTCCTTTATCTTTTACATCCCAGCCTCTCACGTGCCGGGTCTGGCCGTTGATGTAGCACAGGCCGCCTCCGGCGGGGTCAACATTCGTCTCCGCCGACCCGGCGGCGCCCCTATTCGGCGGCCAGGCCGGACCCGCCGCGGCCGGCGGGCTGCGACTTGATGATCACCTCTTCCTGGCGCTGCGGGCAATCGTCGCGCGCGCAGAGGCGGCAGGTGGCGCCCACCCGGTCGGCCGGCGCCGCCGCCGAGAGATCGAGGCGGTCGCCGTAGACCGTCTGGTCGGCGTAGAGCGCATCGCAGGCCAGCATGATGGAGAGCAGGTGGCGCGGCTGGCCGTAGGCGGCATCGCCCTTGGCCACGGCCCGCGCGACGAAGAGGAAGCGGTCGCCACTGGGGAACTCGGCGAGCTGGCTGACCACGGTTTCCGGCATCTGGAAGGCCCGGTAGACCGCCCACAGCGGGCAGGTGCCGCCGTAGCGCGGCAGCGGCAGGTTGGGCAGGGGAAAGCGCTTGGTCACGTAGCCGGCGGGATCGGAGCGCAGGAAGGCGAAGGGCACGCCCTCGCTGCCGGGCCGGCGCAGGGTCACCAGGCGGTGGCAGACCTGCTCGATGCTGGCGCCGTAGGAACGCCGCAGCAGGTCGATGTCGTAGCGCGCCTTGACGGCGTCTTCCAGGAAGCGGTCGTAGGGCATGAGGGCCGCCCCGGCGCAGTAGGACTGCAGCGCGATGGCCGCCCTTTCGCGCGCCGCCGGGGTGGTCAGCGTGGCGCTGGCGGAGATGATGCCCTCGATCTCGCCGGCGAAGCTGAGCCGCGCCAGCAGGCGCGCCACGGCGAAGCGGCGGCTGGCGGCGGGGGCGCTGTCCAGCAGCAGCAGGCGCTTGCTGTGCGGGCTGTAGCGCAGCGGCGCGCGCGAGGCGTAGTGCGCCTCGTTCTCCGGCTCGGCGCGGCTGATACTCAGGCCGTGATCCTCGGCCAGCGCCTCCAGGATGCGGTCCTCCATGACGCGCGGGGTCTCGCCCAGGCGCCGGCGCAGGCGCCCGGCGGCTTCCTCCAGCACCGGGAAGTGATTGCCGTTCTCCAGGATGAAGTCGTCGACCTCCTCGCCCGGGGTGGTCGAGCGCGTCGCGGTATGCGCCTTGTCGAAGAAGGTCGACAGCCCCTGGGCGGCGCTCGACAGGCGGGCGCTCTCCTCGGAGAGGATGGTGTGGAAGCGGTGCTGCTGCTCGGCGTCGACGTCCTCCACCGAGGTCAGGATCTCCGAGATCGAGCGGATCGCCGAGACGTTGGTGAGAATGCGGTGGATGGCATCGCCCAGGAAGGGATCCTGGTTCAGGCGGTCGGCGAGGGCGTGCATGGCCTGGGAGCGGTCGAGGAAGGCGCGGTGCAGGGTGACCAGCGCCTGGGCCCAGCCGGGGTGGCGGCCGACCAGGTCGCCGACGCCGGCCGGATCGAGGCGCAGCCGGTCGAACAGCGGGTCGGCCAGCACTTCGTTGAGATCGCTGACCAGGCGGCGCTCGGTGGCACCGTCCAGCACCTCCAGGCCGACGTCCAGCTCCTCGGCGATCTGCTGCAGCAGGCGGCCGCCGATGCTGCGTTTGTTGTGCTCGATGAGGTTCAGGTAGGAGACGGAGATGCCGATGCGTCCGGCCAGCTCGGTCTGGGTCAGGCCGATCTCCTTGCGGCGGTCCCGGATTTTCATCCCGATGAGGGGGGTGGCCATGGCTAACCCGGACTTCTCGGACTATGGCGGAGCGTCATCGCCTCAGGAAGCCCGCCGGGCAGGAGAAGCCCGAAGAGCGTAGCAGGGACTACGGTCGAGGGCTTCGACGCCCTCGGCGGGCTGCCTGAGGCGACCCGCAGGGCGGGGCGAACTTGCCGACAGGCGGCGTCGAGCCGCTCGACCGTATTGCCAATACGCCCTTCGCGTCTCTCCTGGCCTGTCATCAAATTCGCCTCCGTGACGCCCACCATAGTCCGAGAAGTCCGGGTTAAGCCTCTCAATTCGCGAATTTTTGTGCGCCGCAATGTAAACTTTTGACAAGATCGAATTTTATCGACGGGTCATTTTTACAGAAAATCTTATGAAGAACAATGACTTATTGTAGCATTGACTAAACTCAGGTAATTCTCTTTACGAAACAGTTGCGCGTTAGCCCCGCGCTCCGCCCGCTGGAAACCTCTGGCGGGCCACCCAAGAAGAAGAAACGGGGAGGAATAGTATGGTCAAATTTCCCAATGGCTTTAGCCGTCGTACGGTGCTTAAGGGCGGCGCGGCTCTGACCGGCGCCGCGGTGGCGCCGACGGTTTTCGTGCGTCACGCTTTCGGCGCCGAGTTCCGGAACAATCCGGGCAACAACGCCACCGTGCCTTTCGGCTTCAACGTGCCGCAGACCGGCGCCTACGCCGACGAGGGCGCGGACGAGCTGCGCGCCTATCAGCTGGCGGTGAAGCACATCAACGGCGAAGGTGACGGCGGCATGCTGAACACCATGACGCCGAAGGCGCTGAAGGGGAACGGCATCCTGGGCAAGAAGGTCACCTACGTGACCGGTGACACCCAGACCAAGTCCGATGCGGCCCGCGCTTCGGCCCGCCGCATGATCGAGAAGGACGGCGTCATCATGTACTCCGGCGGCTCGTCCTCCGGCGTCGCCATCGCCCAGCAGTCGCTGGCGCAGGAGATGGGCATCATCTTCATGTGCGGCCTGACGCACTCCAACGACACCACCGGCAAGGACAAGCGCCGCTACGGTTTCCGTCACTTCTTCAACGCCTACATGTCGGGCGCCGCGCTCGGCCCGGTGCTGGAGAAGGAGATGGGCAAGGACCGCCGCGCCTATCACCTGACCGCCGACTACACCTGGGGCTGGACCCAGGAAGAGTCGATCAAGAACACCACCGAGGCCCTGGGCTGGGAGACCGTCGCGGCGGTCAAGACCCCGCTGGGCGCCGGTGACTTCTCGCAGTACATCACGCCGGTGCTGAACTCCGGCGCCGACGTGCTGATCCTGAACCACTACGGCAAGGATATGGTCAACTCCCTGACCCAGGCGGTTCAGTTCGGTCTGCGCGACAAGCAGGCGAACGGCAAGAACTTCGAGATCGTGGTTCCGCTGTTCTCCCGCCTCATGGCGCAGGGCGCGGGCGAGAACATCAAGGGCATCCTCGGTTCGACCAACTGGAACTGGTCGCTGCAGGACGCGGGCTCCCAGGCCTTCGTGAAGTCCTTCGGTCAGGAATACGGCTTCCCGCCGTCGCAGGCCGCGCACACCTGCTATGTGCAGGCGCTGCTCTACGCCAACGCCTGCGAGACCGCCGGCACCTTCTATCCGCCGGAAGTCATCAAGGCTCTGGAAGGCTTCGAGTTCGACGGCATGGGCAACGGCAAGACGCTGTACCGCGCCGAGGACCACCAGTGCTTCAAGGACGTGCTGGTGGTGCGTGGCAACCAGAACCCGACCAGCCAGTTCGATCTGCTGGAAGTGGTGCAGGAAGTGCCGCGCAGCCAGGTCGAGTACGATCCGTCGATCTTCGGCGGCGAGCTCGGCCCCTACGAGGCTTAAGTAGCGTTGAAAGTTGTGTGTGCCGGCTGCCCCCCAAGGCAGCCGGCATGCACTGTATCTTGTTCCCTCTTCGGCAGCTGCCCGCCGGGGAGGGAACAAGACAATGGGTGATTCGCTATGGACGCAATCTTACTGCAAATCCTGAACGGTCTCGACAAAGGTGGGGCCTACGCCCTCATCGCGCTCGGACTGACACTGATCTTCGGCACCCTGGGCGTTGTGAACTTCGCTCACGGTGCGCTCTTCATGTTGGGCGCCTTCTGCGCGGTTAGCCTGCAGCAGCTCCTGACGCTGTCCAAGCGGATCAAGGACGAAAGCGTCACCTTCTTCGACGCTTACAAGGAAGTGCCCTACCTGGAGATCTGGTTGGGCGACAGCGGCACGGCGATCATCGACTATTCAGTGCCGCTGGCCATTCTTCTCGCCATTCCGGTCATGCTGTTGATCGGCCTCGCCATGGAGCGCGGCCTGATCCGGTTCTTCTACAAGCGCAGCCACGCCGAGCAGATCCTGGTCACCTTCGGCCTGGCGATCGTGCTGCAGGAAATCATCAAGGCGGTCTTCGGGGCCAACCCGATCCCGCAGCCGGCACCGGACGTGGTCGCCGGCAGCGCCGACATCGGCCTGCTCTTCGGCCTCGGCCAAGGTGTGGTCTATCCCTGGTGGCGCCTGGTTTATCTCGCTTTCTCCCTGGCCATCATCGGCCTGGTCTTCGCCTTTCTGCAGTTCACCACCTTCGGCATGGTGGTGCGCGCAGGCATGCAGGACCGCGAGACGGTCGGGCTGCTCGGCATCAATATCGAGCGCCGCTTCACCATCGTCTTCGGCATGGCCGCGGTGGTGGCCGGTTTGGCGGGCGTGATGTATACGCCCATCCTGCCGCCTGACTACCACATGGGCATGGACTTCCTGGTGCTGTCCTTCGTCGTCGTCGTGGTCGGGGGCATGGGCTCGCTGCCCGGCGCTGTGACCGCCGGCTTCCTGCTGGGCATCCTGCAGTCCTTTGCCTCGATGACCGAAATCAAATCGATCATCCCCGGCATCGACCAGATCATCATCTACCTGGTCGCCGTGGTGATCCTGCTGGTTCGCCCGCGTGGCCTCATGGGCCGCAAGGGTGTCATGGAGAGCTGACATGCAGTCACAGAACGCACGGCAGGACGTTATCCTGAGCGCCCTCTTCGCGGTGGCGGTGCTGACCATGCCGATCTGGCTTCAGCCGATCGGGGCGGCCTATCCCGACCTGATGCAGAAGTTCGCGATCTTCGGGCTCTTCGCCATCGGCTTCAACATCCTCTTTGGCTTTACCGGCTATCTGTCGTTCGGTCACGCCGCCTTCCTGGGCGTCGGCTCCTACACGGCGGTGTGGTCGTTCAAGCTGCTGACCATGAACGTCATTCCGGCGGTGATCTTCGGCACGCTCATGGCCGGGGTCTTCGCGGCGCTGATCGGCTTCATCAGCCTGCGCCGCTCGGGCATCTACTTCTCGATCCTGACGCTGGCCTTCGCGCAGATGTCCTACAACCTGGCCTACTCGGTGCTGACGCCGATCACCAACGGCGAAACCGGCCTGCAGCTCCGCCAGCAGGACCCGCGGGTCATCGACCACGCCCTGGGTGTGGCGCCGGAAGCGGGCCTGCCGGTGACGAACCTCTTCGGCTTCGAAATGCAGGGCTATACCGGGTTTTATTTCTGCGCGATCCTGCTGATCGTCGGCTTCATCATCGCCCTGCGCATCGCGCGCTCGCCCTTCGGCATGATGCTGTCCGCCATCAAGTCGAACCAGAACCGTCTCAACTACATCGGCGTCAACACGCGGCCCTATGCCCTGGCGGCCTTCGTCATCTCCGGCATGTATGCGGGGCTGGCCGGCTCGCTGATGGCGGTGACCGACCCGCTGGCGGGCGCCGAGCGCATGCAGTGGACGGCCTCGGGCGAGGTCGTGCTGATGACCATCCTGGGCGGCGCCGGCACGCTGCTGGGCCCGGTACTGGGCGCGGCCATCATCAAGTACTTCGAGAACATCTTCTCGTCGTTCCATGAGGCGGCGCTGCTCAGCGCCTTCGACTTCCTGCCCGACTGGCTGGCCGAGCCGGTTGCCGGCGTGCTCGGCCTCTTCGTCGGCGAGGGCTGGCACCTGACCCTCGGCGCGGTCTTCATGCTGATCGTTATCTTCATGCCGGGCGGCGTGATCGAGGGACTGAACAAACTGGTCAACCTCGTACGCCGGCGACCGGACGGCACCGCGCCGGCCGCGGTCCAGCAACCGCATTCCGCCGAGTGAGGGGGCCGCGATGAGCATTCTTCAAGTCAAAGGCGTTCATAAGAACTTCGCCGGCCTGCGCGCCCTCAACGACGTCAACCTGACGGTGGAAGAGGGCAGTGTGCACGCCATCATCGGACCCAACGGGGCCGGCAAGTCGACCCTGCTGAACTGCTTCGTCGGCCGCCTGGAGCCCGATACCGGCAGCGTCGACTTCAACGGCAGCTCGCTGCTGGGCCTGGCGCCGCACGAGATCAACCAGGCCGGGGTCTGCCGCGTGTTCCAGACGCCGGAGATCTTCGGCGATCTGACCCTGCTGCAGAACGTCATGATCCCGACCCTGGCGACGCGCGACGGCGCCTTCAAGCTGAACGGCTGGGACCGGGTGGACCACCAGGCCGAGATCACCGAGAAGGCCGAGCACCTTCTGGAAGACGTCAACCTGATCGACAAGAAGGACATGAAGGCCGACTTCCTGTCGCGCGGCGACAAGCGGCGCCTGGAGCTGGCCATGTGCCTGGTGCAGGACCCCAAGCTGCTGCTGCTCGACGAGCCGACAGCCGGCATGTCGCGCGGCGACACCAACGACACCATCGACCTGCTGAAGCGCATCGGCGAGCGCGGCATCACCAAGATCGTCATCGAGCACGACATGCACGTGGTGTTCTCGCTGGCGCACCGGATCTCGGTCATGGCCCAGGGCACCATCATCGCCGAGGGCGCGCCGGAGGAGATCAAGGGCGACCAGCGCGTGCGCGACGCCTATCTGGGAGGGGCCCACCTATGAGCCTTCAGAGCGAATTCCAAGCCGCGGCCCTGGCTTCGCGCGCGGCCTCGCAGCCGGCCTACTTCTCGGCCTGGGGCCTCAAGGCCTATTACGGCGAGAGCTACATCGTCCAGGACGTCAGCTTCAACATCCACGAGGGCGAGATCGTCGCCCTGCTGGGCCGCAACGGCGCCGGCAAGACCTCGACCCTGCGCACCATCGCCCGCCTGGCCGCGCCGCACCTGACCCACGGCGAGGTCTGGCTCGACCACCAGCCGCTGCACGAGATGGAGGCCTATCAGGCCGCCCGCGTCGGCGTCGGGCTGGTGCCGGAGGACCGGCGCATCATTCCCGGCCTGACGGTCGAGGAGAACCTGCAGCTGGCGCAGATCGAAAAGCCGCACGGCTGGACCATCGAGCGCCTCTTCGAGCATTTCCCGCGCCTGGCCGAGCGCCGCAAGCAGGAAGGCGTGACGCTTTCCGGCGGCGAGCAGCAGATGCTGGCGGTGGCCCGCACTCTGGCGCGCGACGTGAAGCTGCTGCTGCTGGACGAGCCTTACGAGGGCCTGGCGCCGGTCATCGTGCAGGAAATCGAGAAGATCGTCGAAGAGATCAAGTCCCTGGGCCTCACCACCATCATTGTCGAGCAGAACGCCATCGCGGCGCTGCATCTGGCCGACAGGGCGATCATTCTCGACATGGGCCAGGTGGTCTTCGACGGCACCGCCCAGGCGGTGCTGGACGACGAGGACCTGCGTCACCAGTACCTGGCCATCTGACCAGCGGCTTCCCCTTCGGGGGAGGCCGATTCTGGGGGGAGGAGGCGCGCCGTGCAGGAAGCACGGCGCGCCTCGCTCATTCTTGATCTCCTGATCGCCGCCCCGGCGCATTCCCGCTTGCCACCCGTCACCCGGATTGGGCTATGCTGTCGGGGGCTCTCTTGAACCCCCTGCAGAAGGAGAACGCAAGGTGGCCAAGAGTTATCTGGGACTTGCGGCGGCGGCTGGGGCAGCGCTGCTGCTGGCCGGCTGCGCGGCCAAGCCCTTTCCAACGCTCAGTTATGCGGAGCGGCCGTGCTATCGCACCCTGGCGGAGGTCGACTGCCACGCCCGTCCGCTGGCCGGTGAGGAGAGCCGCCGGGTCGGCTTCTACGACGAGCCCATCGCCGTAGAGCAGGAAGAAGCATGGCCTCTACGCCTTTTCTAGCCGGCGCCTTCGAAGTCACCACCATCGAGATGCATACCGGCGGTGAGCCGCTGCGTATCGTCACTTCGGGCTACCCCAAGCTGAAAGGGCGCCGCCTGCTCGACAAGCGGCGTGACGCCCTGGCCAACCACGACACCTTCCGCCGCCTGCTGATGCACGAGCCGCGCGGCCATGCCGACATGTACGGGGCGGTGCTGGTGGAGCCGGACGATCCGGAGGCGGACCTGGCGGTGCTGTTCCTGCACGGCGAGGGCTATTCCACCATGTGCGGCCACGCCGTCATGGCCCTGGGGCGCTGGGCGGTGGACTCCGGCCTGGTGGAGCTGCGCGAGCCGGAGACCGAGGTGGCCATCCAGACACCCTGCGGGCTGGTGCGGGCCCGCGTCGCGGTCGAGAGCGGAAACGCAGAAGCGGGACGCAAGAGTGGGGCCGTCAGTTTCCGCTCGGTGCCCGCCTTCGTCTTCGCGCGGGAACTGGTGGTCGACACCGTGGAGTGGGGGCCGCTGCAGGTCGACATCGCCTACGGCGGCGCCTTCTACGCCATCCTCGCGGCGGACAGCATCGGTCTCGATCTCTACAACTGCCCGGCGCGCCTGCTGGCCGACGCCGGCGAGGCGATCACCCGGGCCGCGGCGACGCAGGTGCGCCTCTCGCATCCCGACGACCAGGACCTGGCGTTCCTCTACGGCACCATCTTCACCGACGGGCGCGATACCTATGACGACGAAACGCCGACGCGCAATGCCTGCGTCTTCGCCGGCCGCCAGGTGGACCGCAGCCCGACCGGCTCCGGCGTCTCCGCGCGGCTCGCCCTGCAGTGGACCCGCGGCGAGATCGGCCTCGGCCAGGCGCGCCGCTTCGAGAGCCTGACCGGCGCGCGCTTCACCGGCACTGCGGTGGAAGAAACCCGCGCCGGCCCCTACCGCGCGGTCACCGTCGAGGTCGCCGGCCAGGCGCACTACCACGGCCAGGCCCGCTTCACCCTGGAGCCGGACGATCCGCTCGCCGAAGGCTTCCTGCTGGACTGAGCAGCTAAAAAGAAAATCCCCGGCGCCGCAGCGCCGGGGAAGTCGTCGAAACAGGGAGTGTCAGGCAAAATCGGACACGCCGAAGAAGGTGTTCGATGAAGGCTCATCGGGTTCGGCGTGGGGATCAGTCTGCGCCGCGGGGCCGCTGGCCACAAGGCGGGCAGAGGGAGTAGCCCGGAGTGGGGGAGACTGCCTCGAAAGTGCCTCCGAGGACCCGGGCAGCAGGCTTGGTTTGGCGCTAGTGAGTGCCGCGCAGCAGTTCGACCTGGGCCAGCACGCCGCCCCAGCCGAGGCCGTGGCAGTAGCGCGCGGCGCCGTCGATGCCGACCTTGTCCACCAGGTCACGCGCCAGTTCGAAAAGATCGCTCTGTCCGCGGTCGGGGAGGAAGCCGGTCTGGGTGTGGATAGGATTGGATGCCGGTGACATTGGACTACGCCTCTGGTTGCCGCTCATTTCACCTGTGTCGACGCGGGAGACAGCGTCTTGTTCCTGTGTCGCCCGTGTTCTTGCGAAGGTTCAATTGCGGCCCGAAAAAGGCGTTCTTCCCGGCCCAGCCGGACGGCTGTGGCCGGCTGCGCCGGCTCAAGCCCGGCAGCGGCGGCAGTGCTTTTTGGCTAACACCGGCGACACGGTGTTGAGCTCGTAAACAGCTGAAATAACGTTAGAAATAAGAACAGATTGAGGGGAAATCTGTTCTTTCCCGCTAGGTGCCGCGGCGCAGCAGCTCAACCTGGTCGAGGACGCCGCGCCAGCCGAGGCTGCGGCAATAGCGGACGGCGCCGTCGATGCCGACCTTGTCCACCAGATCGCGGGCCAGGGCGGCGAGGTCCCCGGCGTAGGGTCGGTCTTCTTGCTCTGCTTCCTCGGGGTCCTGGCTGGCGTGGCCGCTACCTGCCGCTATGGAAGTCATCCTGACGTTGCTCCTAACACTGCCGTTGCTGTCTTTGAACCGACGGCGGACGGCGACCTTTGTTCCCGAGAGACTGTCGTCCGCCGTCGGTTCAAAGACAGCAACGGCAGTGTTAGGAGCAACGTCAGGA
>MRWG01001093.1_pt1 | contig 19609 bp, 16 predicted proteins | sample 1013341 | NCBI WGS metagenome assembly MRWG01 (sample SAMN06117577, study PRJNA244670) | biofilm metagenome | biome: Water; feature: Cathode Biofilm; material: Biofilm; isolation source: microbial consortium enriched at the cathode of a solar microbial fuel cell | place: USA: District of Columbia ... | reverse complement strand
TGCGGGGCGACCTGGAACGCCATTTCAACGTCATGGTGCCGGAGAATGCGCCGCACTATGAGCACGTTATGGAAGGGCCCGACGACATGTCTACCTACTGTATATAAAAGACAGAGAAAATGTGAATTAAGATAGTTTCTAGTATCTTCACAAAATACCCGATCTGAGATCGTACAGTTTGTTGAAATATAAACCTGTATATAATTTGAGACGTTCAGCTGTTTCATATAAATTGGTGGGTAGATGTTTCCAGCAATAACAGTCTGATTTCATTTTCAGAGACTGACTTTTTTTAGCGTATGTTTCGCAAAATTACGCAGTGATCCCTTCGGGGTGTCCGGTTACCGGTCGTTAGAGCGAGCGCAAAGCAGTGTGATTGGGTATTGCTTTTGGCCATGTTGTGGAGAGGGCATTACTGATCAGAATGAAGTTGTTAATAGAGATGCTGGGTCTGATGGGCTCCTTTAAAGAAAGCAACATCTATCAAGGTTCCTTCTCTGGTAAACTCTAATTCAGTAAGAACTCTTTCAGAGGCAGTATTGCCTGCGGTCACATACGCTTCGATTCGGTGTAAGTGTAAGTTCGATAAACCGTACAAGACGATTCTAGCTACAGCCTTCGTTGCATAACCACAATGCCAATATTTATAATTCGTTTAATAAGAAATTTGGCATCGTCGACCATCCCTATAAACCATATAAACACAAGCGCCAATGTGCTTTTACCTAGCTTCACGCCCCAACGTTTTCTTGTACCTGCTTCATATCTATGTCGATTGACATTTATTATCTTCAGCACATCTTTAACGCTGTTATAGTGGTAAATGTCATAGGTTTTCATGGTGGGGGGGTCGCCAAATATAGCGTATAAATCGTAAAGATCCGTCTCGCTTATCTCATCCAATACAAGCCGATCAGTTTCTAACCTCGGAAAACTCTCGTCACACTCTACTCATGCAAATTGAATTCATTGACCTGCCCCCCAGTCTTTAATCCAGCTGCTTCCTAGTAATGTCGGTTACTTTTGAATCAGTTGTTCCAAGTCGGAGCGCGTAGGCAAGCTCCAAGTTTGTCTGATACCCCAAGGATGAGTGCCGACGCTGCTCATTTTAGTCCAAGCGCCAGTTTCTTATTTTTTCTCGGGAGTGAGCGAGATCCCGGAACCAATGTTCATTTAGGCACTCATCCCGGAATTTTCCGTTAAAGCTCTCGACGTATCCGTTCTGCATCGGTTTCCAGGGCTGGATCAGCTTTAGCTCGACGTCATGTCGGTAGGCCCATTGGTCAAGCGCTCTCCCAGTGAATTCCGGCCCCTGATCGGTCCTAACGGCTTTCGGGTAGCCTCGGAAGGCAGCGATGCCATCCACTGTTCATCTGATTTTTCCATGGCTCCGGGAATGTCGAGGCACTCCTTGGTGAAGTCATCTACGATCGTTAGGCATTTGATCCTGCGACCGTTTGCCAAGGAATCCATCACGAAATCCATGGACCAGATATGGTTTGGCGCATCAGGCAACACCAAGGGCTGCCGTTCCACCATCACGCCTTTACGGCGCTTGCGTTTACGGACGGCCAGGCCTGCCTCGCGATAAAGCCGATAAACCTTCTTGTGATTCAATTTAGCACCCTCACGATGCAGCAACTGGTGAACACGCCGGTACCCGAACCGGCGGCGTTCGAACGCAATGGCTTTGATGCGCTCTGTCAGCTCGCTCTCTTCTGGAGAACGCTGAAACTGATACTGCATCGTTGCGCGGGATAACCCGATGAGTGAATAGGCTTTGCGGCCGGACATCGTCGTCTCCGACAGCGTGGTGCGCACAGCCTCGCACTTGTTCCCTAAGGTCAGTACTTTCGGTTGAGAGCCGCCTTCGGAGCTTCTGTGCCCAGCATGGATTCGGCTAGCAATTTCTTGAGCTGGGCGCTCTCTTCCCTCAGGGCCCTCAAACGACGGGCCTCAGAGGCTTCCAGGCCGCCGTATTTCTTGCGCCGGGTGTAGAAGGTTGCGTCCGCGATGTTGCACTTCTGGCACAACTCTTTGACCGGCAGGCCAGCCTCGGCTTCCTTAAGAATGGATGAGAAAGTTGGGTGCAAATCAGAGGCGCTCTGCGACGAAAATCCGGTCCGGTAGAGGCCGTCAGTCCGGAAAGTACTTGAACTACTCATCACGTAATCTGATTTAAGAGCCATTTCGTCGTCAACCTAAAAAGATTGCATAAAATCGTCGAAAATGCCGTTAAAAATAGCGAAAAAACAGAAAGTCGTTTATTTCCTTGCGGAGGGTGGGTTGCTCTAGTATCGTTGGTGGATGATTAGTGATCGAATTGGCGGCTTCATCACTAGATGGGATATGAATAGAGATTTCAGCTTGGTAGACAGAAGCGTTATTTGGAGAAGGTAATAAAGAAAGTGCTGACGAAGTTACCATTGCAACATTTGCGAGTTACCAACCCTGAGTGGTTCGTAAAAGAAGCGAAAAAGTCTTCAAACGCCATACACGGTTTGAGTCGCAATTTTGATGAGCGTACAGCAGTCTGGCCAGGTCTCTATTCACTAACGTCTCGATTTTTCTGATGAAGATGGTTCGAAACTCAATGTCTTGGAGTGACAGTCTGATTTCGAGGAGAGGCAGATACCCATAAAAAGCTATGCGCTCGAAAATTTTTGGGTTGTACCGAAAAGCTTAGATTTTTGCCCCGTCCCTCGCGGGTAGAGCTGGCCCAAAAATGCACGTCTGACACAATTTTATAGCGACTATTCCTGGGACAGTGTCTATGGGGCAGGTTTTTCGACAAAAAACGGTCCAATTTCATCGGGGCGCTCAGCGTATTGAAACGACTGTAATCGCAAACCGTAAAACCGACTCTCTACAGGTGGCCGCATCTGCTTACCTTTTGAGCAAAAGCCTGAGTGGGGCAAAGATCAAGACAGTAGAAAAGTACGCATCTCTAATTTTGTCCCTCATCGAAGAAATTGAATTTGATCCAGAGCTTAATAGCTTTGACGATCTCACGGACACAGACATGTCGAATTACCTGGAATTGGTGTTAATGAAAGATCGAGGGAATTCTGGGTCAACGATCAATCAGCACAAGATCGTTCTTTCCGAATTCTTCCAGTTTTTATATGACCAGGGATTTGCTGAATTAGGAGATAGGTTTACGTACCACCTTAGCTCCTATGCAGAATTAAAGTTGGCTAAAGCCAAGGGGCGACAAAATTCGCATGACCCATATAGGTTGTCGGAGCGATTCATCCCGGAAAACCAGTTTCATCTGCTGTTATCGTTTGATAAATCCAAAAATTCATATATCAAGGAGCGAAACGAAATCGTCCTGCGGTTGGGCTATGAAGCAGGGCTACGTGCTCATGAAGTCACGACTTTCGAGAACCTTGCTGTGGGGGAAATCGAAGCCGCGATCTCAAGAGCCAAGCATCACAAAAGAAACGAAGTGGAGCTTAACGTATTCGGAAAGGGGAAAAATGCTGGGAAAGTAAGGACGATCGTAATCGAGCCCTTCCTTCGAAGAAAGATCGAGTCTTTTATCAGCCGCTATCGGCAAAATTTAGGAAACCATCTGATATGCAAAAAGGATGGCGGTGAGCTGGCTGACGATTTTGCAACAACCCTATTCCGTAAAACAAAGTACAGCCTCATCAAGCATGGGGAGAGTCCAGATGCCGACCGTTGGGAAGCGAACGCCATGTGGACATTCCATGCGTTGAGACACTCCTATGCGACTAATTTAGGCCTTCAAATTGAGACTGGCGAAAAGCCTCTTGGTCGCACTTATCTGATGGATCGTCTGGGCCACAGTAACCCCAAAACCACGCTGATTTACCTTCATTTTGCTGCGAAATTACTCGGTAATATGGACAAGGTAGATGAGTACGAGGCGGAAATGCGGCGAAAGTCATTCTCTTATGACCAAGAAGAGTTCGCTCATGACTGATGATAAAACGAATAATAGCGAATACCTTCGAGAAGGTATTGGAACAATGGAGCCCGCTGTTCATTCTGCTGTTGCAAGTGGTCGAGAACCTCTACGGGGGCGAACTGACGCGCCCGCACCTTCAATCCAGTTTTCGTTTAGTGACGACATCATTGTTTGGAAAAACGGAGGGAGATCGCGTGTTCCTCCACGCTTGGCTGGCGACCCTTTCATTACAGGAATGGTCAAGTTTTTCAACTCAACGTTTTTCTCTATCCAAGCTTCCGACCAGTCGACTTTAACAAGATACGCGAAATCCTTCGATTTTGTCTTGATGGTTCTTGAGAAGGAGGGATTAGAAAAGACTCCTCCGAACATATACTCACTTTGTCTCAGTCATCTCAAAGCTGAGCCTTTGAGCGAAAAAGGAAAATACCTTCTTTACACCTGTATGAGATCGCCAGCCCGACGCATGGCAGCTCTTCGGCTGAGCAAACATTACCGGCGCAATTCAGCGCTATTGAGGCAAATTCCGATAACAGATGATGAACGTGCAACCCTTATTCAGGCTCACAAGATGGCTCCTGATCTGCGCCAGCCCGAGTCTAACGCTCATCCAGACCTCACGGAGTATCTTGGACTTGACATCGATCCTGAAGAACTCATCAAAAGTCTCAGGTCTTTCTCCGCATTTTTTATCTTGGAATGGCAAAAAATCCGTAAAGCCATTTTTAAAGAGTTCCCTAAAGAAGTTGATGAATTTATCTCCTTTTCAAGAACTTTGAAGGAGAGTGAGCCCGGCATGCTGGGGCCTCGAACGACCTCAACCGAAATGAGTGTTGGGGGCTGCTTTGAGATTGTCAAACGGATTGATCATCCTTTCTTGACAGAACGTTTTGTTGTCGATTACCTGGGGCCTTCTACGGGAAAACAAGACATTAGTGAGGTGGCGAAAGAAACATGGGATTTCAAGGCTTGCACATCGAAATCCGCCAAGATCAATTGGCTAAAAGAAATCCCTGAGCAATATTACAACCATAGTAGTAGCAGACTTTGTATCCCTTCAGCCTGGTCCAACCTGAAACCAGGCACAAGAGGATATCCAACTTTAAAGAAATCCTGGGTCGGTAAACTTTTCTCTGTGTTTCCAGTGCGGCCTTTGCTAGGGCACTCAATTTCAGAGCAAGTGTGTATGGCGTGGATTTTTGCTTCAGATCGGCACCAGCTGTCAAATATGCGCTGGATGACTATCGAAGATTTGGCAATCACAGACAACTCGATATCGACAGTACTTGATCCTCATACGATTAAACACCGAGCCTCCCGAACTAGTGGCACCTCTTACGCTGAGGCTTCTGAAAAAGAAAAGGATTTTCCTTCAGTTGAGGGGCACATCTATAGGAGGAAGCAGCCAGTTTATAACGCGATAATGGCGCATAAAGCGCAGTTAGAAGCAGCCTCGAAAAATGGACTGGTCACCGGTGAGTCCTTCACGGAAGACGTTAAAGATTTATGGTTCTTCAGTGAGATTCGTGATGATTCGCAAAATCGTTGTTTTCGTTTTTGGCAGCAGAACCGCAGTAACTTGGAACTTCTCTTATGTGCTATGAGCGGCAGTCTCTCGAACCAATATCTCTTAGAAAATTGTCCTGAGGCCGAGCTATTCTTGCAGGCTATCAAGAAAGCCTATTTGCTTGGTGCAGTGAAAGGTAGTCCCAGTGGCGGAGGGCAAATAGGTGTTGGGGTTTCTCATGTAGCGCGCCTGGTTGTGAATATTGCAAATGGCAAGTTGTATGCTGAGGAATCGACGCCGCTTTCGAATAACAGTGACGTAGGTATATCGGACGAAGATCATCAGCGTTCTATTGTCCGTGATGCGGCATTGCATAACCATAGCGTTGAAACAAAGCTGAATGTGTACGCAAATAAATTGCCAGCTTACATTGCCAAATCATCGAGATTTGGCGCGAGAGTCGGCGATGAAATGGTCAGTATGGCAAGCCAACTTGGAGTAGTGAAGTTGGAAAACACTTCGCTATCGACCATGACCGAATTGCGTAAATCTCTCGGCATATCGACAAGGGCTGAAAGAGACCTTGAACAGATAAATGAAATCCTCGAACAGGTTGATTTAGAGGAGTTCGCTGTCGATGAGTTGGGATTGATGACTGACGGTGATGGGAAAACAGTAGTCATAAGGCATCCAATCACAATCGCCTTAATTCAGTCTGCACTAGACTCCTTGGATCGCCAGTTGAGCGTTCTCGAATACAGTAATGAGAAGCGCCTTCAGAAAGCTGTCATGAAGTATATGTATCTCAAAATGCTGTTATCTGAAAAGTTCACTCCTTCTGAAATAGCGGAAGCCAACGAACTTTATGAAGATGTTGTGTTCCCCATGTCTGACATCTTAGTCTGAGAGAGGCCCGCTGTGGTAAGCGCTGAAATAATTGATAAATATGTAGAAAAAGAGGGATCGGATCCAAGTTTCTCAGGCTATTTAATTGCTGACCGATGGGAGTGCGTCGATGATACTGAAATTCTTAGGAATGCCGATGGAGAACCGAAACTTGACCATAATGGAAATACCCATCATTTCGCATTCAGTATTGATATTTCGAGCGCGTATGAAGGCTTATCCGTAGAAACAGAGTTTACTATCAAATTGATGTTGTTGAATCACAATCGCCTGATCGATGGTGTTCTTTTCGGTAAAGAGAGCAGTATCAGAAATCAGCTTAATCACTACTCTCGCCTCCAAAGAGCCTGCAAAAATACAGGAATTCGCTCTTATGCTGAGATCAATAAACAAAGCCTCGCTGATTTTTGTCGGGCAGTTGTTGCTCCCGAAGCAAGAGTAGGTACGTCGCTGCCTCTCTACATTGCTTATCGATCATACATCACTCTGATTTCTGTGCTTGAACAAATTCAAGATAACAAGGCCATTTTTGGGCTTACTGATGCTCCATCGTGTTCAATTCGTGCGGACAAATGTATTGAAATGGTCAAACCGCTGATTAGCGCTGAAACGAATTGGAAAGAGTGGATCAAAGGCGGAACTCTGGGAAACGTTCCGATAGAAATTGCGCTTCTGATGCTCCAAGAAGGTCTCGGATTTGAAGAGTCTATTGAGCTGAAATCCCTAATAGCGATTGTTCAAGGCGTTTCAGAGGTGTCAATAGAACGTCAGATGCCTTCACGGGCCTCAATTGCCCAAGCTTTGAAGGCGTTTCTAACGGGGAATTATCGCCGGGACGCAGATGGTGTTTACAGAATCTATAGGCGAAAAAGGCAGGGGGTGCTAAGCGAAGTAGCATATAGATCGCCTAAAAAACGAGGAAAAGTAAAACACACATTTGCTATTGCTGAAAGGATTTTCGACAAATACGAAGCCATGGGTGGCAACATAAATTCCATGCTCTTGCCTAGCTCTCTCGAAGAGATGAATGACCGGGTGCGCTTTGCTGTCTACCGATGCTCCGCAATGATTTCGATTCTTACAGGTGCACGACGATCAGAACTCAAATCCCTTCCGAGGGATTCATTTAATATCGATGAAAAGGGAAACGCCACCTTTGTTTCACGGATCAAAAAGACAAATCACGGGGTCGAGACGGAGCGCTCCGTCACGATACATGCGGCTCACTTTGCCGGTATCGCATTACGTCTAAATAACCCAGGAATTCACCACCCTGATGATAAGAAAAGAGCATTGCTACAGGTATATGTACCGTGGAGGCAGTCGCCTTTCGACGGAACAGAGTGGAATCGATATTTGTATGGCGAAGATAGGGCTGGGCGTGGTTCCGGACGCAGCCTCGGCTTAAAAGGCTTTTACGAGAAAATGCTCGCAGCCCTAATCAATGATTTTGATCCTGGAAGATACCCCCTCTCAAGCCACCGATTCAGGCATACCTGGGCAGAAATCGCCATTCGACGGTTCGACGGCAATGTTCCAGAAGCTATCCGAAATCACTTCCGTCATTGGTTCGGTTCTTTCATGACCATGGATTATCTCAGAGATAAAGTGAAAGCTGATCTGCCTGAGATCAACCGTCAGTATATGCGCGAGCTGATCCACCGTGCGGCTTCGGGCCAAGAGGAGTTCTTCGGTCCTTCAGGTCGCTATCTACTCTCTCGCATTCGTGAAATAGAACTCTTAACCCCGGAAGGTATCGATGAATTGCTCTCCGAGTTTGATGTTTTGGAGGTGCATGAATATTCCTACTGCATGATGCCGAAGGCTCAAAAAACGTTGGCTAAGTGCTATGACAAAGCTACTCAGACACCCCAGTACGGTAATGCGAAATGGGAACATTGCGGAGGATGTGCTGGCCGCCTCGCACTTGCGAACCATAAGGATGTCATTCAGCGAATCGGAATGCGTGAGCAGGAAGTCATGGCATCGCGAGCAGGATTGGGACTCGATGCACTCAGCTCCTTATCCAAGAAAGTTATCAGACAGTGTGAAGTCGCGTTGGAAGACTTCGAGAAACACATTCCGCTCGTTGATATTACTTCGGACGAGGAGGAAATCTTCTGATGGCTCGGTTCGATCTTCCCCGCAAGCCAAAAGTAGACCCCGACGAGTATCCAGATTGGGCAAACAACGCAAATGAGAGAAAAACCTACGACGCTGTTAAAAGTCGTATTGAGGAAATCGAGCAGCTGATAAAAACCTCCAAGGCTCCACTATCTGCCTCCGAGCGCAAAATCGCGAAGTCGGTGATATGTAAAAGCTTGGGATTGAGCCCGTCCTACATCGCAAAGCACCATGAGCTTAATGAACACGTTGAGGCTCACCAGCGCAGGTTAAACCGTTTGTCTGAGGGCTTGAAGGAAGTAAAAGCTCAGCAGCAATCCAATGCCAAAAAGCCTGAGGCTATGAATAAGCCAGATCTGGTTGCGGAGGTAAAAAAGCTAAGAAAGCAAATGGCTGAACGCTCCTCTGAGCTTTACGTGGAACAACTTCAGTGGCTCTTGGAGAACGGTTTAGCTGAATCTCAGGTGATCGCGAAGAATAGAGTAAAGGCTCTCCAAGATGAAATCCTGGCTTTGCAGTCTCGCAATTCCAAGCTCAACAGCGCGGTTCAAATTCTCAAGGAGGAAATGATCGCTGCAATGAGAGCGTCTAAATCTCACTCATCGTCAGTGATTTCTTTGCTCAAGAGCACGGATGATCCGGACTCCGTTGTGCAGATCATGAAAACCTCCAGCAAGCGGGGCAAGTAGCAATGGCAAACGGGCAGCAGTTAGGAAAGGATAATGAAAAAAAAGTTAAAGATTGGATCGAAGCCCGTGATGATGCTGGCGACTACCTGGACTATGAGCGCCGAGGCAAGATTAATCGTAAGTCGCTTTTTGAGGAGCTAGACTTTTCGCGCTCTGTCGTTACCCAAAACTCTGCGGTATATAAACTTCTCACTCAAGCTGAGGAGCGTTGGTATGGCAAAAAGCCTGAGGATGACAAGTCGCTTAAGGCAGCCTCCCAGCGCTCTGAGCGCGAGTCTGACCTGAAAGCTGCTGAGAATGCCCGACTGATGGATGAACTGGCGCGGGTCAAGGCTGAAAATGCACTCTTGAAGAAAAAACTCCGGCAGTATGCCGCAATGGCCGACGTGCTAGCAGAAACTGGGATTGCGCCTCGATGATAATTCAAATCGCAAAGGCCCGGCCATACTGTCATTTTTCTGCCTACGAAGTTGCAGCGGACGGCACGTATATGAGTCGTGCCAGAACACTCGTCGTTAAACTTCCTGAGTATTGCGCAAGTGCGGCAGCGGTAGGCACTGTCTGGCGCGTTTTGGGTCCGGTCAAGTCCCGTGAATATCAACGCGACGGATTTACGATACGAGAGGACCTGATCAAGCCTAAAAAACCGACAATGCTACGCCCTAATGGGGAGCTTCTCGCAACTTGGATTAGTGACAATGTTGCGGGTGTGGGCATTACCAAAGCTCGGCGATTGGTTCGTGCGTACAGCAGCGAAGAACTCAATCACATCGCCAAGACCGAAGACATCGAGGCGTTGTCTTCGGTAAACGGCATTTCCCCTAATACCGCGAAATTGATCATAGACGAGTGGCCTACTGAGGCAATGTGGGCCGCGCTGGAGTTCTTACAGGAATCCCGTCTGCCAATGGGCGTGGCCAAACGATTGGCCCGAGTCTATGGGGATGAGGTGATGTGTAAGCTTCGCACTGACCCCTTCGTTCTTACTGCATTTGGAGTGTCGTTTGAGGATATTCTTGACCGAGTTGGAAAGCTCTCAATCGCTGTTTCAGACGAGTCCTTGCTGGCCGCAATTGCTGAAAAGGTTGCCTTGGCCTACGGCCACAAAACCGGCTCCACTGTCGTGCCTGAAAAGATCCTGATAGAACAAGCTAAGACCGTTTGTCAGGAGCTATCGGTTCCACTCGAACGAATGGTTGAATCAGCGCTTTATAAAGGGACCTTTGTGCCCGCTGAGAGTGGCTATCAGCTTGTTGGGAGCGCAATCCAAGAAGCCTCTGTCGCCAAGTTTTTAGCTCAGTGTGCAAGCCGTGAGACGGGTGCAGACTCTTTTTTCGCAACATGGGAGTTTTCTCTAACGGATGATGTCATAGAACATGCTTTGTGTGATTTTGAGCAAAGTCTGCCGTTTGCTATGACCGCTGAGCAGCGAGCAGCCGTTTCTGGAGTTGTTAGGTCGAATGTAGCGGTAATTTCCGGCGGAGCCGGGACAGGAAAAACTACCATTCTTTTGGCAGCTCTGGCGCTATACGAGGCAGTCTCTACGAGTATGCCAATATTACTTGTTGCGCTTTCTGGCAGGGCCGCTCAGCGCATGGCAGAGGCAACAGGTCGTGAGGCAATGACCATTGCCAAGTTGATCGCTAACCATCTGGGCGACAATAAGCCCGACTTGCCAAACCATTTGTTGCTGGTTGTGGACGAGGCGTCCATGGTGGACCTGCTATCGGCCTACCGCCTCATCGGGATATTACCGAATGCGACACGGATCATCCTGGTCGGGGATGTTGCTCAACTGCCGCCCGTTGGAGCAGGTCTCGTATTCCACTGCGCGATGCAAAGTGACCTGCCAGTATTTGAGTTAAAACAAGTCAAGCGGCAAGGTGAAGACTCCAGTATCCACAGACTTGCGACCGGCATTCGTAACTCAGAATATTCCGATTCAATGCTAACTAGCCCCACGAACGACGTTATTTATACATCTGACGTATGTGAGTCAACGATCATATCCGCGTACCTGAAAGGCGGCGGTCCTGAGCAAGCCGTTGTTCTTGCTCCTACGCGCAAAGGGCCGCTCGGAGTGAAAGCCGTTAACAAGCTCATCCAGTCACACTTCGATAAGGATCGGCCTCAAGTAGTGCATTACGTCGATTCCGATTATGGATGGATCCGATGGGTGACCTCATCCGACTCAGAGCTGCGGTTGGGTGATCAGGTGATGGTCACTGTAAACGACTATGAAGAGGACATCCGCAACGGCGACTTGGGAACCATTACTGAGGTTTATGATGAACCTCGGGACGGTTGTTATGGGGTCGTGAACATTGATGGGCGTGATCTAGAAATAAACCAAGCTGTTTTGGAGAAGCTGGAGCTTGGCTACGCCATCACAATTCACAAGAGTCAGGGCTCTCAGTGGTCGACCTGTCTGCTTCTATTGCCTCACTATGCGAAGCACATGCTGGACCAGACGTTGCTCTATACAGCTGTTACACGGCCTTCTGAGAAGCTGGTAATCATCGGCGATAAATTGCAGATTCAAAGTGCTATCAATCGAGGGTCCAGTGTTTGTGAACGAACTACCAATTTACTGTCGAGATTGGAAAACCAAGTGTTGGGTTAAATTACTTTTGGGCCAATCATAGTTGTGATCTCCTCGTAAATGCATAAACATATTTTTTACGCAGTTGCAGTAAGGTGTCAAGGGTTTTGGCGGGCCCGCAGCTGCGGAGCGCGGAGGCACCGAATTCTTTATGCCACTGACTTACTTCACTCTCAATGGAATGAAGTCGATCATTGAACCCCGCGCATGACCGGCGAGGGCGCAGTCTCTAGCGCTTCCCAGCGAGGGGGTGGTAATTTTATCGTTCAAACTGTAATCAGCGCATATTAAGAATATACCCAAAATTGAAAGAGGCTTTCATGGTGGTTCGCAGTCTCTTCTGAATCGGGGTAAGTCCACTTGTAAACAAAAACGGACACTCGGGCGCTACCGCTTTTGAGATGACTCTTGGTTAGAGTCTACCTTCCTATACGGTATTATAGATAGCGCAAATCATGGACGTCACGTTATTGCGTGGAAATGCGCCGAATACTGGGGTAAGATCTTGTTTTCTATGATGACTCGTCCACGCCTTTGCAATAATCAAGGCCCTATCTAATTCCTGTTAAATTCGAGGTCACATGGGAGCATCGGAGATGATTTCAGCAATCTCAGCAATATTTGCCGGTACTGCCACCCTGATTTCGTATTGGATGTACCGAGATAACAAGTCCTTACGGCGCAATGATCGAATCATGAGCCTTCGCGTTCGAGCCTGCGAGCTTCATTCCCGAGCATCAAATGTCCTGAGCAAATTTGTTCTGGTCACAAAAATTGGCCCTGAGCCCGAGGCGGATTCTTCGATCATGAACCGATATCAGGGACTTTTGGATATAACCGAGAATCTTGATTCGTTTCTCGTTCGGGCCGCATCAGAGGCTACGGATGCACGGCTAGATGATATGGAATTGAGCCTGAGACGAATTGAGGGCGAGCTGAAGTCGAACGAGCAGAAATTGAACCTGGTCCTCGACAGAATTTAACAAGCCACGTCACACGGATGCCCTTGTCTTCGCTTTGCTGCGTCAATGTCACCGGTGCGCTCCGCGTTATGTGAATGGAAACAGATGAAGCAGGTTTACCCAGTTCGTTATCGAAGAAGTGACGTCGAGGGTGGCGGCACCTATTTCATAGTTGCGAATGACGTCAGCGAAGCCGAAGAAATCGCCTTTTCTTGTATTGCCAACAACCCACCTCCCCAGTCGGAGGGGCCGGAACGACCAGCGAGTTACGGGAGACGTATCGCTAAGGTCTGGGTAATGGACACCTGGGCACAGCCCACGGAAACTGACAAAGTGGGCCTGATTGGCAGCGGTTCAGAAGTTTTGCTGGCCAAGGCTTTGGCTTTGTACGTTAGGGAGAACAACGAACTCCACTAAGCACATAACAAGGCGCTCAAATTCGTTACGGCCACGAACGGCGTGGCCTGCACCGGACAGCCACTGCTGCGCAGCGGCTGCGGTTTTAGCTTGGGGCTATATGCTCAGCCTAGCCGGCACCAACCAAGGGAACTTAACCATCGGATGACAAATAAAAAAGACCTGTCAGAACGCGATATCTGCTCCAAGTTCATCACGCCCGCGTTGGAGCAGGCGGGCTGGGACATGCAGAAACAAGTCCGCGAAGAAGTCGGCTTCACCGATGGCCGTATTTATGTGAAGGGGAATCTCACCACCCGAGGCAAGCGCAAGCGGGCGGATTACATCCTTTACTACAAACCCAACATCCCAGTTGCCATCATTGAGGCCAAAGACAATAAGCACTCAGTCATGGCAGGTATACAGCAGGGGCTGGATTACGCCACCATTCTGGATATACCCACGGTATTCAGCAGCAACGGCGATGGCTTTTATGAGCATGATCGCACCGACGCAAGCGGCAGTGTCGAGCGCGAACTCCCGCTGCACGACTTCCCAACGCCAGAACAGCTCTGGGAGCGTTACAAACGCTATAAAGGTATCACCACCCCAGAAGCTGAGCGTATCAGTGCCCAGGATTACTTCTTCGACGGCACTAGCCGTAGCCCTCGCTATTACCAGCAGATCGCCATCAACCGCACGGTAGAGGCGATTGCCAAAGGCCAGCAGCGCATCCTGCTTACCATGGCCACGGGCACCGGTAAAACATACACCGCCTTTCAGATTATTCACAGACTGTGGAAGGCCGGGGCCAAGAAGCGCATCCTGTTTCTGGCTGACCGCAATGCCTTGATTGACCAGACACGGCGTGGCGATTTCCGCCATTTCAAAGACAAAATGACGGTCATCAAAAAGAAGAAGATAGACAAATCCTACGAAATCTATCTGGCGTTGTATCAAGGCTTAACCAACTACGATGAAGACAAGGATGCCTACCGCGAATTCAGTCGGGATTTCTTCGATCTGATCGTTATCGACGAGTGCCACCGTGGCAGTGCCTCGGAAGACAGTGCCTGGCGTGAGATTCTGAACTATTTCCAAACTGCGACCCACATTGGCCTTACCGCCACACCCAAGGAAACCGAAACCGTTTCCAGCACCGAGTACTTCGGCGACCCGATTTACACGTACTCGCTCAAGCAGGGCATACAAGATGGCTTTCTTGCCCCCTACAAGGTGCTGCGGGTTGGATTAAATGTCGATCTGGAAGGTTGGCGACCGGAAGCCGGCAAAACCGACAAAAGCGGCCAATTGGTAGATGATCGCATCTACAACCCCAAGGATTACGACAAGAGCCTAGTTATCGACGAACGCACCGAAACCGTGGCCAACAAGATCACCGAATACCTGAGCAAGACCAACCGCTTCGACAAAGCTATCGTGTTCTGCGTGGATATCGACCACGCCCAGCGTATGCGAGCCGCACTGACCAATGCCAACAGCGATCTCATGGCGCAGAACCCCAAATACGTCATGCAAATCACAGGAGATAACGATGAAGGCAAGCGCGAGCTGGACAACTTCATCAACCCGGAAGAACGCTACCCGGTAATCGCGACTACTTCCAAGTTGATGACGACGGGCGTCGATGCACAAACCTGCAAGCTGATTGTGCTCGACAGCAACATCGGCTCCATGACCGAATTCAAGCAGATCATCGGGCGCGGCACCCGCATCAACGAAGAATTTGGCAAAACCTTCTTCACTATTCTGGATTTCCGTAATGTTACCGACCTCTTCGCCGACCCGGATTTCGACGGCGACCCGGTGCGCGTCAAAGAGCTGGGTGAGGAGGACAGCTTTGATACCCCCGAAGAGGAAATCGCGCAAGATGAAACCATCACCGATGAAGCAGGCGAGGAAATCGTCTTCGATCCACCAACCGCCCCACCGGAAATTATCACCGGCGGTGAGATCATCAGCGAGCCTCGCCCCAAGTATTACGTCAACGGCGTCAATGTCGCTATCCTCAACGAGCGCATCCAGTACATGGACGGCGACGGCAAGCTGATCACAGGCAGCCTGAAGGACTACACCCGGCAAAAAGTACGCGAGCAATACCAGTCGCTGGATGATTTTTTCAATAAGTGGCATAGCACCGATAAAAAACAGGCCATCATCGACGAGCTGACCGAACAGGGCATCGTGCTGGAAAACCTGAAAGAAGCCATCGGCAAGGAAATGGACATTTTCGACATGATCTGCCACACCGCTTTCGACCAGCCGCCGCTCACCCGCGCCGAGCGTGCTAAACAGGTGAAAAAGCGAGATGTATTCACCCAATACGGTGAACAAGCACGCAAGGTGCTCGACGCGCTGCTGGACAAATACGCCGATGAAGGCATCGAGAACATCGAAGATATCAATGTGCTCAAGGTCAACCCCTTCGCCCAGTTCGGCACCCCAACCGAAATCATCAAACTGTTTGGCGGCAAGCCTCAATATTTGCAAGCCTTGACCCAACTGGAACAGGCCCTGTATCAAGCGGCCTGAAGCGCTAACAAGAGAGTAGTTACCGAATGGCAAACGTATCAGGCATCGTAAAATCCGCCCGCAAAATCATGCGCCAGGACACCGGCACCGGCAGCGACGAGCTGCGCATTCTGCAACTGGGCTGGATGCTGTTTCTGAAAATTTTCAGCGACAAGGACAAAGAGCTGGAGCTGATGGACGACAACTACACCTCGCCCATCCCGGCTGAACTGCATTGGGATGAATGGGCCGGTGACGACGAAGGCATGACCGGCGACGAGCTGTTGCAGTTTGTCGATCGCAAGCTGTTCCCCACGCTGTCGGAAATAGACCTGTCTACCGCCAACCGCCGTGCCGTGTTGGTGCATGAAGTGTTTGCCAACAACTACAACTACATGAAATCCGGAATTCACCTGCGCCAGGTGATCAACAAGCTCAACGAAATCGACTTCAATAACAGCAAAGACCTCCACCTTTTCGGCCAGATTTACGAAACCTTCCTCAGCGAACTGCAAAGCGCCGGTACCCTGGGCGAATTCTACACCCCGCGCGCTGTTACCCAGTTTATGACCGAGATGGTCAACCCCGCCCACGGCGAAATCGTGCTCGACCCGGCCTGCGGTACGGGCGGTTTTCTAACAGCGGTGATCGAGCACCTCAAGACGGGCGCAAGTAACGTGGCGGAGCGTGAAGCCATCGCCAACAATGTGCGCGGCTGGGAATACAAGCCGCTGCCCTACATGCTGGCCAACACCAACCTGATCCTGCACGACATCATCACCCCGAATATCCAGTTTGGCGACTCGCTGCAACGCCCGCTGAGTGAATACAGCCGCAAAGATCGGGTGGATGTTATCATCGCCAACCCGCCTTTTGGTGGCGTGGTCTCCAACAACAACGAAAACAACTTTCCGCAAACCTACCGCACCAAAGAATCGGCAGACCTGTTCCTGATCCTGATGATCCACTTGCTCAAGGATGGCGGCCGCGCTGCCATCGTGCTGCCCGATGGCTCGCTCTCCGGAGAAGGAGTGAAACAGCGAATTCGCCAGAAGTTGCTGGAAGACTGTAACTTGCACACAATCGTGCGTTTGCCAAATTCCGTTTTTCAACCTTATGCCTCCGTGGCCGCCAACCTGTTGTTCTTCACCAAGGGCGAGCCAACAAAACACGTCTGGTATTACGACCATAAACTGCCAGAAGGCTACAAGGCATACTCCAAAACTAGACCGATCCAGTTGGCGGAGTTCGACACCCTTAAAAGCTGGTGGGCTGATCGGGAGACTAACGACCAAGCTTGGAAAGTGAGTGTCGACACGTTGAAGGCTGACAATTACAACCTGGATATCAAAAACCCGCGCGGGTCCACTGCTGACCAAAAGTATAGCAGCGTAGAGTTGCTCAGCCTGCTGCAGGATTCTTTTGAAAAGAGCGATCAGCTATTGCGGCAGCTTCATAAGGAGTTAGAGCAGTGAGCAAGTCAGTACTGATAGGTGATTTTCTTCGTCGGATTAAAAGGCCGATAGACCTTGATCCCTCGACAAGATATAAACTCGTAACAGTTAAGCTCAAGCATAAGGGCGTAGTATTGAGAGAAGAGAAAATCGGCGCGAACATTAAGTCAAAAATGTACCAGGTGAGAGAGGGGGATTTTATTCTTTCTGGCATTGATGCTAGAAATGGTGCATTTGGTATCGTGCCTCCTGAGCTTGATGGTGCAGTCGTCACAAATGACTTTTGGTATTTCGAAATTGATGATGAGGTTGTCGATAAGGATTTTTTCCTTGAGCTTACGGCAACGCATTGGTTTGATGAAATTTGCCGGAAAGGCAGTGATGGAACAACACAGCGAATTCGGTTGCAGAAAGCTAAATTCTTCAGCCAGCGGATTCATTTGCCTGATTTGGAAGAGCAGAAATTATTCAATAAAAAGTTCCAAGCCGTAAGAGCGCTCGAAGCCCAGATCAAACAAAGCCAGACATACGCCGAAGGCCTTATGCAAGCGGTGTTAAGAGAAGCTTTTAGTCAAAACGATCAGTCGGAAGAGACACAGGTAAAACCTGAAGCGAGCGCCCATGCTTAACAGGCTCGCCAAACTAGCGCTGGTGTCCACAGCATTAGCACCCATTTGCCTGACGCTGTGGTTTGTCGAAATCAGCAGCGCATGGCAGCGGGGCGTGCCGTGGACGGAGAATCTGGCCGCCCATTGGCTGGTGGGAAGCGGTTATCTACTGGCAGCGCTGGTTTTGAGTGGCCTGTGCTTTGGTCTGGTGTGGCTGTCGGCCTCGCGCCACGGGCTGGAGCGTTTGCCAGTCAAAATCAAATCGGTCAAAACCGTGGACAAGGAGATCGTCGGCTTTCTGCTGGTTTACCTGCTGCCACTCATCAACCAGAGTCAGAGCACCATCAGTGTGCCGGTACTGGTGTTTGTGGCGGTAATCTTCTTTTTTATCGTCTACAACTCCCATGCCTACCACTTTAACCCCTTGCTGGGGTTCTTCGGCTATCACTTCTTTGAAGTGACTATCGAGGGTGACATCACCTATGTGCTCATTACTCGCCAGAATATCACCGACTGCAAGGCCGTCACGCAGGTGGTGCAATTAACCGAATACATGATCCTGGATGCCAATCATGCCGAATAACAATAATCCGTCCAACCTGTTCGCCCTGGTCGATGACCAAGATGTGCCCATTCGCCGCATACCGCTGGTAGCAGCATTGAATGCCGAGCTGGCGCAACTGTTCGCCGAGCAGCAGGCGACTTTTTTGGGTGACAAGCAGTCCATTGCCTTCACCGGCAGCTATAATGTGGATGAGGGCGAAATCTTCACCCTTGACGACTACCCCTTGCCGCCCGCCATCGGCCAGGCCATCGGCAACCCGCTGACCTGCCCGGTGCTTAACCTTGCGACCGAAACCCACCGTATCAAGGCCCTGTTCAGCGGCATCTGGACCCCTACGAGCCAAAGCGTGAACTTTCAGGTATTCGATGCCGGCAAATTGCTCTCGAACCGCTGGACTCTGATCGGCTTACCGATTCATGCGGGCGATACCTACAAGCGCCTTGAAGAGCCCGGCTTGATACTGCAAGACAAACTCACCGCCCACTTCCACAACGGCATCCTGTATTTCAGCTCCTACCACAACACCAAACGCTTTCTGGACCTGGCGGACTACTACCGCGAAGCCACCGACACCGATCTAGATGATTTTGCCGCTATCGATCTTTTTGCCTTTGAAGATGCTGTAAGCTTCAAGGAGCAGGCCGACTCCATCATCCGCAAGAAAATCGCTCTGTTACAGAAAAATGAAGTGCTGAAGGATATCGCCGTCACCGATATTCAAACCGTCGCCAACAATTTCAATGCCGAATTACCTGAAGAACACCACATCAGCATTGTCGTCAACGACGACGGCAAGCTGGTCATCCCCGAAGACAAGAAACAACTGAAAGAACTCATCCGCTTTCTGGATGAAGACTATGTAACGGCACCATTGACAAAACGAAAATGCCTCACCAATTCCAAGCAGTACCTGTAGGTAGAGTCTTGACAGAAAGGGAATATAACAAGGCGCTGCTGTCGGACAAATTTGCCGCAGGGCGCGGCGTGGCGGACCGAAGGATTCTACGGTTAGTTCCAGATTTAAAGTCGGTTCTCTTGGATATCGAAGCTTGGCGAACGATGATTCTTGAACCCTACAAACGGTTTGGCCCCCGGTGTCTATATGGTTGGGGCTTTCATCGGAGATGGCAGAGTTGTTGGCGTCATGGAAGGACGACAACCAATAGTCAGGGTTTTGTCGTCTAAACCGGACGCGCTGGGCCGGTCCTTCGGCCACGGCACTGAATAGATCTAATTCCGGAACTCTGACACCTGGCGTTCCAGGTTCGCGTACATTGCCAGAAGATCGTCCTCGTTGAGCTTTCCTCTAGTGGTTTTCTTAGCCCTA
>MRWG01001092.1_pt1 | contig 19617 bp, 13 predicted proteins | sample 1013341 | NCBI WGS metagenome assembly MRWG01 (sample SAMN06117577, study PRJNA244670) | biofilm metagenome | biome: Water; feature: Cathode Biofilm; material: Biofilm; isolation source: microbial consortium enriched at the cathode of a solar microbial fuel cell | place: USA: District of Columbia ... | reverse complement strand
GCGTGGATTTGATCTACGGCTATCCCGGCGGGGCCATCATGCCCGTCTACGATGAACTCTATAAATTCCAGGACCGGCTCACCCATGTGCTTACCCGCCATGAACAGGGGGCTGTACACGCGGCCCAGGGATACGCACGGGTTTCCGGAAGGGTAGGGGTGGCCATGGCCACTTCGGGGCCGGGGGCGACCAACCTGGTCACCGGAATAGCGGATGCCCAGATAGACTCGACACCCGTGGTATGTATCACCGGGCAGGTACCCCGGCACTTGCTCGGGTCCGACGCCTTTCAGGAAACAGATATCATCGGGATATCCACCCCTGTTACCAAATGGAATTACCAGGTCACCAGGGCGTCAGAGATCCCGGAGATCATGGCAAAAGCCTTTTACATAGCCAGGTCCGGGCGCCCCGGTCCGGTATTGATCGATATCACCAAAAATGCCCAGTTCGATGAACTGGATTTTAGCTACGAGCCCTGCAATGCCGTACGCAGTTATAACCCGTACCCGAAGCCGGACCCCAAAGCCATTGATGCTGCGGCAGCACTGATCAACTCGGCCAAAAAACCCTATATCGTCTACGGGCAGGGCGTGATCCTCGGGCAGGCGGAAGAGCAGTTGAAAGCCCTCGTGGAAAAAGCGGGGATCCCGGCAGCATGGACCATCCTGGGACTGTCTGCCATGGATACAGACCACCCCCTCAATGTGGGCATGGTGGGGATGCACGGAAACTACGGCCCCAACATCCTGACCAACGAATGCGACCTGCTGATTGCCATTGGGATGCGTTTTGACGACCGTGTAACGGGCGACCTCAATACCTACGCCAAACAAGCCAGGATCATCCACTTTGAAATAGACCCCGCCGAAATTGACAAAAATGTAAAGGTCGATATCGCTGTCCTGGGCAATGCCAGAGATTCCCTGGAACTGCTGCTTCCCAAAATAAAGAAGAACAGCCATAAGGATTGGCATGACAAATTCAAGGAGAAATACCGGGAAGAGTACGATGCGGTCATCAAGAACGACCTGCAGCCTACCAAAGCAGGGCTCACCATGGGCGAGGTAGTGGAAGCGATCAACAAAGCTTCTGGGAATAAGGCCGTCGTGGTGAGCGATGTTGGCCAGCACCAGATGGTTACCTGCCGCTATGCCAGGTTTAAGCAGACCAAAAGCAATATCACCTCCGGTGGCCTTGGGACCATGGGCTTTGCCCTGCCCGCGGCAATTGGCGCCAAGATGGCGGCCATGGACCGGGAAGTGGTGGCCATCATCGGGGATGGAGGCTACCAGATGAACATACAGGAACTGGCTACCATTTTCCAGAACAAGACCCCTGTAAAAATCGTAGTCCTCAACAATGACCACCTCGGGATGGTGCGCCAATGGCAGGAACTTTTCTTCGAGCGCCGCTACGCCTCTACGGTCATGACCAACCCCGACTTCGTGAAAATTGCCGAAGGCTACCATATCAAGGCAAAAAGGGTGACCAAACGGGAAGAACTTGCTGCCACCGTAGAAGAGATGATGCAATCTCCGGAGGCGTATTTCCTGGAAGTCAAGGTGGAAAAAGAAGACAATGTTTTCCCGATGATCCCTTCCGGGGCCTCTGTTTCCGATATCCGATTAAAATAATGAGCATGAAAAAGCAATGGTTTACCATTTCCGTGTATTCGGAAAACAATGTAGGTTTGCTGAACCGCATCTCAGGGATCTTCCTGAAAAGGCATATCAATATAGAAAGCCTCAACGTGTCAAAATCTGAGATCGACGGGGTATCCAAGTTTACGGTAGTGGTGTTTACCACCGAGGATTGGACCCGCAAGATCGTAATGCAGATCGAAAAGCAAATAGAGGTGATCAAGGCCTTCTACCATACCGATGAAGAAACGATCTACCAGGAATCGGCCTTGTTCAAGATCGCATCCAACCTGCTCTTCGATGAGCGGCAGATCCAAAACATCATCAAGGAAAGCCATGCCCAGATCGTGACCGTTTCCAGGGAATTTTTTGTGCTGGCTAAAACCGGCAAAAGGGAAGAGATTGACGACATGTACCAACTGTTGGCCCCATTCGGCATCATGCAGTTTGTACGTTCTGGCCGCATTGCCGTAAGCAAGGCAGAAATGCGTATTTCCACCCTGCTGAAAGAATTCGAACATAAATAATTATAATAAGTATAATCAAACGAGAATAGTACAATGACAAACTACTTCAACACCCTATCGTTACGCGAGCAGTTGGCACAATTGGGTAAATGCCGCTTTATGGAGGCTTCAGAGTTTTCCGATGGGGTGTCCGCACTCAAGGGAAAGAAAATTGTGATCGTAGGCTGTGGCGCCCAGGGGCTCAACCAGGGGCTGAACATGCGCGACTCAGGGCTTGATGTTTCCTATACGCTTCGGGAGGCCGCTATTAAAGAACAAAGGGCTTCCTATAAAAATGCCACAGAAAACGGGTTTAAAGCAGGTACCTATAAGGAAATGGTCCCCACGGCCGACCTGCTGATCAACCTGACACCGGACAAACAACATACCGCCGTGATCTCGGCCGTCATGCCTTTAATGAAAAAAGGCGCTACCCTGTCCTATTCGCACGGGTTCAACATCGTGGAAGAAGGGATGCAAATCAGGAAGGACCTTACCGTGATCATGGTAGCCCCAAAAAGCCCGGGCTCAGAAGTGCGTGAAGAATATAAAAGGGGCTTTGGGGTCCCCACGTTGATCGCGGTCCACCCCGAAAATGACCCCGAAGGCAAAGGCCTGGAACAGGCCAAAGCCTATGCCGTAGGTACCGGTGGGCACAGGGCCGGGGTATTGGAGTCTTCCTTCGTGGCAGAAGTGAAATCTGACCTCATGGGCGAACAAACCATCTTATGTGGCCTGTTGCAAACCGGGTCCATCCTGTGTTTCGACAAAATGATCGCCGGGGGCATAGCACCCGGGCTGGCATCCAAGCTCATTCAATACGGTTGGGAAACCATCACCGAAGGCTTAAAGTACGGGGGTATTACCAATATGATGGACCGGCTTTCCAACCCCGCCAAAATAAAGGCATTTGAACTTTCGGAAGAGATGAAAGACATCATGAGGCCGCTCTTTTATAAGCACATGGACGATATAATGAGCGGGCATTTTTCCAAAACGATGATGGAGGACTGGGCCAATGACGATAAAAACCTGCTGACCTGGCGGGCAGCCACGGCGGAAACCGCCTTTGAAAAGACCGAGGCCGGACCCGATAAGATTTCTGAACAGGAGTACTACGATAAAGGCGTCCTCATGGTCGCGTTTGTCAGGGCCGGGGTAGAACTTGCCTACGAAGCAATGGTCGAATCGGGCATCATAGGGGAATCTGCCTACTATGAATCCCTGCACGAAACCCCCCTGATTGCCAATACCATCGCCAGGAAAAAACTCTATGAAATGAACCGGGTTATATCGGATACTGCCGAATATGGCTGCTACCTGTTTGACCATGCCTGCAAGCCGCTGCTAGCCGATTTCATGAAAGGTGTCAGCACTGATGTGATCGGGAAATCGTACGGTGCCGGGAAGGACCATGGGGTAGACAACGCCAAACTGATCGCTGTCAACAAGGCCCTGCGGGAACATCCGGTTGAAAAGGTGGGCGCTCGCCTAAGGGCTTCCATGACGGCAATGAAACCTATCCTGTAAAAAGGGTAGGGCAGGCCCCTTTTAGCGATCTACAAACAGCAATGAACACCACTAGCATGGAAACTAAAACAACCGCAATACCAAAACAGTTCCAGATAGCAGAACCCATCCACCAAAAACATTACCTGGTGAACGGGTCCCTGGAGACCTGGGACGGCCCAACGACCGAGGTATATTCCACCATTGCTTCGGGAACACCCTATGCCCCCACCTTGATCGGGAGTATCCCCGACATGGGCGAGCCCGAAGCCATGACCGCTCTGAACGCCGCCCTGGTGGCCTATGATGAAGGGAAAGGCGTATGGCCCACCATGAAAGTCAGCGACCGGATAGAGTGTATGGAAAAGTTTGTCCTTCAAATGCAGGCCAAGCGGGAACAGGTGGTTAAATTGCTGATGTGGGAAATCGGAAAATCACTTCCCGACTCCCAAAAGGAATTCGACCGTACGGTGGAATATATCCGTGATACGATTGAGGACTACAAGCAGCTGGACCGTAACTCGGCAAAATTTCAGAAACACGAAGGGGTCTATGCCCATATCCGCCGTGGACCACTGGGCGTGGTGCTTTGCCTTGGCCCCTACAACTATCCACTCAACGAGACCTTTGCCCTGCTCATACCGGCCATCATCATGGGGAATACGACCATTTTTAAGCCGGCCAAACACGGGGTGCTGTTGATTACCCCCCTTTTAGAAGCTTTTAACAACAGCTTTCCCAAAGGCGTGGTCAACATACTCTTTGGCCGGGGAAGGGCCGTGGCAGCACCCATCATGAAAACCGGCAAGGTAGACGTACTGGCCCTGATTGGCAACAGCAAATCGGCCAATGCCCTTCAGGAACAGCACCCCAAAAGCAACCGGCTCCGGCTGGTCCTTGGCCTGGAAGCTAAAAACCCCGCGATCGTCCTGCCCGATGCAGACCTCGACCTCAGTATCGATGAGTGCATTGCGGGCACCTTGTCCTTTAACGGTCAGCGGTGTACCGCCCTCAAGATTGTCTATGTGCATGAAGATATCAAAGAGGAGTTCCTAAAGCGCTTTGCAAAACGGGTAGATAGCCTGAAGTTTGGGAACCCCTGGGATAAGGACGTAAAACTGACCCCCCTGCCTGAACCCGGTAAGCCGGCCTATATACGGGAACTTATAGATGACGCGCTTTCCAAGGGAGCCAGCATCATCAATAAAAAAGGGGGGCAACAGAGCGAAAATTATATCTGGCCGGCTATCGTATATCCGGTTACCAAAGATATGCGCGCCTATCAGGAAGAGCAATTTGGCCCCCTGATCCCGGTAGTGTCCTTCAAGGATATTGAAGAACCCCTGGATGATATGGCAGAAAGCAATTACGGGCAACAAGTGAGCCTCTTTGGCAAGGATGTCTATACCCTGGCCCCGTTGATTGACACCCTGGTAAACCTGGTGTGCAGGGTAAACCTCAATAGTTCTTGCCAGCGCGGGCCCGATGTCTACCCCTTTACCGGCAGGAAAGATTCTGCCCAGTCTACCCTTAGTGTGCATGATGCATTACGGTCCTTTTCCATTCGGACCTTTGTGGCCTTCAAAGACAATGAGCTCAATACTGAGACCATAGAACAATTGCTCGAAACCAAACTCTCTAATTTTATCAGTACGGACTACATCCTGTAAAAACCGAAGGCTTGTTGCCGCAATCCGGCGCCTGCTTTGTCGGGCGTTGGAAGCGGCTGTGCCGCGGTTATTCCCGCTCTTTCCCCCAATTGTATGTTAAATTAACTTAAACACGTATTGTGGGGATTCAATTATGTTAATATAACATATATACTGGGTAATCTTCCATAGCCCCGCTGCTGTAGTTCCCCTTAATTTTGCATTGAATGTTTTTACCTCGCCCCGGGGCATTGGTATGCCATGGCAGCGGGTGAAACCAAAATCGATGAATATGGCATTAGCAAAATCCAATACGAAAGCATTGATAGCCCTGGCTATGGGGGGCTTTGGGATTGGCCTGACGGAATTCGTCATCATGGGGATTCTGCCCGATGTGGCTTCCAGCCTGGCGATCTCTATCCCGCAGGCAGGCCATTTTATAGCCGCTTACGCCCTTGGGGTGGTGGTAGGGGCCCCGTTGTTGACCGCGCTGGGTGGCAAATGGCCCTCGCACAAGGTACTCTGGTACCTCATGGTTTGGTTTACGGTTTTTAATACCCTTTCCGCCTTTGCGTATGATTACTATTCCCTGTTGCTCATCCGCTTTATGTCGGGCCTTCCGCATGGGGCGTTCTTTGGGATAGGGGCGGTGGTGGCCGGGAAACTGGCCCGCGAAGGGAAAGCGCCCCAGGCCATAGCCACCATGTTTGGCGGCCTGACGGTTGCCAACGTGATCGGGGTTCCGATAGGCACCTATTTAGGGCACCATTTTGATTGGAGTGTTTCCTTTTTAATGGTGGGGTTCATTGGCCTGTTGACCCTGGCGAGTATTTATCTCTGGATGCCACACCTTCCTCGGTCCAGCGAGAAGGGCCTGGGCAAAGACCTGCAGGTATTCAAACGTCCGGAGTTGTGGGCATTGATCCTGCTGACCACCATTGGGACCGGTGGGTTTTTTGCCTGGTACAGCTATATCGCCCCCCTGGTCACCAAGGTAGCGGGCTGGCCCGAATACATGGTGGGCTACGCCATGATCCTGGCGGGTCTGGGAATGGTGGTTGGAAACTTCCTGGGGGCTAAGATGGCCGAAAAGCTATCCCCTTTGCGGGCTGTGGCCACCAGCCTTACCCTGATGGTGACGGTCTTGCTGATCAATTCCTGGCTGGCCTTTAACCCCTATGCCGTCATGGCCATGACCTTTATCATCGGTGCAGTGGCTTTTACGGTGGCAACGCCCATTCAAATGGCGATTATCAATACCTCCAAAGGTTCTGAATCATTGGGCTCTTCCATGAACCAGAGCGCCTTTAATATGGGAAATGCTTCCGGGGCATATTTTGCCGGGTTACCCATTGCCTATGGCTTTGGGGTCCCGGCAGCAAGCCTGGTTGGGGCGGCGATGGCGGCCTTTGGTGTAGCGCTTGCCGTGGCCTTGCTGGTATTGCGCCGTCAACAAGGTGACAGGAAAAAGCGATTGGCCTACCACGGCTAGGAAAAATATTTTGGCATGGAAAAGAAAATTCCCGACTGTGAACGCCTTCCCAGTTCCATAAAGGTGCCGGGGGCCATCTCACAGGCGGGAATTTGGTTGCTATCTAGAGGTTGGCTGCCAGCCAATCGCCTACATCACTGGTCTTATAGGCTTTGCCGCCTTCGGCCAGGTCTTCGGTGACCACGCCAGCGTCCAGCGATTTGTTGACCACGTCCCTGATGGCCAGGGCTTCCTCCTGCAGGTCAAAACCTTCAAACATCATGGCTGCAGACAATACCGTGGCCAGGGGGTTGGCGATGTCCTTGCCTGCGGCCTGGGGGTACGAACCATGGATGGGTTCGTACAGGGCGATCTGCTCGCCAACGGAGGCCGACGGCATAAGGCCCATAGACCCTGAAATAACCGAGGCTTCATCGGTAAGGATGTCGCCGAACAAGTTTTCGGTAATCAGCACGTCATACGCCTTTGGCCATTGTACCAGTCGCATGGCCACGGCATCGACAAATTCATAGGTTACGGCTACCTCGGGATACTCCTTTTCCATGGCCTGAACGGTTTCCCTCCACAGGCGTGAAGATTCCAAAACGTTTGCCTTATCCACGCAGCAAAGTTTCTTGGAGCGTTTCATGGCCAATTCAAACCCCTTTCTGGCCAGGCGCTGGATTTCTTTCCGCGTATAGGTGCAGGTGTCATAGGCGGTATCCCCGTTGTCTTCGCGCCCCCGCTTCCCGAAATAGATCCCACCGGTGAGTTCCCTTAGGAACACCAGGTCGGTCCCTTCAATACGCTCCCTTTTCAAAGGCGATTTGTCAATAAGCGAAGGAAAGGTAAAGGTGGGGCGCACGTTGGCGAAAAGGCCGAGTTTCTTGCGCATTTTTAAAAGCCCCTGCTCCGGCCTTACTTTGGCCGAGGGGTCGTTGTCAAACCTGGGATGCCCAATGGCCCCAAACAACACGGCATCTGCGGTCCGGCAGATTTCATGGGTTTCATCGGGGTAGGGGTCACCTACGGCATCGATGGCTGCTGCGCCGGTCAAGGCTGGTTTCCAATGGATTTGGTGATCAAATTTTTTTGCAACCGCGTCGCATACTTTGACGGCCTGGTCGATGACCTCGGGGCCAATACCGTCTCCTGCCAAAAGGGCAATATTCAAATTCATCCAGTGTTATTTAGGTGGTTAAATAATATTCAGCATTTTTTCTGTGGCCTTGATGGCCGAAACGGTCTGGTCACTATCCAGTCCGCGGGTGACCAGATCCCTGCCATTGTTCTGCCAGGTGATGATGGTCTCGCAAAGCGCATCCGAATTGCTCCCGGGCGGGATCCGCACCGCGTAATCAACCAATTGCGGCAATTCAAGCTTCCTGGACTTGTACACCTTGCGAAGGGCATTCATAAAGGCGTCAAACTGCCCGTCGCCCTGGGCGTTCTCCTCATGCGAAACCCCGTCGATCTCCACACTTACCGTGGTAGACGGTTTTAGGCCCTTGGCATGGGTCAGCACATATGACCGGACAAATACCTTTTGCTGGAAATTATTGCTGTCCAGGACGTCGGATATAATATAGGGCAGGTCTTCCCGGGTGACCTTTTCCTTTTTATCGCCCAATTCTATGATACGTTCGGTGACCTTTTTGAGTTCCTCGTCGTTCAGGGTAAGCCCCAACTCCTGCAGGTTCTTTTGGATGTTTGCCTTCCCGGAGGTTTTCCCCAGGGCGTATTTCCGCTTGCGGCCAAAGCGTTCGGGGAGGAGGTCGTTAAAATAAAGGTTCTTTTTATTGTCCCCATCGGCATGGATGCCTGCGGTCTGGGTAAAAACATTTTCGCCAACAATGGGTTTGTTCGCCGGGATCCCAAAACCCGTAAAGGTGGAGACCAGTTTGCTGACTTTGTACAGGGCCGATTCTTTAACCCCTATGGCCACCTCCGGCATAAAATCGTTGATGACAGCCACAACGCTTGCCAGGGGGGCATTTCCGGCCCTTTCCCCCATGCCGTTCACCGTCAGGTGAAGGCCATGGCAACCAGCTTTTAACGCTTCCATGACGTTGGCCACACTAAGGTCATAATCGTTATGGCCATGGAAATCTATATGCTTATCCGGATAACGCCCGGTAATACGGGAAATAAATTCGAAAGCCTCCGAAGGGGTAAGGATCCCCAGGGTATCGGGAAGCAGCAGCCGTTTAATCGGTTGGGTCGCCAGGAAATCCAGGAACTGAAAAACATAATCCGGGGAATTCCGCATGCCATTGCTCCAATCTTCCAGGTAGACATTGGTTTCAATCCCCTCTTTTTTCGCCAATTCTATGACCTTGCCCACATCTGCAAAATGCTGTTCCGGGGTTCTTTTCAACTGGTGGGTCAGGTGGTTGAGCGATCCCTTGGTGAGCAGGTTTTGCACCTTGGCCCCGGCTTTCAGCATCCAGTCGATAGAACTGCCGTTGTCCACAAAGGTCAACACTTCCACCCGGTCTAGGTAGCCATGCTCATCGGCCCATCGGGTAATTTGCCGGACCGAATCAAATTCCCCCTCGGATACGCGCGCAGAGGCCACCTCAATGCGGTCCACTTTTAATTCCTCAAGCAGCAGTTTGGCCAGGGTCAGTTTTTCTGAAGCGGCAAAAGATACCCCGGAGGTTTGTTCACCATCCCTGAGGGTAGTATCCATGATTTCAATCGGTCTTTTTTTCATGGCGCGCGGCGCTGTGGGAAGATTCCGGGGGAAGTGGGTGCGAAAGGGAACCCCTTTATTATACACCCCGCAAAAACAGCATTAATCGTTTATAGTGGTGCTTGCTTTTCAAAGGCCCTGATTTCCTCTTTGAGGTTCAACAGGTAGTCAATGTCATCAAAGCCATTCAACATATTGTCTTTCTTATATCCGTTGATATCAAATTGCTCCTTTTCCCCGGTGGCAAGGATGGTAATGGATTGGTCGGGCAGGCTGATTTCCAGCTTCGCCTTGGGATCGGCTTCAATGGCTTCAAAAATTTTCTGAAGGAATTCGGCACTGACCTGTACGGGTAATACGCCAATATTCAGGCAATTACCCCTGAATATATCGGCGAAGAAACTGGAGACCACACAGCGGAAACCATAATCATATATGGCCCATGCGGCATGTTCCCGGGAAGATCCCGATCCGAAGTTTTTACCGCCTACCAGGATTTTCCCGGAATAAATGGGGTTGTTCAGTACAAAGTGTTCTTTGGGGGTATCATCGGGGTGGTACCTCCAGTCGCGGAACAGGTTGTCGCCAAACCCTTTTCTTTCGGTAGCTTTCAGGAAGCGTGCCGGGATGATCTGGTCGGTGTCCACGTTCTCGATGGGAAGGGGTACCGCGGTGCTTTTTAAAATATTGAATTTATCGTATGCCATTGTTTCTTTGCTCTAATGGGGTTTGGAGTTGTGTTTCTGTTTATACGGTTTCCATGGTCATTAACTCCCGCGGATCGGTAACCTTTCCGGTTATCGCGGCGGCAGCGGCAACCAGCGGGCTGGCCAGGAGGGTCCTGGCCCCGGGGCCTTGTCGCCCCTCAAAATTCCGGTTCGAAGTACTCACCGCGTACTTGCCGGCGGGGATCTTGTCGTCATTCATGGCAAGGCAGGCGGAACATCCCGGTTCCCGGAGTTCGAACCCGGCTTCTTCCAGGATATCCAACAGGCCTTCTTCACGGATCGCCGCCTCGACCTTGTGGGAGCCAGGTACCAGCCATGCGGTAACATTGTCGGCTTTTTTATGGCCTTTTACGATTTGCGCGAAGGCCCTGAAATCTTCGATGCGGCCATTGGTGCAACTGCCCAGGAATACGAAATCGATCTTCTTGCCCAGCATGTTCTCGCCTTCGTGGAAATCCATGTATTCCAGTGACTTCTTGTAGGTGGCAACGCCCCCTTCGACCATGTTGGCCTGGGGAATCCCATGAGAAATCCCAATGCCCATCCCCGGGTTGGTGCCATAGGTGATCATGGGTTCAATATCGGCACCGTTAAAGGTTACCTCCTTGTCAAAGATGGCATCCTCATCGGATTTAAGGGTCTTCCAATACGCCATTGCCTTATCCCAGGCAGCCCCTTTTGGGGTAAATTCCCGCCCTTTGATATAAGCGAAGGTCTTTTCGTCCGGGGCAATCATTCCGCCCCTGGCGCCCATTTCTATACTCAGGTTGCAAACGGTCATCCTGCCTTCCATAGACATGTTGCGGAAAACCTCCCCCGCATATTCCACGAAATAGCCGGTGGCCCCCGAAGTGGTCAGCCTGGAAATAATATACAGGGCCACGTCCTTGGGCGTTACCCCCCTGCTGAGTTCCCCGTGTATGTTGATGCGCATCCGCTTGGGTTTGGGTTGCATAATGCACTGTGTGGCAAGTACCATTTCTACCTCCGAGGTACCGATGCCGAAGGCAATGGCCCCAAAAGCCCCATGGGTAGACGTATGCGAGTCGCCGCACACGATAGTGGCGCCGGGGACCGTGATGCCATTCTCAGGCCCGATCACGTGTACAATCCCGTTTTTTTCATGACCCAGGCCCCAATAGGGGATGCCGTGTTCGGCGGCATTTTGCTCGAGGGCCTTAAGTTGGTTGGCCGACAGGGGGTCTTTCACCGGGAGGTGCTGGTTCCTGGTAGGGGTGTTGTGGTCTGCCGTGGCAAACGTACGCTCCGGGTGCAGTACCTTGATCCCCCGGTTTTTGAGTCCGAGGAAGGCCACCGGGCTGGTAACCTCATGGACCAAATGCCGGTCTATAAAAAGTACTTCGGGTCCGTTCTCAATGCGTTTGATGACGTGTGAATCCCAAACTTTGTCGAATAATGTCTTGCTCATTTGTGTCTCTCTAATGTTGTTCCGGCCTAAAGGCCTTATAAACAGGGGTACAAAAGTACAAAATAACTCCTATTTAAACGCAGCGGAAGCCCTGTTAAATTACGATGTTCAAGGAGGCATTTAGGATAATATCCCCTTGATTATCAGAAGGATGCTATGGTAATCCGCAGTTCGCTAGCATTCTGCGAAAAAACGACCAGACTGGCCGCGTATCCCCACCTCCCGGTTTAACAGCAAAGGCAGACAGTTTAACATTCCACTAACGTAATCGGTTCAGCGCGTTCTTTACCTTTAATCCAACTGAACATTCCTAATCAATGTAGTCATTTCCAAATGAAACAAAAGTACTCCATCAGAACGCTTGGGGCCTTGCTGGGATTTTTGCTGTGCAGTTCCCTGGGCACCTCCCAATCTTTAGACCTCCCCCGGGCCAGCCAAATGGCCCAGGTATCCCAACGAATCGGTATTACCGACGTAACGATTAACTATTCCCGGCCCAGTGTTGCCGAACGCCCCGTATGGGGGCAATTAGTGCCCTACGGGATGAACAACCTGGGTTTTGGCACTGCCGTGGAATCTCCCTGGAGGGCCGGTGCCAATGAGAATACGGTGATTACCTTCAGCGACCCGGTGAGCATAGAAGGGCAGCCCCTGGCAGCGGGCAGCTACGGCCTGCACATGGTCATCCACGAAGATGACAGGGCCACGATTATTTTTTCCAAAAACCACACTGCCTGGGGCAGTTACTTTTACGACCCGGCCGAAGACGCGCTGCGTGTCGAGGTGGCCACCCGGGAAATCCCCTATACCGAACAGCTCACCTACTTGTTTCAGGAGGTGGAAGCCAACAGCGCGGAAGCCTGCCTCAATTGGGAAAAAAAGCAAATCCCTTTTACGGTGGGAGTCGATGTTAAAGAAGTGGTCCTGGCCGATATCCGAAGGAAATTACAGGATTCCCCGGGCTTTAACCGCCAGAATTGGGAACAGGCCACCGCTTTTGCCCTGGCCAACGGGGGCGACCTGGAAGAGGCGCTCGCCTGGGTAAATACAGCGATTTCAGGACCTTTTGTAGGACAGAAGACCTTCGCCAACCTGCAGTTAAAAGCCCAGATCCTCGAAAAAATGGGAAAAACCGCGGAGGCCGATGCGCTCATGGCAGAGGCCCTGCCACTGGGTACCGTTTTTGAAATTCACCAGCATGGAAGGCAGCTCATCGCCCGGGACCAGGAGGGGAAAGCCCTGGAGGTATTTAAATGGAACGCCAAACACCATAAGGATACCTGGCCGGTAAGCTACGGCCTGGCGCGGGGCTATTCGGCCAACGGCGATTACAAATCGGCCCTGAAACACCTGAAGGTGGCCTCGGGCAGGGCGCCAGACCAGGTAAACAAGGACGCGATTGCCGCCAATATACAGAAACTGGAAAAAGGGGAGGATATCAATTGAGCCCCCGATTTTTATGATTAATTGTTGTTAGGAAAGCCGGATTTGTATCCGGCTTTTTTAGCTGATATACGTCCAGATATCTTTATGCCTGGATAGCTGTGCCTGCGTAACGCGTATGGGGAGGTTTTTTTCCATAGACAGCCGGGGGTCTCCCTTGAGGACCTGCTGGGCGTGGAAACGGGCCGTTTTCAGGATGTCGCGGTCTTTGATCACATCGGCAATCTTCAGGTTGAGCACCCCGCTCTGCTGGGTCCCCATCAGGTCGCCCGGCCCGCGGAGCCTTAAATCCACCTCCGCGATCTCAAAACCGTCATTGGTTTGTACCATGGTCTCCAGCCGTGTCCTGGCCTCCGAGGAAAGCTTGTGGCCTGTCATCAGGATACAGTAACTCTGCTCCGCCCCACGGCCCACCCGCCCGCGCAGCTGGTGCAACTGGGAAAGCCCGAAACGTTCCGCGCTCTCAATGACCATTACGCTGGCATTGGGGATGTTGACGCCCACTTCGATAACCGTGGTAGCCACCATGATCTGTGTCTGCCCTTTGGCGAAGCGTTCCATTTCAATATCCTTGTCTTCTGCCTTCATCTGCCCGTGCACGATAGAGATCTGGTAGTTGGGCAAGGGGAATTCCCGGGCCATGCTTTCATAGCCGTCCATCAGGTCCTTGTAATCCAGGGCCTCCGATTCCTGGATAAGGGGGTACACCACATAGACCTGCCGGCCTTTCCCGATTTCATCTTTCAGGAAGCGGAAGACTTTCAGCCGGTTGGTGTCGTAGCGGTGGACGGTTTTTACCGCTTTCCGGCCCGGGGGGAGTTCGTCGATCACCGATATGTCCAGGTCCCCGTAAAGGCTCATGGCCAGGGTCCTGGGGATAGGGGTGGCCGTCATGATAAGGATGTGGGGCGGTATTTCGTTTTTATGCCAGAGCTTGGAGCGCTGGGCCACCCCAAAGCGGTGCTGTTCATCGATGATGGCCAGCCCCAGGTTGTGAAACTGTACCCGGTCTTCCAGCACGGCATGGGTTCCTACAAGGATATGCAGGCTGCCGTCTTCGAGGGCGGCATGTATCTCGTTGCGGGCCTTCTTTTTCACGGATCCGGTGAGCAAAGCCGAAGAAAGGTCGATACCGCCCAGGAGCTCCCGGATGCTGTTGTAGTGCTGTATGGCCAGGATCTCGGTAGGGGCCACGATACAGGCCTGGAAACCGTTGTCCACGGCCAGCAACATGGCCATGAGGGCCACAATGGTCTTTCCGGAGCCCACATCGCCCTGTAGCAACCGGTTCATCTGCGCCTTGCTCCCCAGGTCGGCCCGGATTTCACGGATCACCTTTTTCTGGGCGCCGGTTAGCTTAAACGGCAGGTGCTCGTGAAAGAAGGTATTGAAATAATAACCCACCTTTTCAAAAGGGTGGCCTTTGATTTTTAGTTTGCGATACCGGTTCTTTAGCAGGAGTTGCAGTTGGATGTAAAAAAACTCCTCAAACTTCAGGCGGAACTGGGCCCTGGCCAAAAGGGCCTGGTTTTTTGGGAAATGGATATTGAACATAGCCTCATCCTTTCCGGGCAACCGCAATTCCTGGAGCAGGTAGGGGGGAAGGGTCTCCGCAAAGCGCCCCTTGTGTTCCATGAACAACTGCTGCATGAGCCGGTTGAGCACCCGGTTGGTCACCCCTTTTTTCTGAAGTTTTTCAGTAGATGGGTATACCGGTTGCATGGCTACCCTGTAGCCTTTCTGGTGCTCGGACAGCAACTCCATCTCGGGGTGTGGCATGGAAAACCGCCCGCTGTACCATTGGACACGCCCGAAGACCACATAAGGGGTGTTTATTTCCAGGTTTTCACGGATCCACTTTTGTCCGTGGAACCATACCAGTTCCATTTCCCCGCTGTCATCGGCAAAGGTAGCTACCAGCCGCTTCCCTTTTTTTTGCTCCACGGTTTTCAGGTGGATGATCTTGCCCACCACCTGTACCTCGGCATTGGTGCGTTGTAGCTGGCTGATCGTGTAGTATCGCGTTTTGTCAATATACCGGTTGGGGAACAGGTGGAGCAGGTCCTGGTAGGAATGCACCCCCAGTTCTGAGGCCAGCAGGGAAGCCCGGTTGGGGCCTACGCCTTTCAGGTAGGTGAGCGGGGTTTGAAGGACACTGGCATTCATCCGACTAAAATAACGGATACCCCAGTCAACTGCAAGGGCTCAAAATAGTAAATTTGATGTACTTTGCATCCCATATCTGCCATGAAACAATTTATACGTACCCTATTGCTCCTCTGGGGCATTGCATTGGCCGCCCAGGAACAGCCGGCAGTCGACGTTCTCCGGGCCTGGATAGCCGTTGAACCCGATCCGGTCCGGAAAAGCGTGGATGGCCGCGCGGAGTACAGCTTCAAAATACTGGAGCCGTCAGATTCGGACTACCTGGACGCCAGGGCCATGGATTTTGACCAGGTCCTCCTTAACGGGCGTAAAGTGAAGTACCGGAACCTGCAGACTGGGATCAGCCTGTATAAGCGTTTTAAAAAGGGGCGGACCTATCAACTTCGCCTGGATTATCACGCCCGGCCTATACAAGGCGTTTATTTTATTGGTTGGGGGGATAGCATTCCCGACAACAACCAGGTCTGGACCCAGGGACAGGGAAAATACAGCAGCCATTGGGTGCCTAGTTTTGACGATATGAGGGAAAAAGTGGAATTTGACCTTCGTATTACCTTCGATGATCGGTATGAAGTGGCGGCTAATGGCAAGCTTGTAGGGGCCAGCGCGTCTGGAGGCAAGAAGTCCTGGCAGTTTGATATGCGCCACCCGATGAGCTCCTACCTGCTGGCATTCGCCATAGGCAAGTATGCAAAACAATCCCTGAAAACCGCCTCGGGCATCCCCGTTCATCTGTACTATTATCCTTCCGACAGTCTGAAGGTAGAGCCCACCTACCGCCATAGCCGCCGGATTTTCGATTTTCTGGAGCAGGAAATCGGCGTTCCCTACCCCTGGCAGGAATACCGCCAGGTGCCGGTACGCGATTTCCTCTATGCCGGGATGGAGAATACGGGCTGCACCCTGTTTTCGGACGGGTATATGGTAGATAGCGTGGCGTTCATTGACCGCAATTATGTAAATGTGAATGCCCATGAACTGGCCCACCAGTGGTTTGGCAACCTGGTGACAGAGGTGTCGGGCAGGGACCATTGGCTGCATGAAGGTTTTGCCACCTATTATGCCTACCTGGCGGAAAAGGAGATCTTTGGGGAAGACCATTTTTACTGGAGGTTTTTTGAAACCGCAAAGGACCTGTTACGCCTTTCGGAAGAGGGTCGTGGCGAAGCCCTGACCGACCCTGGCGCGGGAAGCCTTACCTTTTATGAAAAAGGTGCCTGGGCGTTGTATGTGCTTAGGGAAACCTTAGGGGAGGAAGCGTTTAGGGCGGGGATAAAAAGTTACCTGGATCGGTACCGTTTTGGCAATGCCACCGTTTCCGATTTCATTTCTGAAATGGAACGGATATCGGGCAGGGACCTGCAACCCTTTGTAGCGGAATGGTTGCAGGCAACGGAATTCCCGTACCACAAAGGTTTAAGCCTGTTGGCCTCACGCTGCCGCAGCCTGGAGGAGTTCCTTTTGTTGCAACGCGAACTTACGGCCACTACCGCCCCCAATGAACCCATCATACGGCGGTATTGGGAAGGACAGGAGTCGTCCCGGTGGAAGGAGGCGGTAGTAAAGACGTACTTCAATTCGCTTTCGGAAGAATTCATTGGGAACGCCCTGTCGGTCAACGACTGGAAAATCCGGCAGGCGATTGCCATGGAAACCGCGCAGGTCCCCGCGGGTTTGAAAGCCAGCTACGAGTCGTTACTGGCCGACCCCAGCTATACTACCAGGGAGGCCATTTTGTACAAGCTCTGGATCTATTTTGACGGGGACCGGCAACGGTACCTGGACCAGTGCCGCGACATCATTGGGTTGCCCAACCACAATGTGCGCCTGTTGTGGTTGACGCTGGCCCTGCTGACATCCGGCTACGAAACGGAGGCAAAGCCGCGCTATCTGGAAGAGCTACGGGGCTATACTTCCGAAGCCTACAACTTTGAGACCCGGCAGCTGGCTTTTCAGTACCTGAAAGAAGTTTTTGATTTTAGCGATGCCAATTTGCAAGACCTGGTCCGGGCTACCGTACATCACAGCTGGCAGTTTAGAAGTTACGCCAGGGCCCTGCTCGATGAATTGTTGAAAAGCCAGCGGTACCTGGACAGGATTGCCCAACTCTCCGGAGAACTAAAAGAAGAAGAATTACGTTATATTAGGCTAAAACTTGTAGCAGAATGAGGGCCTTGGTAATTTCAGGTGGAGGGAGCAAAGGGGCATTTGCCGGTGGGGTGGCCCAATTCCTGCTGGAGGAACTTGGGCATAAGTACGACTTGTTCCTGGGAACCTCTACCGGGAGTTTGCTGATCTCCCACCTCGCTTTGAACAAAATCCAAAAAATCCGGGACGTGTATACCTCGGTAAACCAGGACAGCATTTTCAGCAACCGTCCCTTTACCATCAATAAGAAGTATGGGGTGTCGACGATTGGGATCGACCACTGGAACGTTTTAAAGAACTTTTACCGCGGGAGTAAAACCTTTGGGGAAAGCCATAACCTGCTGGACCTCATCAAGTCGACCCTCACCGAAAGGGAATTCAAGACCCTGAAGAACGGGGACAAGGATATTGTGGTCACCGTTTCTAACCTGTCCCTGAACCAGGTGGAGTACAAATCGATCAAGGATTTTTCCTATGCCGATTTTTGCGAGTGGATATGGATCTCCTGTAATTACACACCCTTTATGAGCCTGGTGCGAAAGGAAGGCTGTGAATATGCCGACGGGGGCCTTGGGAGCATGGTGCCCATCGAAGAGGCGGTTAAGCGGGGTGCCACCGTCATCGATGCGATCATCCTGCATACCGAGGTTACCCATTACAACCGCTTGCCGGCCAAAAATGTCTTCTCGCTGCTTACCAGCATGTTCAGTTTTATGCTCGACAGGATTGAGCGACAGAATATCCGCATAGGAAAGTTTGTTGCCAGGCACAATGATGCCATTATCAACTTCTACTATACGCCAACCGTGCTCACCACCAACTCACTCATCTTTGAAAAGGAAAAAATGACAGCCTGGTGGGAGAGTGGGTTCACTTTTGCCAAGACCAAGAATATGGAATTGAGCGAGATAGATCCGGAATAAAAAGGGTTACCAAAGCTCGCCGATCTCCCTTTTGATATACGCCAGGGCGGTCGTGGAGGGCGACTGCTTGTCCATGGTTTCGTTAAGGATATCTTCCCGCAGCTTGCTGGCGGAGTCACTGGAGCTCATCCCGGCTTTACGGATGGACTGGATGGTGGCACTTTTGGCCGCCTTGATGATGTTCCAGCATTCATCGCTCATATAGATTTGCTGAGACAGGTTATGTTCAAATTCGTTCTCTATATGCCGGATCAACAGGTTTTCGTATTCCGCCTTATCAGAAGACTTTGGGGCGATACGCACCACCAGGCTGGGGATGGCGATCCGCTCCAGGAAAAGGGCCATCCGTTCATAGGCCTGCAACCGCAGGGGCAAAGCACTTTTCTGGGATTCTTTGTGCAACAGGAACCTCCTGCGCCCTTCTTCGTTATTGGTGTGCAATCTGAAAAAATAAAAAGCCACTGCGCCGGTGACCACGGCAGGCAGCAAATAGGCAAAAAGTTGAAAAATTCCGTCTCCGGTCATATTTTTTGGTTTTTTGGTGGGTTAACTGTTGCAAGAACGAATGATTTTCCCAAAAAGTATACACCTTCACTGCCCGGGTTCCTGCAGCAACCCCGCGGTATGGCGGGGCCAGCCCTTGCTTAATTCTTGACGTTGTCTTTCAGGGTCTTAAAAAACGCTTCATAGTTGGGGCGTATCGCTAGGCGGGTGGTAGTTTCTATATTCAAGCCTTCGACCCCCTTGCCGATGGCCATGACCCGATCTTCCTTTACCCCGAGGGAGGCACTCATTTTCCGGCCTATGGCAACCGCCCGCAACGCGCTTAATTCCAGGTTGTCTGCAGGCGCACCCTTTTCAAAATTCAGGGCATTGGCATGGCTTTCCACAGATAATTTTGTGTCCGGGTACCGTTTCAGGATTTCGGCGATTGTACCGAGATAGGTTGAGGCATTGTCTTGCAGGGCAAAACTTTTGTCATTGTCCCCGAAAAGGAGGGTGTTGTCCAATGCCAGGACCACCATATTGTTGCTTACGCCAATCCTGGCCGATTCGCCCATGGTCTTCTTCAGATCGGTAAGGATCTGCAGGGTGGTCGAATCAATCCGCGTTAGCGCGTCACTGATAGAGCGCAACTGCCGCTCGGTGCGTTGTATGTTCGAGAGTGATTCGCTAATGCTTGCTGTTTTCTTGCTCGATTCTTCGGTGATCCTGTTCAGGTTTGTCAGCAAGGTGGCGTTGGTTTGCCGGAGGCCGGCCAATTCGGCTTCGATAGCCACCACTTTGGCTGCGCTGGCCGCTTCGTT
>MRWG01001090.1_pt1 | contig 19622 bp, 11 predicted proteins | sample 1013341 | NCBI WGS metagenome assembly MRWG01 (sample SAMN06117577, study PRJNA244670) | biofilm metagenome | biome: Water; feature: Cathode Biofilm; material: Biofilm; isolation source: microbial consortium enriched at the cathode of a solar microbial fuel cell | place: USA: District of Columbia ... | reverse complement strand
CGCCCGGCCCACCCCGGGTCGTGGGCGCCGATCAGACGCAGGTACGCGTCGTGAACCAAAGCCGTGGGCTGAAGCGTCTGCCCGGGGGGAAGGCGACGCAGACGCGAGGCCGCGAGGCGCCGGAGTTCCTCATAGACCACGGGCAGCAGTTCGGACGCCGCGAGCCGGTCCCCCTCGCCCGCGGCACGGAGCGTCCGGCTGAGTTCCTGCTCGCGATCGGCGTCACCGGGATGTCCCTGTGGCTTGGCGACCATGGCCCCCGATTCTGCCCGCCCTGAACTCCCCGCACAAGGGGCAGGCGGGGACTTCGAGGCCCCAGGTGCAGTCTGCGTGGTCATCAGCATGGGCGCCTCATGCAGAGAGTCCGATTTTTCCGTCCACGCTGGACCGCGCCTTCTGAAAACTTCGGACTGGGCGAAGAGAAGACCCGCCCACGCCGGGCCTGGGGAGGAACCACACGATGACCCGCCTGCTCCGCACCACCCTCACGCTGCTCGCCCTGAGCGCCCTGGCGCCCTTCGCGTCAGCCAACGACACCACCTTCACCTACCAGGGCAGCCTCAAGGACGCCGGCGCCCCCGCCAACGGCGACTACCTCATGGCCTTCCGCCTCTACACCGCCGAGACGGACGGATCGCTGATCGGCTTCATCAATGCCGGCAACGTCAACGTAACCGACGGCGTCTTCACCGTCGACCTCGACTTCGGCCCCACGGACTTCAACGGCAGCGACCGCTGGCTCGAGATATCGGTCAGCGGCGTCACCCTCTCTCCACGCCAACCCATCACCCGGACCCCCTACGCCATCCAGACCCGCGGCCTGTACGCCGACGAGAACCGCGACATCGGCATCGGCGCCACCGACCTCGACTGGGACGTGCACCTCTACCGCAGCTTCCTCCCCGGCTCGCACCCTGCCGCGACCATGGGCATCGAGTGGGCCCAGATCTTCCTGGGGGGCGGCATCTCGCGTTGGCTCGAGTTCCGCGCGGGCGGGAGCCTCCCGATCACCGCCGGGCACGACGGCGCCCACATCCTTCGCGACGAAGGCTCCAAGCTCCACCTCTCCACCGAGCCCATCAAAAACGCCGCCTTCGTTGACCCCCAACTCACCCTCAGCGCCGACGGCCTGATGGGTCTGGGCGAGGTCAACCCCATGACCGCGCTGCACGTCCGAACAAGCGATCTCTCCCTCGGCGCCACCTCGATGACCAACGACGACATCAGCGTCGAAGCCGCCGACGCGGTCCTCGGGCTCTACAGCAGCAACTCCGGATCACGGGGCTCCGCGATCGCCATGGGCGAGATCATCGGCGGCATCCTCGTCGATAAGTGGGGCATCGGACGCAACACCTCAGGCTCGGGCAGCGCCATGTTCATCAAGTACGGCCCCAGCCCCGACTACTCCGCCAACCCAACCATCATGGCCTTCGACACCGACGGCGACGTCTACCTCCCCAACGGTCGCCTGGGCGTGGGCACCAGCAACCCGCAGCGTGCCATCGACGTTGTGGGCACGATCCGTGCCAGCGTCGTCGAGGTCACCGGCGCCGACCTCGCCGAGCGATTCCCCACCACGGGCGATGTCTCCGCCGAGCCCGGCATGGTCCTTGAGATCGACCCCCTCAACCCCGGTTCACTGCGTGTGAGCACCGGCGCGTACAGCAAGCTCGTCGCGGGCGTCGTCAGCGGCGCCAACGGCCTACCCGCCGGCACGATCATGGGCAACCTCCCAGGCCACGAAAGCGCGACCCCCATCGCCCTCTCCGGGCGCGTCTGGGTCCACGCCGACGCGTCAACGAGCGCCATCCGGCCCGGCGACCTGCTCACCACCGCCGAACTCCCCGGGCACGCGATGAAGGTCACCGATCCGAGCAGGAGCGTGGGCGCGGTCATCGGCAAGGCCATGTCCTCGCTCGATCGGGGCGAGACGGGCATGGTGCTCGTCATCGTTGGCCTCCAGTAGGCACATCTTCAGGAGCCGCACGATGATCACCACCACGATCGCACTCAGCGTGATGACCCTGGCCGGCGGGACCGAGCGGGCCCCGGCGCAGCCCCAGCAACCCCACCGTTGGGCCTACTGCGACCAGGAAGCCTACATCAATGGCATCCAGTTCCGAGGTGGCGGCATGGCCGGTAACGGATGGGACGGCAGCGGTCAGAACAGCACCACCATCTACTTCCATATCGAGAACACCACCAACGACTTCTCCATGGGCCAACGCCCAGCCATCCTCGCCGCGCTCGAGATCTGGTCGGATGTCGTCCGCATCAACTTCGTCGAGATCGGCGTCCCCAACGCAAACCGCTCCATCGATTTCCGATTCGTCACCGGAAACCACTGCAACATCGAGCCCGACGAGTGCGGCGACAGTGACTGTCCGTTCGACGGCCAGGGCGGCGTGCTCGCCCACGCCGGCTTCCCCCCGGGCGTTGGCTCGCAGTGCGTGGACCCGATGGAGGAGTCCTGGGCGGGCAATGTCCACTTCGACGAGGCCGAGTTCTGGGAGGCCGACGACGGGAACTCTGGCTTCAGCCTCGCCCTCATCGCCGCACACGAAGTCGGCCACGCCCTCGGGCTCACGCACGACACCGGGGGCGGCGGGCCGCACATCATGCGTCCCTCCTTCAACTCCGCCGACAGCTTCCAAATTCCCTCCAACTCCGACCGCTTCCACATCGGCAGCGGCTACGCCGCAGGGCAGGGCTCGATCCTCCCCTTCGAGCAGGGCGGAATCTGGGTCGCGCCGAACTGGCCCTTCGCGCAGCTTGGCATCCAGACCGCCCCGTTCACGACCGTGGGCGCCGCCGTCAGCGCTGTTCCTCCCCTCACCACCGGCGTGCCCATCAACATCGGAGCCGGGTCGTACCCCACGCCCGTCACGTTGAACCGCCCGTGCACCATCAACGCGATCGACGGGACCGTCACCATCGGCCAATAGGAGCCCACAATGCGACCCAAACGCATCACCGCAATGCTCGCCATCGCCTGCCCCTGCCTGGCCGCCGGGGCCCAGCCCTTCGTCATCGACTCGTACACCATCGACGGCGGCGGCGGCACGTCCACGGGCGGGACGTTCGAACTCTCCGGAACGATCGGCCAGCACGATGCGGGGGGCCTGCTCGCGGGGAGCGCCTACGAGGTCACCAGCGGCTTCTGGGCCCAGTCCGGATCCGGCTCATGCAACGTCGCAGACTTCGCCGCCCCCTATGGCACGCTCGACTTCACCGACATCATCGCCTTCCTCACGGCCTTCGGCGCGATGGACCCCCAGGCCGACCTCGCCGCGCCCACCGGAATCTTCGACTTCACCGACGTGATCGCCTTCTTGACGGCCTTCGGCGCTGGCTGCCCGTAGCAGGACCGGACGCGCCCAGCCACGCACACCCCGCCGATCGGCCTCGGCGCCCCACGAGTCATCGCGTGCGATGAGAACGCCCGCCGGGTCCGGTCAGAGCGCTTCAGCAAGCGTGCTTTTCCGATGGCTCGAAACCAACCGCCCCGAGGCTCACCCCCGCAAGGGAGCGGCCCGGCTCAGCCACCCTTCCGCATCGCGTCCAGCTCGGCCCACCGTGCGTAGAGGTCAGTCACCCGCTGATGGGCGTCCTTCAACTCTGTGTAGATTGTGCCGGCCCGCTTGTGATCAGAGGCGAGCGCTGGATCGGCAGCCTCCGCCTCTAGCCGCTCGACCAAGCTCTCGGCGGCGAGGATCGCTTCCTCCATGCCGTCGTACTCCAGCTGCAGCTTGTAGGAGAGCTTCGCCGGATTGGTCTGCCGCTGCTTCTTCGGCACCGCCCGAACGGGCCCGGGCCGGTCGGCCGTTGCACGATCCGCCGAGAACCCCGCCGCTTTCCATTGCTCCATCGAGGCGAACCACCTGGCCTCGCCGCGACCGTTGAGCGCCAGGTACTCCGTGGACACACGCTCGAGCAGGAAGCGATCGTGGGTGACCAGCACGATGGCGCCGGGAAACTCGAACAGCGCCTGCTCCAGAACCTCGAGCGTGGGGATATCGAGATCGTTCGTCGGTTCGTCGAGCAGCAGCACCTCCGCAGGCGAGAGCATCAGGTTCGCAATCAGCACCCGCGCCTGCTCGCCCCCGGAGAGATCGCCGATACGCGTCTCGAGCTGGTCCGCGTGGAAGAGAAACCGTGAGGCCCACCCCGACACATGCATCGGAACACCCCGGTAGTGCACCGTGTCACTCACCGGGCACAGCGCCTCCCGCAGCGTCCAGCTCTGATCGAGCGACTCCCGATGCTGGCTGAAGGTCACGACCCGCAGGTTGTCAGCCCGTTCGACCGCGCCCGAGTCCGGGAGCAGATCACCCGACAGCAGCCGCATCAGTGTGGTCTTGCCCGAGCCGTTCACGCCAATGAGCCCGACCCGCTGACCAGGCGTCAGCGTGAGATCAAGGGACTCGAAGAGCTGCTTGTCCCCCATCGACTTGGACACGCCGCGCAGAACCAGGAGCTTATTGGTCTTCCGCTCGGTAGCCTGAAACACAATCTGTGTGGTGCGCGAGGGCGCCAGGTTGCGGTCGGTGGTCGCTTTCAGTTCTTCACGCCGCTCCGCCGCCGCCTGAACCTGCGTCTTGTTTCGCGTCTGCCGCCCCTGAATGCCCTGCTGCAACCAGGCCGTATCGCGTCGCACCTGTACCGCGATGCTCGACTGGGCCGCCCGCTGGGCGTCAAGGAAGGCGGCCTTCCGCCGGACGAACTCGCTGTAGTTCCCCGACGCCTCGAACGCCCCCCCCGGGTAGGCCGTCGAAAGCTCGATCACGCGCGTCGCCGTATTCTCAAGGAACTGCCGATCGTGAGTCACGAAAATCATCGCGATCGACGCCTGCCGGACGAACCCCTCCAGCCAAAGCACACCCTCCAGATCGAGGTGGTTCGTCGGCTCATCGAGCATCAGCACCTCGGGCTCCTGCGCCAGCGCCCTGGCCAGCGAGAGCCGCTTGCGCCACCCCCCGGAAAGCGTCGCCGCGGACTGCTGCAGGTCGGAAAACCCCAGCTTCGAGAGCGCGATCGAGGCGCGTGTCGTCGGGTCCATGGCGTGATCGTGGTCATCGCCCAGGCCCGCTCGCACCACCGAGAGCGGCGTGGCGTCATCAGCAAACCGATCGTCCTGATCGACATACGCCGTCCGCAGGCCACGCTTCCGAACGATCTCCCCCGCATCAGGCTCAAGAACGCCCGCGAGGATCTTCATCAGCGTGGTCTTGCCACCCCCGTTCGGCCCGATCAGACCGATGCGCTCGCCCTCCGCGACATGCAGAGTCACGCCCTCGAACAGCGTCTTGGCGGGGTACGCCTTCATCAGGTTTTGGGCGCTGAGGAGGGTAGACATCTGGGCGTGCATCGTTCAGAAGAAAGGCTGGCCGGCAAAGGGCATGCAAATCCGCGCGGTTACGGTATCCGCCTCGCCCGCACGGTGCTCAAACCGCCGCACGAACGTGCCTCACCGAGTGGCCCAACGCCTCACACAGCGGCTGTGATGCGGTTGGAGCGAAACCAGTCGAGGGCCGTTCGCCTCACCCCGAGAACAACTGCCCGCATCGCCCCGCTCGGTCTGCCTGCGGCCAGCCCCCGCCGGCGGTGGGGGCGCCGACCCTCACAACGCCTCAGGGCGTGCCCTCCGCACGACGTCAACAAGCACCCCGGCCACGCCTCGATCCAGACCCCCGTGGACGCATGTGGGCGCCTCGTACCGGAGTCGAACCGCAACGCCGTAAACCGGCTCGACGATGCACCGGCGCCGGTGCTCTACCTTGTGGAAGGGGGTGCCGGATGACGCTCAGTCTCGCGCGCCCGTGAGATTCCCACGGCGAGATCGCCACGCCCTGGCACGCCCCACGCCGGTTGGCAGCGTCCTCCGCGCACGAAAGCGGCCAGCCCGGAAGAGCTGGCCGCAATGACTTCAGGCGACATATGCCTGGACTATGGGCACCCGGCGCCAAAGCCCGTCAGGAAGGCGACGACGTCCGAGAAGTCAAAGACACCGATCGGCTCGGCCAGATCCGCTTCGGGCGCCATGGCCCCAAAGGCCGACAGGTAAGCGATGACATCCGAGAAATCCAGCACGCCGTAGGGCTCGGCAAGATCAGAACCAGAGCACGGCGGCACGCCCGGGATCTCGACCACACCGTGCACCGGCGCGAACCGCTCGTTCCAGTCGTGCACGCCGTCGAACCAGAGGTCCGTCCCGTTCCAAAGGCCGACGAAGTTTTCGCGCACGCCCCCGTCGGGCTCGCCGGGAAGCCACTTGCGAAAGCCAGCCGGATCGCCGTCGGCCCAGGCGTACTCGCCCTCGTGCCCCGTGTCGGACAAGCCCAGCCAGAGATGCAGCGAGGGGCTCTCGGAGTTCGACAGGGCGTCACGCAGCCAGAGGTTCTCGGCGGCATCGTTGACCGTCACCAAGTCGCCGCCCATCGCCAGGGCCGCGGCCCGGCTCCGCTGCCAGTTCGCATCCTCAAGGAGGTAGTACGTGTTCCCGTTGTAAGAGAACGGTCCCGCATGCACGCCCGGAAGATCAACCTCGATGATGCCGTGCACGGGCGCGAAGCTCACGTTCCAGTCATTCTGGGCGTCGAACCACCCGGACGAGCCGCGGAACACACCCGCGTAGTTCTGGGCCGCGGCGCCGTTGGGCTCGCCGGGCAGCCAGGCCTCGTAGCTGTTGGCGTCGCCGGCGGTCCAGGCGTACAAGCCCTCGGAGTACCGATCGGTGTACCCGATCCAGACGTGACGCTGAACGCTGTCGAACTCGGTGACGTTGCTCCGCAGCCACGCGTTCTCGCCTGAGTCGTTCACTGTGACGAGATCGCCGCCCAGGCAACTCAGCCCCTTCAGCTGCGCCTGCTCCCAGGTCGCGTTGTCGAGCAGGTAGTACCCCTTGCCGTTGCGCTCGTACGGCCCGGCGATCACATCCGGGGGAGCCACGTCTCCCGGGCGCCCGAGCGTCGCCGCCAGTTCGATCGAGCCCTCGCCGCCGAAGTCGCCGAACGTGGAGCCAAACCCGACACTGCCCACACCCCGCAGGGTGTATTCGCCATTCCCGAGTTTCAGGACATGGCTGTACTCGGTGTCCACAAGGATGTCCAGCCCAGGGCCCGTGAGCCTGACGTATGCCGACTCGACAGACCCCTGGACAAACGCCGATGCCTTGACGCTCGCGGCGAACACCAACTCGACCGTCTCGCCCGGGTCCAGGTGGTCGATCGAGAAGCCCATCGAGATGTTCTCGCTGGCGCTGACCTCGCCCGCCTCGAACCCAACGAACAAGCTCGCGCGGATCTGGGTGACGAACTCAATCGTGTTGAAGCGGTCGGTCGCCTCGTCGTACCCGCCGTACGTGGAACGCGTGATGACACTGGCCGTGCCCGTCTCGTCCATCCCTTGGGAGTCGGTCACGCTCAGGGCACGGTCGATCGGGTCGTACTCGTCCGAGGGATCGACGTTGTAGCTGTCCTGCACCGCGTCGGACGACCCGATCCGCACAAACACGTCACCGCTGCGGTTATCGTTGATGGGGCGGAGGGCAGGACCGTACATCATGGTGAGGACCGCATGGTCGCCGTCGCTGAGCCCGTTCCAGTCGCCCATGACGTTCTGGAACGACTCGTACGGCGGCAACGCCGTCATCGTGCGGCATCCCGGGTCCGTCGGTGAGCACGGGCTACACGTCGAGAACGAGCACGACGAGTAATGCATCACGGACTCGAAGTCGTACGGACCGTGCGCCTGTCCGGCATAGTTGAAGTTCCCCGCGGCGCCCGCAGCAATGTTCGCGGAGTTCACGAAAATGTAATCATCCCGGTCCGGTCGCTGCTGCTCGTGCCAGAGGCCGAGCGCGTGCATCAGCTCGTGAGCGACCAGATCGTTCCACCCCCAGTGCGTGCCCGCGATCTGAAGCTGCTGGGCGCCGCCGACACGCCCGACTTGGGAGTAGCTCACGCCCGCGTCCGGTGAGCGGGTGATGAGGATATAGTCGCCCTCGTCCGTGCGTTCGATGAACCGCACGCCGCACGCCGCCGCGACGCTGTTGAGCCCGCCCCGGAAGTTCGTCTGCTCGCTTCCCGTGATCCCCGGAGCGAACTCATAGGGCACGACGCCCCCGGGCCAGAGCTGGTCGACCCACGAGCCGCGGGCGCCCGGTGTATCGACGATGCCGCAAACACCGCCGTGCACAGACGCCGGGCGATCGCCTCCGAGGGAAGTCACCGGGGAGAACTGCTGAGCGGAGACGGGAGCCCCCTGGGCGGCCGCGAGCAGTGCAGCGCTGATAAGAGTCTGGCCACGCATGGCTGGTCCTTTCTGGGGTCTGCGCCCCGAGTTCGGCGACGAGCCCGGCCCTTTGGTCTCCGGCTCCGCCGCTGTAGACTGCTGCGCAGTCCCGCACTCCGGCTCCTGATCGATTTTCAGATTTCCTGCCTCCCGCTCGCCATGCCAGATCCCACACGCTTCACCCAGCTCGCAATCCGTCCTCCGGAGCCAGGCGCCCCGGCTCTGGACTCGGTGCTCGCCGAGCTGTACGACGAACTGCGAGCGATCGCGGGCGCCTACCTCCAGCGTGAGCGACCCAACCACACCCTTCAGCCAACCGCGCTGGTGCACGAGGCCTACGGGCGGCTAGTTGATCAGACGGTGGTTCCATGGACGGACGCCGCCCACTTCAGGGCCATCGCCGCCCGTGTCATGCGCCAGGTGCTCGTGGATTCCGCTCGCAAACACAACGCCGCAAAGCGTGGCGGGGATCGCCTGCGCATCACGCTCAGCGGCGTTGACACACCCGCACCCGAGCATGAGATCGACATGATCGAGCTGGACGAGCTGCTCGGGATGCTCAAAGAACTCGACGAACGCAAGGCGCGGGTGGTGGAGCTACTCTTCTTCGGCGGGATGACCCACGCCGAGGCCGCAACACTCCTCGGTGTCTCCCAGAAAACGATCGAAGCAGACTGGTATATGGCCCGAGCCTGGCTGGGAACCCGCCTCAGGAACAACTCAGAATGAGTGACGTGCCAAGCTTCGATCGCATCGGCGAGGTCTTCGAACGTGCACGCTCGATGCCGCCCGAGAAGCGAGGGGCGTATCTCGACACCGAGTGCGCTGGCCACGAACTCTTGCGCGAAGAGGTTGACGCCCTCCTCCGTGAACACGATCGCGCCAGCCCCCTCGATGCAGACACACCCGGGCAGGCGCTCGGTGCGGTAGCCGAGCAACTCGCCGCGGAAACGCCCGATGCCATCGGGCCCTACAAGGTCATCGAGATCATCGGCGAAGGAGGCATGGGCACGGTCTTCGCCGCGCAACAGTCCAGCCCGCAGCGCGACGTCGCACTGAAGTGTGTCAAACCGGGCATGGATTCTCGCCAGGTCCTCGCTCGGTTCGAGACCGAACGACAGACGCTCGCACTGATGGAGCACCCCAATATCGCGACCGTCTTTGACGCGGGTGTGTCACGATCCGGACGCCCGTACTTCGCGATGGAGCTGGTCCGTGGCCAGCCGATCACCGCGTACGCCGACACGCACGCACTCCCCGTCCGCGACCGCCTCCGACTGCTCATGAAGGTGTGCCACGCCATCCAGCACGCCCACCAGAAAGGGATCATCCACCGAGACATCAAGCCCTCAAACGTGCTCGTCACGCAAATCGACGGCGCCCCCGAGCCCAAAGTCATCGATTTTGGCGTCGCCAAGGCCATCGATTCAAGTCTCAACGCCGATCCCTTGCACACGAGCGCCGGCCAGGCCATCGGCACCCCGGCCTACATGCCCCCCGAGCAGGCGGCCACGGGGGCCGCGGACATCGACACACGCGCGGACGTGTATGCGCTGGGCGTGCTCATGTACGAGCTCCTGACCGGCTCAACCCCATTCTCGCCCAACGAGCTTGAGAGCCGCGGCCTCCACGAGATGATCCGCACGCTCAGGGAGGACGAGCCGGACCGTCCGAGCACGCGCCTCCACTCACTCGGCGCCGAAGCGACCATGGTCGCGAAGCATCGAGCGACGGCGCCGGAAACCCTGCGTTCCATCCTCCGCGGCGATCTCGACTGGATCGTCATGAAATGCCTGGAGAAGGACCGCGATCGCCGCTACCAAACGGCAAGCGCGCTGGCCGACGATCTCCGGCGTTATCTGAGCTGTGAGCCCATCGAGGCGCACCCGCCCACCTCCGGCTACAGACTAAAGAAGTTTGTCCGGCGGAACCGAGGCCGGGTCCTCGCCGCGAGCGCTGTGGTCTGCGTGCTCCTGCTCGGCCTGATCGGCACGACCGGGGGGCTGATCTGGGCGCTGAACGAACGATCCAACGCCCAAGCCGCCGCCAAGGCCGAACTCGAAGCACAGAGAGAGGCAACGAATGCCGCCGAGAGGGCCTCCCTGGAAGCGTACGCGGCGGAGGAACTCAGCAAGTTCTTCATTATGGACGTGCTCTCAGCCGCTGATCCCGCTCGTGCCGCGAATCCCGATCTGACCGTTCGCGAAGCCCTGACCAAGGCATCTTCGTCCCTTGAAGGCCGGTTCGAGGATCGTCCGGACGTCGAGGCTCGAATCCACAACGCGCTCGGGTATCTCTTCCAGAGTCTCGGATCACCCGAGCTCTCTGAGCACCACCACCTCCGTCAGTGGGAGATCACCCGAGAGTTCGGGGGAGAGGCCTCGCTCCAATCCGCGGCCATGATGCACAGCGTGGTCGGCAGCCTCGCGAGCCAGGGGCGCGATGCCGAAGCGATCGAGCTGACCAAGCAACAGATTAAAATCATCAACCAGTTCGATAACCCGCAAGCCCGCCAGCTTCGGTCAAGGGCGATCGGAAACCTCGGGGCCCTCTACGTCCGCACCGGACGGAACGCGGAAGCCGTGCCGATCCTGGAGGAAACGCTCGAGGCCAAACGCCGGACCTTCGGTGATCTGCACCCGACAACACTCTCCACGGTCAACAACCTATCGATGGTTCTACGCCACCTGGGCGAGGGTGAGCGGGCCTTTCTGCTTGCTCAGGAGGCGTACGACGGACGCGTGCAGGTTCTGGGCGAGGGAGACCCCCGAACGCTCACGACGCTCAATATGCTCGCCGCGGCTCACGAAAACCTCGGGCGGATCGGTGAAGCGATTGCCCTCGCCGAGGTCGGGTACCGGGACGCCCTGGAGCGCCTCGGACCCGATCACCCGGCCACCCTGAATCTCGGCAGCTCACTCGCCCGGTTTCGACTCACGACGGGTGAACTTGAATCAGCAGAGGCACTCGCCAGGCAACTCACGCAGGGGATCACCGCGGGTGACCCGGGGCGTCTCAGCCCGGATCGGGTCGTCTCGCTCACGACGCTCGCCAGCAGCATCTCCAAGCAAGGCCGCCCCGAAGAGGCCCTGCAGTATTCCACACAAGCCCTGGAGCTGGCAAGGGCGATGTATCCCGAGGGCAGCGTTGAGTTGTGTGACTATCTCCGCGTGCAGGGACAGATTCTGACATCGCTCGCAATGTTCGAACCGGCGCGGTCTTGCCTGACGGAAGCGTGGAGTACGGCGGATGCCGGCTCGGCTTCCAGGAGTCGGCGCACACCCATTGCTCAAGCTCTTGTTGCATGGTCAGAGGTCAACGCCAACGCGCAGTTCACCGACCCCCTGGTCGCCCAAGCTGTTGATTGGCTCGAGAGCGCCACGGCGGCAACGCTCTCCGATCGGGATGGCGATGGCAACTAGCCGCACAGTCTGCCTGTGCGCCCAATGACGGTTTCAGGCTTCAGGTCTACAGCAACCTCGCCAGGCTCCGGTGCCGACACCGGAGCTTCGCCGCGCTCATGTGATCGGCCTCCTGAGAAACCGCCAAGCTCCACCAAGCCCAGACACGCCCCGCGCCAGATCGTCTCCCCCCAAAAACAACAACGCCCAGCCCCAAAGGACCGAGCGTTCTCGCGTTACCGTCAATAGCGGGGACAGGATTCGAACCTGCGACCTCCGGGTTATGCGAGAGGAGGAGCCAGGACGCCTATTTTCCCGTCCGCATTGTGCTTAGAGAGAGAAGGCTCATCAGCAGCGCGGCAGAACGCGGCAATACGGGGGCGCGGGCACGCTCTAGCTTGCCTGGAAACTCGATACAAATGCGATCAGAGCAAACCCAACAACTCTGGGCGTCCCGCACCGGACGAGGCAAGAACGAGCTCGAGTACCAGAGAGAGTTCACTCCACGAGCAGACCATCGTGTCTAGTTGTTCCGCAACCTCCTGATCACCCGACTGCGCCTCGCGATGGTACAGATCTGGGGCGCTTTCAAGGTCGCTCACCACCAGACTGGCAAGCAGTGTTTGCAATGGAAATCGGGTGCAATTCGGCAGAGAGAATCGCGTATGCCGAGTATCCCACAGTAGCCCCCAGTGAGCCCATAGAAGAGCACTCCCGCAGAACTCGTCTACGTGTTCTCTTCCAAATCAAACTTCATACGCAGAACGGAAAAGAGAACCGGATACTCGACCTTGCACCGAAAGACCCTGAACTCATCCGGGTCCCACCCGACCTGCCCGAAGAGATCGCGGAGCATCGCGGTGTAGTCGGCAAACTCCGGCAGATGCGCTCCGCGGATCCCCATGCCAAGCGATGTGCTGGACTCGCGGATCGGAAGTTCCGGCGGGGTCATCCGCGACGCGCCCGTGTCGGCCGGGCTGAAGTCTGCGAGAACCTTTGTGTCAACGTTCTCTCCACCGAACAGTGAACGGTGGATGAGCAGGTCCTTGGTCATCAGGATCGCGGGTATTTTGGACCAGCTGTTGAGGCTTATCCGCCGAGGTTCCCCGGGCGTGTCACTCCTGACCAGGCAGTCCCGATTGAACTCGCCAAGCGCAAAGTCCAGTTCGCCGCCGATTCCCAGGTCCGGCGTCGTGAGGTACAGGGCCCGGGCCTGGTTCTCCGTGACCTCGACCCTCAGCGGCGGCAAGTGCGGGGAAGAGTATTGCTTGAGCAGGCCATACCCCTCGCCCAGATCGAGCCCGACCGCGTCGCCGCGCATCGGATCCTCCTCGCGGTCGTTCATGATGCCGCGAACGATCGCGATCTTCATGGACGCTTCGGGGCGCAGCTGCTGATACCCGCGCGCGCCATGCAGATACAAGAAGTCAAAGTGCCCCGGTTTCGCCGCCGGGGCGAGGATGCTGCAGGTGTATCGCAGCTTGCAGTATCGCCCGTAGATCTGTGAGTTGGCCCGGAAGGCGGCCCGCTTAAGCTCAAGATCCATCGGCGTGGTCGCTTCAGAGCTCAGCGCCCCCGTCATCGTATCGAAGAACACACGCTCCTCCGCGTGCCGCTCCACCATCTCACGGAACCGCCCCTCCGCGTCCAGGGTCGCCTCCGCGGCCGCTTCATTCGCCCCGTGCTTCACCGCCGCCCGCACGAGCTTGGCGATCGAAGACTTCGAAGGCACGTACGGCGCAATCCCGAGCGGATCCGCCGCGCTCATGATCCGTGACGCCCGCCAGCACAGGCGGTAATCCAAATCAAGCACCCGCTGCAACTCACGGGGAGATCCCGCGGCCTGCCCGAAGGGGCTGAGGACATCGCGGATCGCGTCCTGGATCTCCCGCAGGGCGGAGATGGCTTCCCTGCGGAACGTGCTCGCGGCCATCTCTGGTGCGTGTGATGACGAGGTCATAGAAGGAAGGCCCCATTCGCTTAGGGTGATTCGAGAATCAATGCTTGACATCGATTCTCGGGCGCATCATACTGCGGCTCAGCCGGCCATTTCAACTGATTTCTGGCAAACACGCCTCGTACGTTCGCAACCCTTTCGGTATCCGGAGACCCTCATGTCTGGAAGACTCAAGCAGATGTCGGCACTCGCCGCGGCCGGGCTGATGGTTTCGGCGCAGGCCCCCGCCTGGAGCCAGCCGGTCCGTCAGGGCGCCAAATCAGCCGCCAGACCCGACCAGCGTGTTGAGCGAACCTACTCGCTCGATCAGGTCAGCGCGTGGGGCGGTCCGGTCAACACGATCGTGCAGGACGAGAATCTCGCCTTCATCAGCTCGGGCGAGCGTGTTGTCGTGCTCGACCTGGCTGCGCCCCACGGGATCACAGAGATCGGCTCGGTCCGCATGCGTTCATCCGTGCGACATTTCACGGTGGAAGGCGACTACGCGTACGTGCTGACAAACGGCTGGAACCGCAACGGCTCCCGCGATCACCCCGATGAACTCTCCCACCGGGCCTTCTTCCACGTCGTGGACATCGCAGACCCGGCAGATCCCCGCGTGGTCTGGAGTGACGCGAACCATCAGACGTGCCAGGCCATCTACTACGGTCCTGACTTCATCCGGATCCAGGACGGGTTCGCCTGGATCGAACGGTCCGGCAGAATGACCGTGTATGACCTCGCCGACCCGGCGAGGCCATTGCCGATTGCCAGCCCTACAACGCCGTGCGGGGACGTGGAACTCGCCAGCCGGGTCAACTTTGGTTCGTTCAGCCTCGGTGTCTTCGGTTGGGGCCAAGACAATCTCCTCGTGGGCGATAGCAGGGTTGCCGGCACCGGGGGCTCACGACTCCATTTCTACGATCTGGCGTCGATCGACACCACCGTCCGGCCCTCCAACCACAACGAGCGGTGGGCGCCTACGGAGATCGGGACCTTCGACTTCCCGCTCGGGTACGTCTTTGTCGACATGTGCATCGAGGGCGACCTCATGTACGCGGTAACCGAGCCCTACCCACTCTGGGAGATCCTCGGCGCCCCCGGTGTCGATCGCCTCTGGACGTTCGACATCTCAGACCCGGCCAACCCGGTCGTGCTCTCCAACCGCGACATCCATCTCGATCCCTCCATCGAGGGTTTCATCGGAAGAGGCGCCGACTCCGACAAGATGGTGGTGGACAACGGACGCCTGTACCTCGCTGCCGCGTTCCAGCCGGTGGACGGTTCGGTCTTCGATGTGTATGGCGGCGTCGCGATCTACGACATCGCGACCGATCCCGGCAATCCCGCGTATGTCGGGTTCGTTGACGCGCCCTTCCAGTTCGACCTCGTGTTCGTCCCCGAAGGGAACACGCTCTTCGCCGGCGAACTGGCCGCGGGGTTTGTGAAGTACGACGTGAGCGATCCGGAACACCCGACGCTCCTGGACATCTACCACTCGCCCGCACGCCCGATCGCTTCGGTGAAGCGGGGAGATCTGCTCTACATCTCAGACTTCTACTTCGGGCTGAGCATCCTTGACGTCTCTGACCCCTCGTCGCCCGAACTCGTTGGCGCGTACGAAGCCGGACCGGATCCGGACAACCCGAACAATCAACTCTATATCGGCGGGCTTGATATCGACGAGGACGGGTATGTGTACCTCGCAGCGGGCCTTCACGGCTTGCTCATCATCGACGTCTCGGACCCGACCAACCCGACGCTGGCCCGGAAGTGGGACCCCTCCGACGACCCCTATGACCTGGCCTTCTCGGTGCGTGTTGAAAAGGACAGCACAGGCGCCAAAACCGCCTATCTCCTCGGCGAACTGGATGATGCGGGCGTCTACATCCTCAACGTGACCAACCCCCGAGCACCCATCCAGATCGGCTACGCCCATACGCCAAACATCGGGCACACAGACTCGAGGCGCGCCCTCGACTTCGATGCGAACGGACTGCTCTACACCCCATTCAGGCATACCGCCCATACCGATGACGAGTTCGACAGCTACTTTCTCCTCGCCGCTCGTGATGTGAGTGATCCAATGGTTCCGGTCCTGATCCCCATTGATGGTGCGATGTTCCAGGAGGCCACGACGGACGTCGCAATGGATCTGGCGGTGGATCGCGAAAATGGGCTGCTCTGGGTCGCGTCGGAGTTCTACCCCGATGTCTCAGATAACTACACCATCTTCGCCTACGACGTGTCGAACCCGGCCGAGTCCGCGCCCATGGTGGGCGCCCTGGAAATGGCTGGCCCGGGCACTGGGCTGGGGTCGCTGGCGATCCACCCCAAGGGGCTGCTGACCACCATCTCGCGGCCCGATCACCTCTTCGATACCGATGACGCCAACCGCATCTGCCTGCTGAATACGGACGATCCCGCGGCGCCCACCCTGCTCGCCTCCGCCATCAGCCCCTCCAGTGTGATGTCTCCGTTCGGCCAACCCCGAAACCACATCCACGCGGACGCGTCCGACATCTACCTGGTCTCCGATTGGTCGAACGGCAGATTCGGCGCCGGGCTGTCGGTCTTCTCCCTGACCGAGACCGCGACAAGGGTGGGCGACAAAACGACGGCGGGCTCAGCCCCCGGAGCGCCCGGATACGGCGTTCCCGACCGCGCCGTGACGATCGACGACCTGGTCTTCTTCATCAACTCGTGGATGGAGGGCGACCTCGCCACCGCGGACGTCACGGGCGCCAACGCGAGTCCCGACGGGCGACTGACCTTCGACGACCTGCAGCACTTCATCGAGACCTGGAAAGCTCAGAAAGACTGAACGAATGGTGTGCCTGGGCCACCTCGTGGTGGTCAGGCCCGTGCGATGTGAGAACGTGTTTGGCCAACGGGCCAGAGAGAACGGAGAGAAGAGACATGCGTACCCAGATGATCATTGTGCTTGCGGCCACCGCGTCGGCTGCCACGGCCCAGGACTTCACGCTCGATATCGTCGGCCCCGGCGCCGTCATCCCTGAGTCCCAGACGTCCTTCGAACTGACCATCATCGCCAACGGCCCCGGAACCCACCTGCTCGAGGCTGACTTCGCCCTCACCGGAACCGACTCCAGCGGCGCCATCGCGGGCATCTCCTGGACGCCCGGCTCCTGGTCCTCCGACAGCATCGACGACGGCGTCGGCTGGCTCGGCGCCGGAAACTACAGCTCGGTGGCCGTGGGGCAGTTCGTGCTCCCCGGCTTTCCCCCCTTCGATGTTCCGCACGCCGACAGCGCGTTCGCGGACGTGGTGGTGGGCGTCTTCACAGTTGATCTGACGGGCCAAACGGGTCTTCTGAACTTCCAACTCACCACGGGAAACCACGACCCCTACACCCTCCTCACCTACGAGGACGGTGTCATCGGATCGATGAGCGACCTCGACGGCACGCTCGTACTGGGTTCGACGACGGTGTCCGTCGCGCCCGCGCCGACCTCCTTCGCCCTGCTGGGCCTGAGCGGTTTCGTGGCCGCCCGTCGCCGCCGCTGATCCGCACGGATTCATACATCTCCCTCGGCAGATCAAGACTCCCAGGGGCCACGCCCCACACGAATACAGCCCTCGCTCGTTTACGAATGAGCGAGGGTTGTTTCTCATCTGGCGTGCTTGCGCCTCGAAGAGTCCCTTCCGTCTCCTCTCACCATGCTCCGTCCAGCGAGTGAAAGCAGCACGCGACACCGCAATCGCATTCATTGACGCGTATGTGATCCACCCACCGCGAGACCGCCAAGCCCATACACGCCCAGCGCCCCGCCAGACCCACCCCCAAAAACAACAACGCCCAGCCCCAAAGGACCGAGCGTTCTCGCTTTGCCGTCAATAGCGGGGACAGGATTCGAACCTGCGACCTCCGGGTTATGAGCCCGACGAGCTACCAGACTGCTCTACCCCGCAATCGGTCTGGACAGTAGGCCCCGTTCGGATTCCCGTCAACACCACACGCCCCGAACCACCCGATCCGCCCTCCCCTCGGGGCTCTATCATCGCCCATGCCCATCAACGTTCTCCTCGTCGGCGCCGGCGCCCGCGAACACGCCCTCGCCACCGCCATCGCCCGATCCCCCAACCTCGGCGCCCTCTACGCCACCGGCACGTCCAATCCCGGCATCGCCGCCCTCGCCCAGCCCGTCGACGTCCCCGCCGAAACCCGCCAGCTCTACCGGCTCCAGCAGTTCTGCGACGCCAAGAAAGTGGACCTCGTGGTCATCGGCCCCGAGCAGCCCCTCGCCGACGGGTGGGCCGACAAGCTCGCCCGCCGCGCCGACGGCTCCCCCCGACACGTCTTCGGCCCCTCAGCCTCCGCCGCCCGCCTCGAGTCCGACAAGGGCTGGTCCAAGAAGCTCATGCGCGCCGCTTCGATCCCGACCGCTGAGGGACGAGTCTTCACCGACGCCGACGCCGCCGACGAGTACCTCAAGACCCGTGAGGAGTCCCACGTCATCAAGGCCGCCGGCCTCGCCGCCGGCAAGGGGGTCATCGTCCCCGAATCCCTCGAGGAGGGCCTCGACGCCATCGACCGGATCATGCGCCAACGCGTCTTCGGCGACGCCGGCGCCACCCTCGTCATCGAGGAACGCCTCCAGGGCCGCGAGGTCTCCGTCTTCGCCATCACCGACGGCGCCACCCTCCTCATGCTCCCTCCCTGCCAGGACCACAAACGCCTGCGCAACAATGACCAGGGCCCCAACACCGGCGGCATGGGCGCCTTCTGCCCCGCCGACACCATCGACGCCGAAACCCTCGACCGCATCGAGTCCGACATCCTCATCCCCACCCTCGACACCCTCCGCCGCGACGACATCCCGTACGCCGGCGCCCTCTACGCCGGCCTCATGCTCACCCCCGCCGGCCCCAAGGTCATCGAGTACAACTGCCGCTTCGGCGACCCCGAGTGTCAGGTGCTCATGAGCCGGCTCGAGTCCGACGCGCTCGAACTCCTCACCGCCCCCTCCGCCGGCACGCTCGATTCGATCGACGTCACCTGGTCCCCCGACGCCAGCGTCTGCGTCGTGCTCGCCGCCGAGGGCTACCCCGAGAAGCCCCGGAAGGGCGCCGAGATCACCGGTGTGGACGAGGCCGAGGCCATGCCCGGCGTCTCCGTCTTCCACGCCGGGACCAAACTCGAGAACGGAACCCTCGTGACCGCCGGCGGACGTGTCCTTAGCGTCACCGCCCGCGCCGCCACCATGTCCGAAGCGCGCGAACTCGCCTACGCCGCAGCCGCGAAGATCGACTTCCCCGGCAAGCAGCTCCGCACCGACATCGCCGCCCACGCCGCCACCCCGGCCTGAGACGCGCCCCAATACGCCCGGGCCCAAGCGGTGGGGGGGCTTCTGCGGCGCGCTCTATTCCAACATCTCGCGAACCCACGCGATGACGCCCCCCGCCTCGGGGGCCTGGCTGATCCAGAACACCGGCCCCTCCCGCAGCACCAACGCCTCCCCCGTCCCGGTCGCTCCAAGCTCAAACGCCGCGAGCACGCTCCCCCCAAGTGATTCGAAGCGAACCTCGCCGAGCCGCCCGTCCACCTCGCTCACCGCGCCGAGCACCTCCACCCGTGACGCCGCGTGCCCGCACGCAAGCGCCAGCAGCGTCTCAATCCCTCGCGCCGTCCCCCCGGACACGCTCACGTCCTCCCCCGCCCGCACCCAGCCGCGCCGGTCACGCTCGAACGCCACCTCACCCTGCGCGCCAATCAGCCGCACCACGCCCACGTCCGCGCCCAGCACCCCCGTCGGCACGCGCGACACGTACGCCTCTGCCCGCGACGTCAGCTTCGACAGCGTGGAGACGTCCACCGCCCGCACCACCGGCCCGAGCGACCGCTCCTTGAGCACCTTCCCATCCAGGATCACATCCCGTCGGGCGCGCACGAACCGCATCGCCCCGCTCCCCGAGGCGTTCCCCCCGATCTCGATGCGCCAGCGGGTCACCTCCCGCAGGAACCCCTCCCC
>MRWG01001088.1_pt1 | contig 19673 bp, 20 predicted proteins | sample 1013341 | NCBI WGS metagenome assembly MRWG01 (sample SAMN06117577, study PRJNA244670) | biofilm metagenome | biome: Water; feature: Cathode Biofilm; material: Biofilm; isolation source: microbial consortium enriched at the cathode of a solar microbial fuel cell | place: USA: District of Columbia ... | reverse complement strand
CGGTCGTGGCGGAATTGGTAGACGCGCAGCGTTGAGGTCGCTGTGGGGTAAAACCCGTGGAAGTTCGAGTCTTCTCGACCGCACCATCCTACGCTCCCCCGGATTTGATCAGGGGTTCGGCTGGGCAAGCCTCATTATCTCCCGAAAGCACGATGTCCCGCCCAAGCCTTGGCTAAGGCGAACTGCAGGAAGACAAGCGTCGCCGGAACTCCCACGCATCCCGCGCATTGTCTCCCTGTCTGCGGAACGCGCTCCAAAACCCTGCAAATTTCCGCATTTGGGCCCTGCCGTGGTCTCGATTTCGTGTGATTCCAGCCCTAGTGTAGGACGCATGGCGACACGGTAAGGAGGATCAGATGGGCGAAGCCGCATTCGAAGACGACCTCCCCGTCGATTCTCATGCCCTGGCCGATGTCGATCCCGAATTCGTCGGCAATCTCCGTCAGTCCATTGCAGATGGCGACGGGGACGCGATCCGGCGCATGCTGGCGCCGCTGCACGCGGCCGACATCGCCGACGTACTCGAACAGCTCACCGCCGGGCAGCAGGAGGGTGTTGCGACGCTCGCGCCCGATATCTTCACCGGTGAAGTGCTCGCCGAGATCGAGCCGGATACGCGTGAAGTCGTCATGGCCTATCTGGACCCGTCGCATCTGGCGGCGGCGATCCAGGAACTCGATTCGGACGATGCCACCGAGGTTGTCGAGGAGCTCGACGCGGAGACCCGGGCGGCCGTTCTGGCGGAAATCTCCGAGATCGACCGTCAGGCGGTCGAGCAGAGCCTGGCCTTCGAGGACGAGACGGCCGGCCGTCTCATGCAGCGCGAATTCGTCGCGGCGCCGGAATTCTGGTCGGTCGGCCACGCGCTGGACCATATGCGGGCGTCCGACGACTTGCCTGACAAGTTTCACGATCTTTTCGTCATCGATACCGGCTTCCGCCCGGTCGGCGAGATCCCGGTCTGCCGGCTTCTGAGCGCGCGGCGCGATGTGGCCCTGTCGGATCTGATGGAGCCGCCACGCATCCTCGTGGACCCGGAGACCGACCAGGAAGAGGTCGCCTACCTGTTCCAGAAGTACCACCTCGTCTCGGCGCCCGTCGTCGACAGTGCCGGCCGGCTGACCGGTATGCTGACGCTGGACGATATCGTTCACGTCATCCAGGACGAGAACAAGGAAGACATGCTCGCCCTGGCCGGTGTGAACGAGGCGGGCCTGGCCGACACCGTGGTGCGCTCCGTGCGCTCGCGGGCGCCCTGGCTGCTGGTCAATCTGGCCACGGCAGTGCTGGCGTCCGGTGTGATTGCCCTGTTCGAGGGCGCGATCTCACAGGTCGTTGCTCTGGCTGTGCTGATGCCGATCGTGGCGTCGATGGGCGGCAATGCCGGTACCCAGTCGCTCGCCGTTGCGGTGCGCTCCATCGCCGAGCGCGACCTGACCGCGGCCAATGCCATGCGGGTGATCTGGCGCGAACTGGCGACCGGCACGGTCAACGGGCTCATCTTTGCGGTCGTAATGGGCGCCGTGACCATCCTGTGGTTCCAGGACGTCGCACTGGCGAGTGTGATCGCCATCGCCATGGTGCTGAACCTCGCCTGCGCCGGCCTGTCCGGCATCCTGGTGCCGCTGGGCCTGGTGCGCGCCGGCGCCGACCCGGCCGTAGCCTCCTCGGTCTTTGTGACCACAGTGACCGATGTGGTCGGCTTCCTGGCCTTTCTGGGACTGGCGACACTGGTCCTGTTGTGATGATATTAGAGGGTGTCCCGGCAACGGGCCCCGGCTGACGAATGGTGACAGCGTGCGTGTTTTGACAGGTCTTGTAGCGGTGCTTCTGGCATCCGGTCCGGCTGTTCTGGCCCAGGACGCCGCGGATGGCGGGCATTGGGAAGAGACGGCCCGGCTGGACGCGCCGCGCGCGGGTCTTGCCGTTGTGGTGCATGACGGCCGCATCTTTGCCGCTGGCGGTTCGGGTCTGACATCGCCGCGCGACGAGTTCGAAAGCTATGATCCCGGCTATGAGCGCTGGTTCCCGGAAACGCCGCTGCCGCGCGGGCTCGAGCATTTCGGCATGGCCGCGACCGGCGAGCGCATCTATGCCGCCGGCGGTTATGCCGCCGACGAAACCGCGGTGGTCGGTCCCAGCGCGCGCATGTGGTCCTTCACGGTCGAGGGCAATATCTGGCAGAGCGAAGCCGCCATGCCGGCGCCGAAGGCGGATTTCTCGCTGGTTGCCATCGAGGGGCAGCTCTATGCCATAGGCGGCTTGCGCGATGATGCCTCTGTTTTCGTGTTCGATCCCGAGACCAGCGAATGGTCGACCCTCGAGGCCCCGGAAGGGATTACCCGCCGGGGCACCGCGGCTGTCGTGATCGATGGCCGCGTCCATGTGCTGGGTGGAGCGACAGCAGAGGGCGCTGTCGACCGGCACGATGTATTCGACCCGCAAAGCGGTGAATGGACGACCGGACCGGCGCTGCCGGGTGGCCGGTCGGGGCTGGCGGCCGTCGTTCGCGACGGCCGGATCCATATTTTCGGCGGCCGCGCAGCAGACGGCGGCGCCACTTTGCAGGATCATGTCTCCTGGGCGCCGGGTGAGACGGGCTGGCGCGAGGAAGCAGCCATGCCGTCGCCGCGAACCGGCGCTGATGCCGCGTTGCTGGACGGCGATATCTTTCTGGTTGGTGGCGGTTCCGGCGGCGGATTCTTCGCGCCTTTCACCGCCATCGGCACGACGGACGTCTTCCGCGGACCGCAGGAATAGCCGTGCGGCGCCCCGCTTGCAGGGGGAGTGGACAGGGCCAGGGCAATGTCTCGAAACGGAACATGACGAAACCGCAGTTGAAATCTTCTCCGGCCGCGCGTGAGCTGATCAAGCGGTTCGAACCTTTCCGCGAGACGGCGATCCGTGGGGCGGACGGCCGCTGGGTCGTGGGCTATGGCCACCGGGCCGCAGCGCGCGGCGGTATCAAGGTCTCCGAGGAAGAGGCGTCGCTGCTGCTGATCTATGATGTGATGCAGGCCGAAACGGCGATCGACGAGATCGCGGACATTCCGCTGGCGCGCGGACAGCGCGACGCGCTGGTTTCCTTCATTCACGATATCGGCCGTGACGCTTTCCGCAATTCCGACGTTGCCCGCTATCTCTATGAGGGTCGTCTGGACGCCGCCGCCGAGGCGCTGGCTGCGCATGGTGACGGCACCAGTGCGCGCCGCGAGGCAGAAAGCCGGGCTTTCCTGGATGCGATGGTACCGGCGCGAGCCGAGCGTCCGGCCGTCGAACTGGTGATCAAGGTCGAGCACCCCCGCGAGGAGCGTGTGCTCGAAGGCGCCATTGCCGGCGGCCGGGACGAACCGGTCGAGGATTATGCACCGCCGCCCCCGCCGCCCATGCCGGACCGCCGCATCTCCAGCCGTGCCGAAGCCGAAGCGGAGATTGCCCGCATCCTCGCCACGGTCGAAGCCATGCCGCTGGAAGAGCGCGAGGCGCTGGCAGACGATCACGACATGGCTTCGGTGGAAGCCGCCGTCTCGGATATGAGCGATGCGCCGGTCGATGCTGCCTATGAGGCGGTCGACGAGGACGATGCTCCGGTCGCAGATCTGGACGAAGACCAGACCGAAGCCGCCGGGGACGCGGCTGTCGAGCCTGTTGTCGAAGACCTGGCGATTGGCGCGGAAACCGTCACGGACACGCCCGAGGCGCTTGTCGCTGCCCGCATGAGCGAGGAGCTGGCCGAAGCCGGGGGCGATGAGTCCGAGGCGGCTGCGCCGGCCTTCGTCCTGCCGGCCGGTACCGCGCTCGGCTTTGCCCTGACCGCCATGCCGGGTCTTGAGGCGATCGAAACTGACGAAGCTGTTCCGGCAGCGCCGGCTCAGGCCGAGCCCGCCGCCGAACAGGCGACGCCGGTTCCGCAGCTGCCGCTGCAGGTCGAACTGGGCTATGCCTTCACATCGGTAATGACGGCGCGGTTCCGGCCGAACCCGGCAGAAGGCGATGTCGTGGTGCCGGCTGCGGCTGTGCCGCACGAAGCCGAGGCCGAAGCCGGCGAGGCGCCTGCCGAAGACGCGACGTCTGCTATCGAAGACGAGATGGCCGCTTCTGCCGAGACCGAAGATGCACCGGAAGTGGCAATCACGGAGATCGTCGAGCGGGCCGTTGCCGTTGCCGGTCAGGACACGCCGCCGCCGCATGCGTCGAATGTGCCAGCTGAAAGCCATGGTGCCGTCGGCGAGGTCGAGGGCGAGCGCGTCGAGGAAGTCGAAGCGGTCGAGGAAGACGCACACGACGACCTGCTGGATGGCGATGATCCGCTGACCCGGGACGCCGAAGAGGACAGTTTCTCGCCGCGCGACCTGGCAGCCGATCTGCCGCCCGAGGCCGAGGAAAAGCCGGTTGGCAAATCCGACGATGGCAGCTGGGGCTATATCGCCTCGCTGGCAGCCGGCGCCGTGGTGACCGCCTTTGGTGCGGTAATGACCTGGGGCGATTGGGGCCGGATGTGGTCCGAGCGCAGCCTGACGGGGGATGCCTGGGCGCTGATTGCAGGGGTATTCCTCATGCTGGCCGCTGCGTGGTCGCTTGGCTCGGTATGGCTGGAGCGGTTGAAAAAAAATCGGCGCGCCACCGCTTGAATCGGGTAAAGTTTTTCACCCGTTTCACGCCGGTATCTTGACCGGCCCGGTCCGCGTGATACATCGCGCAGCATGATTTCGAACCAATACCCCACGCTTGATTTCCATCTCGGCGACACCGCGGACATGATCCGCGATACCGTCCGTTCCTTTGCCTCCGACGAGATCGCGCCGCGTGCGGCCGAGATCGACCAGACCGATGTCTTCCCCGCCGACCTGTGGCGCAAGATGGGCGATCTGGGCCTTCTGGGCATCACGGTCGAGGAAGAGCTCGGCGGATCCGGTCTGGGCTATCTGGAACATGTCGTGGCGATGGAAGAGATTTCGCGCGCCTCGGCTGCGGTGGGCCTGTCCTACGGCGCCCACTCCAATCTGTGCGTCAATCAGCTGCGCCGCTGGGGCAATGACGCCCAGAAAACGAAATACCTGCCCAAGCTGATGTCCGGCGAGCATGTCGGTTCGCTGGCCATGTCCGAGCCGGGCGCCGGGTCCGACGTCGTCTCCATGCGCCTGAAAGCCGAGAAGAAGGGCGACCGCTACGTCCTCAACGGCGCGAAGATGTGGATCACGAATGCACCGACCGCCGACACGCTGATCGTCTATGCCAAGACGGACGCCGAAGCCGGTTCGCGCGGGATTTCCGCCTTCATCATCGAGAAGGACATGAAGGGCTTCTCCGTCGCCCAGAAGCTCGACAAGCTGGGCATGCGCGGCTCGGAGACCGGCGAGCTGGTGTTCGAGGACTGCGAGGTCCCCGAAGAGAATGTCATGGGCCCGCTCAATGGCGGTGTGGAAGTGCTGATGTCGGGGCTCGATTATGAGCGCGCCGTGCTGTCCTCCGGCCCGGTCGGCATCATGCAGGCCTGCATGGACGTGGTGATGCCCTATATCCGCGAGCGCAAGCAGTTCGGCCGGTCGATCGGCGAATTCCAGCTGGTCCAGGGCAAGCTGGCCGACATGTATGTGCGCATGAACGCCACGCGCGCCTATGTCTATGCCGTCGCCCAGGCCTGCGATCGCGGCCAGACGACGCGCAAGGACGCCGCCGGCGCCATCCTCTATGCCGCCGAAAATGCCACCCAGATGGCGCTGGACGCGATCCAGCTCCTGGGCGGGAACGGCTATATCAACGAGTATCCCACGGGCCGCCTCCTGCGCGACGCCAAGCTCTATGAGATCGGTGCCGGTACATCTGAGATCCGCCGCTGGCTGATCGGCCGCGAGCTGTTCGGCGAGACGGCGTAGGGCTGCCGCCAATCCGTATGTGCTAAGCTCCGGGAGAATCTCCCGGAGCTTTTTTCATGGCCGACTATTCCGATCTCAAAGCCGTCTTCATCAACTGCACGCTGAAGAGGTCGCCGGACGTGTCCAACACAGAAGGCCTGATGAAGGTCTCGCAGGCGATCATGGACAAGCAGGGCGTGGCGACGCAGATGATCCGGTTCGTCGACCACGACATCGCTCATGGTGTCTATCCGGACATGACCGAGCATGGCTGGGAACGCGATGACTGGCCGCAGATCTGGGCGCATGTGAAGGCTGCGGACATCCTCGTGGTTGGTACGCCGATCTGGCTGGGCGAGGAAAGCTCAGTGGCCCGCATGCTGATCGAGCGCCTCTATGCCCAGTCCGGCGACATGAACGAGAAGGGCCAGTACGGCTATTACGGCAAGGTTGGCGGTTGCATCGTCACCGGCAATGAGGACGGCATCAAGCATGTCGCGATGAGCGTGCTCTATGCGCTCCAGCATGTCGGCTACACCATCCCGCCCCAGGCCGACGCCGGCTGGATCGGCGAGGCGGGGCCGGGACCGTCCTATCTCGACCCGTATTCCGGCGGGCCGCAGAATGACTTCACCCAGCGCAATACGACTTTCATGAGCTGGAATCTCATGCACCTGGCCGCGCTGCTCAAGCGCAATGGCGGCTTGCCGGCGGAGGGCAATTCGCGGCGCGCGTGGGATGACGGCGCCCGCTTCGATCATCCCAATCCGGAATACCGCTGAGCGGGGCGCCGCCCGCGGGAACCGGTGCGCAGGGCGGCCGTTCCTGTTAGGCTCCCGGCAGTCACGAGGTTTGCCACGATGCTGATATCCATTCTTGCCGCTGCCACACTGTTCGCCGCTCAGGGCGACAAGCCCGTTCCGGCTGCCGCCCGCGCAATGCCGCAGTTGAGCGCGTCGGATACGGTCGCACTGTGCCTGGGACGCCCGGACGGAACCTCGCGCGCCTGTATCGGCGATTTCACCGAGGCCTGTATCCGTCTGAACGAGGATGGCGGGACGAATGCCGGCATGATTGGCTGCACCTCGCAGGAGCTCGAGGCCTGGGATGCCGCGCTCAACGAGGCCTATGACGCCCTGCGTGCGCGCCATGACGGGGCAAGGGCGACGGCGCTGCGTGACGCACAGCGCGCCTGGATCGCCAAACGCGATGCCGATTGTGCCTTTCTCGCCTCGATCTTCGAAGGCGGCAGTCATGCCAGTCTGGAACAGACGAGTTGCCTGATGACCGAGACCGCCGAGCGCACCATCGTGCTGCGCGACTGGTCCAACAACTACCCGCCCTTCTAGGCGGCGCGGTCGGGGGAAGCGAGTTGGGCGGGATGATCCGGTTTCTGGGCGACATTCTCTAACCCCTGCTGACGCTGCTGGTCACGGTGCTCGGGCTGGCGTTTGCTGTGCCTGTCTTCAGGCCGGCCGTCGACAATGCCATCGAGACGCGCCTGCCGGTCTGGACCCGGCTGGACCCTGCCCTGGACCGCGTGTGGGCCTGGCTCGGACTGGAAGCGGAGGATGAGCCGGCCTGGTGGCAGTTCTGGCGCGACTAGGCGGTCGGCGCCCAATGCACCTTCGCCAACACCCGCTGACTGGACGTGAACCCCCTTTGTGGGGTTAGTTGGCGCCAACTTCGAATCCCGACCGGAGAAATCCCCTTGAACAAGAACATGACACAACTCGAAGCGGCCAAGCTTCAGATGTTCCTCCAGGCCAAGCTGAACCCCGAACTGGTCGTGCAGTGCCGCAACCGTCCGGACGAGTGCGCCGAAATCCACATTGCCGACGAATGCCTGGGCGTGGTCTCGAAGATCATTGATGAGGGCGAGACGTCCTATTCCTTCGAAATCACCATCCTGGACATCGACCTGGAAGATCTTTGATCGGTCCGGCGCGCCCCGTTCTCGATGTCCGGGCGGTCTCCAAGACCTATCCCGGCGGTGTCGAGGCCGTGCGGTGCGTCTCGCTCCAGGTTGGGCGCGGCGAATTGCTGGCGCTCGCGGGCGAGTCCGGCTGCGGCAAGACCACCGTCCTGAAAATGATCAACCGCCTGGAGGATGCTTCGGGCGGTTCGATTTTTTACGAGGGCGAGGATATTGCCGGCCGCGATCCGGTCGCGCTGCGCCGCGAGATCGGCTGGGTGATGCAGGGCGATGGCCTGTTTCCGCATCTCACCGTGCGCGAGAATGTCGCCATCATTCCCCGGCTGCTCGGATGGACCGCTGGCGAGACCAGTCATCGAGTCAGCGAAATGCTTGAACTGATACAGCTGCCGGTGGATGCCTATGGCGACCGCTATCCGGCCGAACTGTCCGGCGGTCAGCGGCAGCGGGTCGGCTTCGCGCGGGCCCTCGCGGGGCGGCCTGATCTCCTGCTGATGGACGAGCCCTTCAGCGCGCTCGATCCGATCACGCGCGATACCCTGCAGCAGGAATTCCGCAGCCTTCAGGCCGAGCTCGGCTTCAGCGCCGTCATGGTCACGCATGACATGGCCGAGGCTTTGATCATGGCCGACCGGATCGCGGTGATGGCCGATGGCGAGGTCGTCCAGCACGGCACGCCGTCTGACCTCCTTGCCAATCCCGCCAGCGATTATGTCTCCGGCCTGCTGGAAACCCCGCGCCGCCAGATGCGGGCCATCCGGGAGCTGGGCGCATGAGGGAGATGGGTCGCCTGTTCCTGTCCTTCCCCTTGATGGGGAAGGGGGACCGCGCCGCAGGCGTGGTGGATGGGGTGACCTCGGCTGGAGCCAGAAAGCGCTTTGCGCTTTCACCCCTTCCGACTCGAAGCTTTGCTTCGGTCCACCTTCCCCGTCGAGGGGAAGGACGGAGCGCAGCATGAACGCCAATTTCGCCGAGCGCCTGGCCGAACTGCCGCAATACCTGTCAGCCCATGTCGTGCTGTCGATGTGCGCCTTGCTGGCAGGGATTGTGCTGAGCATTCCGCTCGGCATCCAGGCCGCACAGCGGCCGCACCTGGCGGCCGCAACGCTTAATGCCGCCAGTGTGGTCCAGACGATTCCCGGTCTGGCGCTGCTGGCGCTTATGGTGCCGTTGCTGGGCGGGCGGATCGGATTTCTGCCGGCCTTCATCGCGCTGATGCTCTATTCGGTGCTGCCGATCCTGCGCAACACGATCGTCGGCCTGCAGGGAATCGAACCGCAGATCCGTGAAGCGGCGCGCGGTATCGGGCTGACCGATCGCCAGCGCCTGTGCCAGATCGAGCTGCCGCTGGCTCTGCCGGTGATCGTCGCCGGGCTGCGTACTGCGACCGTCTGGGTGGTGGGGGCGGCAACCCTGGCAACACCCGTCGGTGCGACCAGCCTGGGCAATTACATTTTCGCCGGCCTGCAGACACGCAACTGGCTGTCCGTCCTGTTCGGCTGTGTATTCGCAGCCGGGCTCGCCATCGTGCTCGACCAGGCGATTCGCCTGCTGGAGATCGCCGCGCGCGACCGGCGGCGCGGTCTCGCCATCGGGGTGGGCGTATTCCTTGCCGTACTGGTTGCGGCGTCCATCGCGCCACGCTTCATGACGCCGGGGCCAGCCGGGACTGTCGCCACCGGCGAAACGTCCGGCGCTGTCCAGGGCATTGCCGGCCAGACCGTGACGATCGGCTCCAAGGCCTTCACCGAACAGTACATTCTCGGCGCCTTGATGCAGCGCCGGCTGGAAGAGGCCGGGGCCCGGGTCGTCCGCCGCGACAATCTCGGTTCGACCATCGCGTTCGATGCCCTGCGCAGCGGCGAGATCGATGTCTATATCGACTATACTGGCACGATCTGGGCGACGGTGATGAACCGGTCCGAACCCGCCGGCCGATATCGCATGTTCACCGAGATGTCGGCCTGGCTGTGGGCCGAGCACGGGATTCTTACCCTGGGGCGGCTGGGATTCGAGAATGCCTACGGATTTGCTGTCAGCCGCGAATTTGCCGAAGCCCGCGGCGTGGATAGTCTTGACGATCTGTCCGCCATTGCCGGGGAGCTGACTGTGGGCGGCGACCCGGAAGTCTTCGTTCGGTCGGAATGGACCGCGACGCGCGATGTCTACGGTCTCGGCGATGTCCGCACGCGCTCGATGGACAATACCTTCCTCTATTCGGCCGCCCGCGACGGGCAGGTTGATGTGATCACCGCCTACACGACGGACGGGCGAATCGCGGCGTTTGACCTGACCGTGCTTGACGATCCGCGCGGCGTGCTGCCGCCCTATGATGCGGTGATCCTGGTATCGCCGCAGGCGGCACAACGGCCCGGGCTCGCTGCGGTGCTGGGGCCGCTGGTCGGCGCCATTGACGATGACGCCATGCGCGAGGCCAATCGGCGGGTTGATCTCGACGGGGACACGCCCGCCGGGGCCGCGGCCTGGCTGGATGAACGAATCGCGGAGCAGTGATGAGCGGGTTTTATGCCCATGGCCGTCTTCAGGATGCCGAATGGCTGATGCGCGCCTGCATGATTCTCAATCGTGACCGGCCGGCCCATGCCGATCCGGTGGATGAGGACACGCCACTCAACCAGGTCTATGCGCGTCAGTCGGCCGAATTCGAGGACCTGCTCGCGCAGATCGACCCGGAGGGCGATATCGACCGCGGCATCTTTCCGGTCCTGGCCTTCTTCACGGCGTCCGAAGGCTGGCCGGTCGATATCATTTTCGCCATCGTCGCGGCGCTGTGCGTCTGGCTTTTCCTGCCCGACTGGTATGGCGTGGCCAATTATGTCGCCTATCTGGCGATCGCCGGCTTCGTGGCGATCCAGTATCTGCGGTCGCGCCGCCGCCGCGCACGCGCCCGTGCGGAAATGATCCGTCTGCGCCTCGATCCGGAAAAGGAACATCCGCTGACGCTGCGCATATTGGTGCGCTACCGCAAGCAGCCCGTGACGCTGCATTGAGCAGAGTCCGATTGGCGCCTTGCATTTCAACAACCTGGTCTTGCGGCCGGATTGCATGACCCGCACAGGGGTGTAAGGTCCTGAAGTGAAACCAGCGGGATGCCGGACGAAAGAACGGAGCCGCCAGCCGGAGCGTTCTCCGGGGCGTCTTGTTCGACGGGACACGGGAGTGCTCGCTGCAACTGGCGGAAGGACCGTTTATGGACCTGGCAGCGCCCTTTGACGCTCGCACACGGCTCGGGCTTGTCCTGCCGATGCTGGTTGTCGTTGTGGTGGGGATTGCGGTCACGGCCGCCACAGCCAGCCGGTCGCTGGATGTCCGCCAGCAGGCACTGGAACGATTCAGTCAGGCGGAAGCAGACAATACCGCCCGCATCCTCTCCCTGCGTCTGCAACAGGACGGGCATGCGGTCGAACGTATGGGGGCCCGGCTGGCGGTTCGTGGCGGGGCGATGCCCGAATCGGAATGGCGGGCCGATGCGGGCGCCTATCTCAGTGACAAGCCATGGCTGCGCGCGCTCTATGTTGCAGACGAAACCGGTGTGCAATGGGTCGAACCGGAAGGCGGGCAGGCCATGGCCGGACTGATCGGGGCGCCGGGCGGGCCGGGCCGTAACGACATGTCGCAATCCGACATGCTCGGAAGACTGCATGCTGGTGCGGTGGCCCGGTTCGAGGACGGCTCTGACGGCATGATGGCCTATTACCCGTTTGCCGACGGGGCCGGCGGGGTCCGGGTTCTGGTCGCGCTGTTCGATATCGCCGCCATGTTGAGGGCCAGCCGGCCGGCGTATGACGAGGACTTCGATGTCGCGTTGACGGCTTCGACGGACGGGCCGCGCCTTGCCGGCTCGGGCCGCGCCGTCGACCCCGGGGCGCCCTATGGTTCGTCCGCCCCGATCACGACTAGCTATGATGTCGGCTGGTTCCTTCACACAGCGCCGACCCCGTCCTTTGCCCGGCGGATGCACCCGCGCACCGGACTGGGGGTCTGGATGTCGGGCATCGGCCTGACGCTGCTGGGCGCATCGCTCGCCTTCATGGCCCAGCTCGCGCGGCGCCAGGCTGTGCGGCTGTCGGATGTCGATGCGGTCCGCCGGACGAGTGAGCAGCGCTACAATCTCGTCGTGCGTGGCATGGCGGTGGGCGTCTGGGACTGGGGCATACGCGACAATACGCTCGGCTGGTCGCCCAATGCGATGCGCATGCTGGGCCTGCCGCCCGACCATAAGGTGACGGATGCGAGTTTCTTTTTCGACCGGATTCATCCGGACGACCAGCCCGCGGTCCGCGAGGCCATAGAAGCGCATTTCGAAATGGGCGAGCCCTACGCACCGAATTTCCGGATGCGGCACGAACACGGGCATTTTGTCTGGTGTCATGCCACGGGACAGGCCCTGCTGGACGAGACCGGCGAGCCTGTCCGCATGGCCGGCTCGATCGAGGACATCACCGAGGAGCGCGCAGCTGAGGAAGCCCGCAACCGCTCCGAACGCCGCTTGCGCGCGGTCACGCAGAGCGCGGTCGATGCCGTGCTCACGACCGATGCCCAGGGCATTATCGAGGAAGCGAATCCGGCCTGCGAGCGCGTTTTCGGATACCGGCCGGACGAGCTGGTGGGCAGCAATATCCGTATCCTCACGCCCACCGAACACCGTCGCAAGCACGACTATTATATCAAGCACTATATCGAGACCGGCGACAGCAACATTGTCGGCAAGGTTCGCGAGGTCTACGGCGTGCACCGCGATGGACACGCGATTCCGATTGAGCTGGCGGTCACCGAATACAAGGCGGGCGATGACCGGATCTTCATCGCTACAGCGCGTGACCTGTCGGCGCGCAAGGCGGGCGAGGCGGAGCGGGAAGCCTTCATTGCCCGTCTCGAACAGACCAATGCCGAGCTTGAGCGCTTCAGTTTCGCTGCTTCGCACGATCTGCGAGAGCCCCTGCGGATGATCGGCAATTTCTCGCAGATGCTGCTGCGCAAACATGCCGATCAGCTGGACGAAGACGCCCGCAAGGCGGTCGAGATCTGTGCCGGTTCGGCGCAGCGCATGCAGGCCCTGCTCGACGATCTGATCTCCTTCTCGCGGGCGAGCGACGATCTTGGCCAGATCGAGACGTTTATCCCTCTCGACATGATCGAACTGGCCCGGCAGAATCTGGACGAGGATTTCCAGAGCAGCCAGGCAAGCCTGGAAACGGTTCATCTACCGGCGAAACTGCGGACGAATCCCACCCGGTTTTCCAGGGTCTTCCAGAATCTGATCGCCAATTCGATCAAATACGCCAAGGACGGTGAGGCAGCGAAGATCCAGATCTCCGCCGCGCCCTATGAGCAAGGCTGGCTGTTCACCCTGTCCGACAAGGGAATCGGCATGCGTCCGGAGTATTGCGAGCAGATATTCGAGCCTTTCAAACGGCTTCACCCGGCGTCGAAGTATTCGGGCACCGGAATGGGGCTCGCGATCTGCCGCAAGATCGTCAACAATGCCGGGGGGCGGATCTGGGCCGAGTCCGAACTGGGCGAGGGCAGCCGGTTCTACGTCTACTGGCCGGAGGCGCCACAGGATACGGGTGCTGCAGCCGCGGGGCACATGGCCGGCCCGGACGATTCCATGGCCGAAGGAGAGAATGCATGACAAGGCTCGCCAAACTGGCCGACATCCTTCTGGTCGAGGACAATGAGGACGATGTCTATCTGACCCGTATGGCGTTCGAGGACAGTGCCTTCGACAGCACGATCCATGTCGTCAATGACGGTGAGAAAGCGCTCGATTTTCTCTACCGGCGGGGCGATTACAGCAATTGTCCGGTGCCCGACCTGATCCTGCTGGACCTCAACCTGCCCAAGCTGAACGGCATCCAGATCCTGGAGACGCTGAAGGCGGACGAGAGACTCTCGGTTATTCCCGTCGTCATGCTCACCAGTTCGAAGGCCGAGAGGGATGTGCTGGAAAGCTATCGGCATCATGCCAGCGGCTATGTCTCCAAGCCGTCCGAGTTCTCGCGCCTGGTCGACATCGTCGAGGCGATTCGGGACTTCTGGTTCGCCAGCGTGATTCTGCCGCGGCCGAGCGTCAGCGGCTAATCCTGATCTTCGCGCCCCGCTTGCGCCTCGATCCGGGCCTGCAGCGCCCGGTAGAGCGCGAGATTCCATTCCGCACCGCTCAACCCGGTATGTTCCAGCGGATCGCTGGTTTCGGCTTCAAGGCCGAGCGCGCCCGCCACATCGGCATTCATCATGTCCGGAATGCCGGCGCCCCAGGCCAGTGAGGGCAGATCGAGCAGGAAATAGGTGAAGTGGTCGCGAAAGCTTTCCCCGTGCTGCTGCAGCAGGGCATCGAGGAAGTTCCGGTCGAACCAGGCATTATAGGCCGTGAACAGCATGGTCCGCTCGCCTGACGCTTCGGCATGGAAAGCGAGGAAGCGTTCGACTGCATCGGCTTCGGTGAGAGCGCCCAGTTCCGTCCAGCGCGCCTCGTCGAATCCGTTGATGCCACGAACGAACGCCGTTGCCCTTTCCGGGTGATCGGGATGGATACGGATGAAGAAACGCCCCAGCTCATTGCCGTCCAGATCGGTATAGATCGCGCCGAGATCGATCATCTCGTGATGCCCGGCTTCCAGCCCGGTCGTCTCGACATCGACAATGGCCAGCCCCCAGGCGTCGCGATTCTCCTGCGGCGGAAATTCGCCCTGTGCCAGGGCGGGTGCGGTGGCGAGGAGGAAAGTGGCGATCAGGCTGCGGATCATGGGTTTGTCCTGTGGTTTTCTCGGCGCCGACACTAACGCTCCGCCGCGACAAAGCCATGACCGCACATGAAAACGGCGCGATGCGAAGCACATCGCGCCGTCTCCCGTAAGCGCTGTCTTGCGTGTCAGAGCACGGTCAGCATGGTCGCGACCAACGGGTGGCGGACAATGTCCTTGGCTTCCAGCCGGCACACGGCGATGTCTTCCAGCGGGTCCATCTTGTCGGCGATCTGGGCCAGGCCCGACATTTCCGGCAGCAGGTCCGACTGGGCCGGGTCGCCGGTGACCACCATGGTGGAGTTCCAGCCCAGGCGGGTGAGCAGCATTTTCAGCTGGCCGTATGTGCAATTCTGCGCCTCGTCGACCACCACGAATGCATTGTTCAGCGTGCGGCCGCGCATATAGCCGATCGGCGCGATCTCGATCAGGCCTTCCGCCATCATCGCCTTCAGCTTCTTCGGGCTCAGCCGGTCGGCCAGCGCGTCGTAGAGCGGCCGCAGATAGGGGGCGAGCTTTTCTTCCATCGCGCCGGGCAGGAAGCCGATCGATTCGCCGGCCTCCACCGCGGGTCGGGACAGGACGATCCGGCTGACCGCACCCGATTCGAGCGCTTCGACACCCTTGGCGACGGCCAGGAAGGTCTTGCCGGTCCCGGCCGGGCCGAGCGCCAGGACGAGATTATGGGTGTCGATCGACGACATCAGCTTGGCCTGGCCGTCCGAGCGCGGTTTGACATTCTTGGTGAAGCGCTGGTCGCGCATCGGTTCCTTGTCGTCCGGGGTCCAGCTGGTACCCGGGAAGAGGGCACGAACCTTGTCCTGTTCGGTATGGTAGTGGGCGGTATTGAATTCACCTGCACGCTGGCGGCGTTTGACGTTACGCTTACCCATGACGGGGACCTCCACACATGAAAAACCCCTCGGCCGGGCGGCGAGGGGTGAAGAAACGGGGCACGGAAGACAGTGCAGGGGACACACGGGGCTCGGTGGAAAACCGACCGGTTCCTGGCGGGCTGGGACGAGGAGCGGTCATGCCGGCTACCCGGTGCCTCCTTGCGTTGCCGAAAGCGAAGCGAGAAACCCGTCTCGAATCGCGCTTACAGTCTGAGTGTAACCCGGTGAAGAAGGTCTGAACGAGCGCGTCGTGAAAATTTCACGCAAATAAAGAGGGAGACGGGAATGGCACTCTATGCATTGGGCGATTCGATTCCGCAGACGCCGGACGAGGGGGAATACTGGGTCGCGCCCGACGCGCAGGTGATGGGCCGTGTTGTCCTTCATCGCAATGCGAGTGTCTGGTACGGCGCGGTTGTGCGCGGCGACAATGACCCGATCACGATCGGCGAGGATTCGAACGTCCAGGACCTCTCCGTGCTGCATACCGATGAGGGTGTGCCGCTGACCATCGGCAAGGGGGTGACGATCGGGCACCGCGCCATGCTGCATGGCTGCACGGTCGGCGATTATTCCCTGATCGGGATCGGTGCGACCGTCCTTAACGGCGCGAAGATCGGCCGGAACTGTATCATCGGCGCACACGCGCTGATCACGGAAGGCAAGGAGATCCCGGACAATTCGCTGGTGGTCGGCGCGCCGGCGAAGGTGATCCGCACGCTCGACGAGGACGCCGCCGTGATGCTGAAGGCGTCAGCAGATCACTATGTCGAAAACTGGAAACGCCACGCGACGCAGCTGCGCCAGATCGACTGAGGTCGATGGTCGGGAGGCGGGCCGCGCAGCCTAGTGCGCGCGGCTCCACAGCTCGCGGATATTCTGGTCGGCTTCGCGGCCCAGATTGAACCAGGCGGCGCGGTCGTGCGAGGCATCGATGACCAGCAGCTTGTCGTCGCGTCCCAGAATGTGACTGAGTTCATTGCGCAGGACAGCCGAGGTCGTCGGACCGCGCAGTAGCCAGACACCGCTGGTGATTGATTCGAGATCGCCATAGGCCGCCAGCGCGTGGGCAAACTCGGCTGCACTCTCGGAATGGATTTCGGCGATCACCACGAAATTGGCCGGCCGGGCGCCCGGCGTGACCCGCTTTTCAGGCTGTTTGCGCTGGCCCAGATCCTCGAGCCAGTCGCGGAATTCCTCGATATCACTGGCTTGCGCCCAGATACCGTCCCGGTCGGGCGAGATCTGCGAATGGGCCGCGATCCGGCCTTCGGCAACGAAGGCGCGCATCTGCTGCGGCGTATACGGGCCGTAGACACGGCCTTCGACTTTCACAAACCAGGACATGGTGATTCCGTCATCGCGAGGCATTGGACTTTCTCGCACCCAAACTACTACCGTCTACCCATCCAATACGGCAAGAAACGGGCCAGAGCGGGCCCCGCAGCGTTCGGAGCGCCGGATCCGGCAGACAGAGACTCAAGTTTATGCTGCTTCGGGACCGCTGGTGTTTGCCTGGGGGGGATCGAACACGACCGCGAACCCATTGTCCAGAATTCGCGCCACTCGTCCTGACATCTCACCGACACGCAGCGGCTCGCCGATGCGGGGGCGCTCAAGGCATTCGAAGGCTGCCCCCGTTACGGAAACGTCGAGTACATTGGCCTGGATGATGACGCCATCGGCCAGCACGATGCGTGCGCGGCCGCGGCCCGGCTTGCGCGGTGCCGTACGGTCCTCGTCGAGACCCAGCCGGTCCTTGTTGAAACGCCAGGTGATCGCGTCGGCCAGCTTGTCGCGCTTGCGTTGCGGGGCGTTGAAAGCGACGGAGAATTCTTCGCCCTCGCGCCGCACCACACGTCCCTCGATGCGTCCCAGACTGGGAATCATCAGGACGACGCGGGTCTGGTCCGGCGGAACGATACGGGCCATCAAGCGCGCGCCGCCCGGCGAGATATCCAGCAGGCGGCAGGCGTGTTCGCCTTCCATCTCGGTCCAGAAGCGGCCATGAAGCTGCAGGGGCACGCGGGCATGCCGGCGGCGCTCCTGGGCGCCACGCGTGGCAATCCTGATCTTCCGGCGGTCCAGTCGGCCCGGCCCGTGATGCATGGTGACATCCTCCTGAGCGGCGGATTCTAGGCCATAGCCGTTAAGAAGGACTTGCGTTTATTGATCGTTTGCCACTTTGCGCGGTGTGGTTTCAGCCCCGCCGAACAGGCCGGCATACAGATTGTCCCGCTGCAGCGGCGGATGCACTTCCTGCAGCACGGTCCGCACCGCTGGCCGGCCGCGCAGGGCGGCGATGTCGTCCAGCGGCTGGAACAGGCCGAGCGTGCGATCGATCGCGCCGGACGGACCGCGCAGGGGCAGGAAGCTGACCTCCACCGGCAGGTCCAGCCGGTCCATCGTCACGGTACGCGCAATCAGCGAGGCCGGTTCTGTGCCAGTTATGGACGCTTCCAGCACCGCCTGGACGTGGGTGCGGTCATGGCTGCGCCACAAGGAGAGGAAATTCTGGTCGCGGAATTCGCGCTGGTAGAGATCGCACAGATGCGTTCCGGCCAGGCGGAAGATGTGGTGATCCGGATCGGCACGCCAGAGAATGAAGACATAGCCGAGCATTCGCGCAATGTCCTGCGGCTCGATATCGGTGCGATGCGGCGCAACACCTCCCTGGCGGCGCGTCTGCCAGTAGGCGTGCAAGGCTTGCGATTGCGCGTGGCGCATCCGTTTCTCCACTCGTCAGTCATCAGGCGGCCCGGCCTGTCCCGGCCCGGAGCGTTGCAGCGGCGAGTTCAATATCGGGGCCATACCCGTCACGGGTGAGGGCGGCCGGCGGGCTTTCCCCGCTCGCGCGAGCGGCGGGATGCGAAAACGGCCCGCGGATTGCATCGGCAGGGGCAGCACGTAAGGAGCAAGCCCATGCGCGTATCAGCCCGGCACGCTTTTCTGATTCCCGCGAGCGCGGCGTTCGCTCTGCTGGCCGCCCCGGCACAGGCCGGTGGAGGCGGTGGTGCGGGCGGTGGCAATTGCTGCACGCCGCCTCCGCCGCCGACCTGCTGCAATCATGGCGGCGGACACACGGTGAATGTGCCGAACATCAATATCCATGGCGGCAATATCAATGTCGGCGTGAATGTCTCGTCCCGGGTCAATGTGATCACGAATGTGACCACCAATGTGAACGCGACGGCCAATGCCAATGCGTCGGCCGGTGCGGGCGCCGGCGCGGGGGCGATGACCTTTATCGGTGGTGGCTCCTACACGCCGATGACAACCGCGCCGGCAGCGACCGCGATTACCGGCCTCAACGTGGTCGGGATCGAGGAAGAGGCCGAGTACGAATACTACGAGGAAGAGCGCACGCGCTGGGTCGAGGAATGGCGCGTCGTGCGCGCCGTCTGCGTCGATGATGGCGGCACGCCGCATCCCGCCTCGCGCGTCGATGCCGACGAACGCGTCGGAGCGACCTATTCCGGCGAGATCTATCGCTGCATGGCCGGCACGGCGATGCAGGTCACTATCGGCTGGGCCATTGAGGGCGAATACGACTGGAATGACGCGCCCACGATTGCCTGCCGCAAGGGCGAGGCGCTGCGTCACGAACCGGGCGGCCGTCTTTACTGCGAAGCCCAGGAACAGCGCCGCAACTGCAATGAACGCTCGCTGCTGCGCCGCCACGGGCCGGGCGTGAAGCTGATCTATATGCGCCGCGAGGAACGCTATACCGAACGCGTGCGCCGTGAAGTGGAACGCGAACGCCGCGAGCGTGTTTCCATGACTCTCATGCTCGACGGGGGCGTCGGCGGCTATCGCTGACACCACCCCCGTCCAACAATCTCACATGCCCACTCGGCATGCCTGGCCCCGGCTGACCCAGCCGGGGCCTTTTTTTGAGGGGCGAGGCTCGTCTCCCAAAACCTCTCCGTTTTTCCCGGCCGGAAGCCCGGCGCAGGCCGGGCGCAAGTCCGGGACCCATAATCCCGGTTTATCCCCGGACAGCGCCGGCTTTCGGGAGAGGTCGGCGCGTATGGGTCCCGGCGCTCCAGCCTGCCTGCGCAGGCTGTCCGGCCGGGATGACAACACAACGGCAAGGCGGATATCCAAAACTTATCCCCACCGGTTCAACAGCGCGTATGCTCGCAGACGGTTTCCGGGATGGGAGGCATGAGCTCAGTCCCTTGTGCCCGGGAGCGTGCGGAGCTCGTCCGCGCCTGGT
>MRWG01001087.1_pt1 | contig 19675 bp, 12 predicted proteins | sample 1013341 | NCBI WGS metagenome assembly MRWG01 (sample SAMN06117577, study PRJNA244670) | biofilm metagenome | biome: Water; feature: Cathode Biofilm; material: Biofilm; isolation source: microbial consortium enriched at the cathode of a solar microbial fuel cell | place: USA: District of Columbia ... | reverse complement strand
GGGTTAGGCTTAGGGTGCTGAATTGGACCGGGTGGAATCCGAATGGGGCGTATGGCGTCCCTGCGGCGATTCTCTTCCTCCCGATCAAGGCGCCTTGGAGCCCTGCGTGACGTCACCTTTGAACCCCGAACCATCCAATCACGCGCGACACGATGACACTGAAGTGTCTGCGGCTGAGATCTGCGCAGACCGTCTCGGTGAGGGTGTTCCGGTCGTCTTTCTCCATGGGTTGTTAGGGCTGAAAGAGCACTTTGCGGCCGCTGCGGCGGAGTTGACGGACAAGGCCGACTGCTGGCTGGTCCAGGCGCCGCTGTTGAGCCTTCGGGGGTCGCAGTGCAGTGTCGTCGGCGCGACGGAACTGGTCGCGGCGTTCCTCGCAGAGCGAATCAATGAGCCCGCCGTCCTGGTGGGGAATTCGCTGGGGGGGCACCTGGCGCTGCGGATCGCTCTTGACCATCCAGAACGCGTCAAAGGATTGGTGCTTGCAGGGTCCTCCGGACTCTTCGAGCGGACGTTCGAAAAGGACGTCCAGCATCGTCCGACGCGCGAATGGATTGATCGCAAAATCACAGACCTGTTCTACGACAAGGATCGCATGCCGGACGGCGTTGTCGATCGCGCGTATGAAGAGCTCTCGCAACGCAAGGCGGCACGATCGCTCGTTCGCCTGTCACGGACAGCGAAGGCGGACCACATGGGAAGCCGATTGCCGCGCGTTGAACAGCCCACGCTGCTCTTGTGGGGGCGTCAGGACAACGTCACCCCGCCGAGCGTCGCTGAAGAGTTTCATTCGCTGCTGCCGAATTCCGAGCTTCGCTGGATCGAGAAATGCGGCCACGCGCCCATGATTGAGCAGCCGGTTGCCTTCGCTGAAGGCGTTCGCGCATTCCTGGAGCGATTGGAGCTTGAAGCCGCCAAGGCGGAGGCTCGCCAGGAGGTCGCCTGACGATGGCGTGGACGCGCGCGATTGGCGTGGGCCTTCGTGCGCTGCTTGCTCGGCGCATCCGCTCACTCTCGAAGACATCCGTGTGGGGCCAGCAGGCTGATCGCGTGCAGATGCGCCAGTTGCGGTGGTTGCTTGAGCACGCGGCGGAGACAGAATTCGGCCGCAACGCCCAGTTCGGCCGTCTGAAACGACTCCCTGACGAAGACATGCTTCACGGGTTCCGCCAGGAAGTCCCGGTGCAGTCGTACGCCCAGCTCAAGCCGATGCTGGAGCGCATGCGCCAGGACGGTGAACCCAATGTGACCTGGCCTGGTGTGGTCATGGATTGGGCGCAAACGAGCGGCACGACCGCTGGCGACAAGTTCGTGCCCATCAGTTCAGAGATGCTCCGGCATAACAGCAAGGCGGCGCTGGACATTTACGCGTACGCCTCGATGTTCGGCGCATCGATCCCGGACATCTTTGCCGGCCAGGTGCTCTTTCTGGGTGGTTCGACATCGCTGGATGTGAATGAGCACGGGGTGCGCACGGGCGACCTCTCCGGCGTTGTCACGCGGCTGATCCGGTGGCCGGTCACGAAAGTGTGGCTCCCGGGGAAGGACATCGCCCTTGAGTCGGATTGGCCGACCAAGATCGACAGTATGGCGCGGCGCTGCATGAACGAAGACGTCCGCTGGATCAGCGGCATGCCGTCGTGGTCAATCGTGCTGTTTGAGCACATGGCGAAGCTGGCCAACGACTCCGGGCGAAAAGTCACGTGCCTTCACGATCTATGGCCGAACTTGCGACTGTTCGTGCATGGTGGTGTGAAATACGGCCCGTTCGAACGGCGCGTCCGTGAGATGTGGTCTGGCGACCCGGAAGGCGATGACATTCCGATGCGTCTGGAGGTGTACGCCGCCAGTGAAGCGTTTGTCGCCTCACAGGATGTCCGTCACGACCCGGGCATGCGGCTCAATATCGATCATCAGATTCACTACGAATTCATTCCACTTTCTGAGATTGAATCGGACAATCCGCCAGCGTTCGATTGTTCGCGCGTCGAGCGCGGCGAGCGATACGTCGTCGTGATGAGCACGTGTGGCGGTCTGTGGCGCTACAACATTGGCGACGTTGTCGAATTTGACACGATCCCGCCGGATGGCCCGCCTCGTTTGCGCATCGTGGGGCGATCGCGCCACTTCATGAACGCATTCGGTGAAAACATCATCGCGGAGCACATCGAGAACGCCGTCACGGCGGCGGCGGAGGAAATCAGCGTTCGCGTTGGCGAGTTCACGGCGGCGCCGGTGTACCCGGCTGGAGAGACGGCGGCCCGGGTGGAGTTGCTCATCGAATGGGACGACGCCTCGCCGACAATGGTTGACCAGTTTGCAACGACATTTGACGCGGCGATCAAGCGGCAGAACAACGATTACACCGCCAAGCGCGCGGGCGACGTCGGCATGGCGCCGCCGATCGTGACGCCTGTGCCGATGGGCGCCTTTCATCGGTGGCTGGCGGCTCGAGGCAAGCTGGGCGGGCAGCATAAGTGTCCTCGTTGCGCGAATGACCGATCGATCATCGAAGACGTCGCAGCGCACGCGGCGACAGCGTCGGCGGTCTGAGTGAAATCTCTCATGTTGTTGAGCGAACCAGTCGTGTCATCCTGTCACTTGGGTATTCTGCTCTTTGGATGATGTCATCCTGAGTCGCACTTCGCCCCTGTTTGTTCCAACGACCCTCGCTTGTGCCAATCCTGACCCCGATGATTCGATGGTTGAACGCTCGCCGCAGCCGGTGGTTGCTGGTGGTTTATGCGTTGCTGCTCATCGCGTCACACGTGACGATGATGGTGATGCGGTCGCAGTCGCCGCCGACGCCGTCACAGGGGGCATCGCGATTCGAGGTCATCATTCCGGCCTTCACGCGCGCCGGGACCGAGACGAGCGATGACGTCCGAGTGGCAGGGCTGACCTGGACGCCTGAATCGCCGCAGGCCGAGATGACCCCGGTCATTCTGCTGCATGGTTCGCCCGGCAGCGCTTCGAACTTTTCTCGACTCGGCCCCATGCTGGCGTCGTCGGGCCGGTTGGCGCACGCGATCGATTTGCCCGGATTCGGGCGATCCGAGGCGTGGGCGCCTGACTATTCCATTCGCGCGCACGCCTACGACACGCTGGCCGTGATGGACGAGCTCGGTATCGAGCGTGCGCACGTGGTCGGGTTTTCCATGGGAGGCGGCGTCGGCGCCTGGATGACGGACATCGCGCCGGAGCGAGTCGCGTCGCTCACATTGCTGTCATCCATCGGCGTGCAGAAGGCCGAAGGCTCAGGCAACTACTACTTCGAACATGCAAAGTACGCGGTGGGCTACGGCGCCCTGGTGTATCCGCCCGCGCTGGTTCCGCATTTCGGCGTGCTCGGGACCATCGGCGAACGTCACGCCGTCATGCGCAATTTCTGGGACACCGACCAGCGACCAATGCAGGCGCTCATGGAGCACATGCGCACGCCGACACTCATTCTGCATGGCCGCCGTGATTTCCTGGTGCCGGACTGGGGCGCCGAATTGCACCACGAACTGATTGACTCCAGTTCGCTCGTGATGCTGGACACGAGTCACTTCATGCTCTTCCTGGGTGATCAGCCCGATCAGGTTTTTGCTCATCTGGCGCCGTTCCTGGCGCGGCACGACACGCCGGACGCTGCGCCGCTGCGGTTTGCCGCGGACTATTCGCCGGAATCAGAGGCTGCCAAGCAGCGCATTGACCTTGGCCCATTTCACGCGCTGGAAACCACACCGTGGTGGATTCTCTTTCTGCTGATCGTCGGCGCGACTTGGATCAGCGAGGACGCCACCGTGATTGCAGTCGGCGTGCTGATTGCTCATGGGCAGATTGATTGGGGCGTGGGCTTGCTCGGATGTTTCGTCGGCATCGTGCTCGGCGATGGAGGGTTGTGGGCGATTGGGCGCTTTGCAGGGCGCCGCGCGCTCAACTGGCCGTTCATTCGAGACTGGGCGCCGGAAGAATCGCTTGATCGTTGGGGACGGTGGTTCGATCGGCACACCATTCAAGCCGTGTTCGTCGCGCGCGCGATCCCGGGCTTGCGATTGCCGACCTATTTCGCTGCGGGGCTTCTTTCCAAGCGAACACACGGCTTCCTGTTCTGGGCCGCACTGGCGGCGTTCCTGTGGACGCCCGTGCTGCTCTTACTGGCGATTCTCATTGGCCCGGCGTTGTTGCACACCTTCGAGCGATACCTCGGCGGCCCACTGGGCATGATCGTGAGCATCGTGGTGATCCTGCTCGGCGTCAGGATCTTCAGCGGTCTCTTTACGTGGGTCGGTCGTCGCAAACTGGCTCGAGACGCTCGACGACTTGTGTCGAGTGAGTTTTGGCCGCGCTGGATCTTTTATGCGCCGCTCATGCCCTGGATTTGCTGGCAGGCGATTCGTCGCGGCGGGTTCATGACATTCACGTGCATGAATCCTGATGTCCCGCACGGTGGGGGTGTCGTCGGCGAAAGCAAGTACGAAATCATTCAGGGACTCCTGCCGCACGGTGACCCATGGGTCGTTCGAACGCATCTCACGAAAGCGGGGCCGGACGCAGAAGCCCGAACGGAGCTGGTCGATGAACTCATCCGGTCGGACGAATCGTTGAGGGGATATCCGGCTGTCCTGAAACCCGATGAATCACAGATGGGGCACGCTTTCAAAGTCGTGCGGCGTCGTGAAGATGTCTCTGAGTATTTCAAAGACATGACGCGAGATGCGCTGCTTCAGGAATTTCACCCCGGCCCATGCGAGGCGGGCGTTCTGTGGGCTCGTGATGTCGAGAACGGAAAGCTGGGCCCGCGCGGCCGCATCGTTTCGATCACGCGAAAAGAGTTTCCCATCATCGTTGGTGATGGAAAGAGCACGCTGGAGCGATTGATCTGGCGACATCCGCGTTACCGCATGCAGGCTGAAGTGTTTCTCCGGCGTTTTTCCGGGGAAACTGACCTCGTGCTCGGCGATGGCGAACGCAAGCGCCTTGGCGTCGCGGGCAATCATGCCCAAGGCGCGATGTTTACCGATGGCGCTGACCTGATGACGCCCGAACTGAGCGCTCGCATTGACGAGATTGCCAGCAATTTCTCGTGCGGAGCTCATGAAGATGGCGACATTGGCGGTTTCGACTTCGGTCGATTCGATATTCGATACGTCGATGATGAATCACTGAAGCGCGGTGAAGATTTCGCAATCGTGGAGCTCAATGGCACCATGAGCGAATCAACCAATCTCTACGATCCGAGTCGATCCCTGCTGTGGAGCTACGGCGTGCTCTTCAGGCAGTGGGAGTTGATGTTTGCGATTGGCGCCGCGCGCAAGCGGTCGGGATCGCGACCGATGCGCCTGCGAGATCTTCTGACTGCTGCGCGCGATCATTACAAAGGGCGCCCGGGCTCACCGGTCTCTGACTAACGGTCTTCGTTTGATTCGTCGAGCCGCACGACCGGACGCGCCAGGCGCCACACGGCGCCGGTCAGCGCACGGGTCGCCAGCGTAAATCGTTCGACATCAATTGTGTCCGGAGTGTCCGACGGCTGGTGATAGTGCGGAGTTCGGAATTCGCTTGTGTCAGTCACCATCACAGCCGGGGCGCCGATGTCCCAGAATGGGGAATGATCCGATCGGCGCACATCGGGAAACATCTCGCCCGCGCCGGGAATGAAATCGAGCAATTCGACCTTCAATGCCGGCTCTGCCTGACGCATCGATGACACCAGTTGGCGTGCAAACGCAGCGGATGACTGGTTGGCCACAACGCCGAGAAAATCACCAACGGTCGGCGGCGTGAAAACGCCGGGAATCGCCGGGATTGGGCTCCGCTGACTGTTCGGTTCATCAGCGTAGTACCCGATCATCTCAAGGCTCAGCATGCCAACGATGTGTTCCTGGCCCTGCTCGATGCGTTGCTGCATCCAAGCTGCGTGCTCGCGCGAACCAACCAGGCCGATCTCTTCAAGATTGAAGAAGACGATTCGAATCGTGCGCGCCGTCGATGTGTCTTTCAGCGCACGGGCCATTTCCAACGCCGCGGCGACACCACTCGCATTGTCATCGGCGCCGGGTGTGTTCGGATGGGAGTCGAAATGGGCGCCGACGATGATGACTTCGTTGGGTGACACAGCGCCTGGGAACTCGACGTAGATGTTTCGCCATGACCTGGGGGTCGGATCGGGCACAAACTTCCAGCCATCTTCACTCCACACACGGGCCATACCGCCGGTTGACCATTCGAGCGTTTGCTCAGTCGGTTCAAGTCCGATCGCTCGAAGCCGTGCAATGAGCAGTTCTTCAGTCTGCTTCAGTGTGTCCTGTTCGTCCGGCGTCCGAAGCACGGAGCGTTCGGGCGGCAGGGCGCGAAGCGCCTCCATCAGGCGGTCGGGACTGATCGTCGCCTCCGGCGGTTGCGCCACGGACACCAGCATCGCCGCGAAGAGTGTCTTCATGGACGGAAGCATAGTTCGGTCCGGATTGGCAGCGGAATTGCGAGCGTGCTTCAGCGGTGGTTGCCGCCGCAAGTCGAACGAAAGGGATGAACATGAGCATCGAAGCGATCAATGCACACCAGTCAGGACCGATAAATTCAGTGGCGGCGCAGGCTGATGCGCGACGAACCGCCGCTCAGGTGGCTGAGGAGGCGATCAAGGCTCCCACCACGATCAAGCCCGCGACGACGGATTCTTTCGAACCGGCGACACCGCCGCCCGCCGACGCGCAGAAAAATGCGCAACTGCGGCGCGTCGCTGCGCAGATTCAGGCATCGCAAGCGTCACAGGCGCCGGCGCAGCCGCTGAGTCCTCAATCAAACTCATTGATTGAGCCGGGCCTTCAGGCGCCGCTGCCGTATACACCGGACGCCGCGCCGGATGATGCGACGCCCGATCCGGTGCCGCCTTCGTTGGCGCCGGAAACGAACCCGGGCGATACGACGCCGCTGGTCAATGATTCACCGGACACCAAGACGGCGCCTACGAACACGAATGAAGAAGCCGCAACTGAGCTGACGGATCTGCAGTTGCTCCAGAATGCGTTTGGACGCTCAAAAGGGCAGGAGGGGTACGCGGCTGATCTCGACCTGAATAGCGACGGCGTGATCAACGGCGTGGACCTGGCGAACTTGCTGGCGCGATCCGGATCGAGCAAGGCCGCTCCAACCAAGACGCCGCCTTCATTGACGCCAAGTCAGCTCACGGCCGGAATTCTGGAATCGTTTGGTCAATCCGTGAAGACCGATGGTGCGTCGAGTCAGTATGACCTGAATGCGGACGGCGTCATTGATGGCCGCGATCTCGCGCAGTCAATCGCGAAGGCGCATCTGGAGCAGGGCCCCATCGGGGACCCCGTGAAGCCGAACGCGTCATCCACACTGGAGACCCTGCTGTCATCATTTGGGAAGAAGCCAGGCGCCGATAGTGTCTCGTCAGGCCTCGATCTGAATCAGGACGGGGTGATCAACGGCGCCGATCTGGCCCAGTATCTGGCGCAGCTCCGAGAGGATGCGTAAGCAGGCGTACGAAGCATGTCCGGGCGCTTCACCTGGCGCCCGGATGACGGGTGCTAAGATTCTGCGGCTCTCGGCGGCTTGAGTGTTGCCGCCGCGAGATCGCGCTGGAGGCGGATCGTGATGAGTGTGCAGATGGAGTTGTCGCGCATATTGATTCGCGAACTGAACGACTATCAATTGATTGAATTGCGCGAACTGGATGGCGAGCGGGCGTTTCCGATCGTCATCGGTCTGCCCGAGGCTCAGGCGATCGAACGTCGGCTCAAGGGTGTCGAGATCAAGCGTCCCCAGACGCACGAATTGATGGCGAGTGTGATTGAATCGCTTGGCGGGGAGTTGGTCTCCATCACCATCAATGATCTGGCGGAGCACACGTTCTTCGCTTCACTCGATATCAGGAAAGACAACGGCGAGATGCTTCACATTGACGCTCGCCCCAGTGACGCGATCGCGCTCGGCATCGCGCGTGATGCCCCCATTTTCGTGGAAGAGCATGTGCTCGAAGGCGCACTAGACGACGATGAGTGATACGGCCGAAGGCATTGGCGGCGCACTCAAGACATCGCCCGAGGATTTCGTCGTTGAGGAGATTCCGTCCTATGAGCCATGCGGTGAAGGCGAGCATCTCTATCTGCTGGTGGAGAAGCGCGACGCGACCACGAGCCGCGTCATCGAGCATCTCTGCCGCCGATTCGATCTCGAACGAAAGCATGTCGGATACGCGGGACTGAAGGATCGCCACGCCGTCACGCGGCAGTGGCTTTCACTGCACGACCCCGGTCGGCGCATTGATGACGCGGCCGCGGCGGCGATGGAAGAGCCGTGGATGCGCGTGCTCGACGCCGTTCGACATGGAAACAAGTTGCGGCGAGGCCATTTGCGAGGCAATCGATTTCGCATTGCGCTGCGCGATGTCAGTATCGGCGCAGCGCCGCAAGCGCTGGCGGCGCTTCGCAAGTTGGAGCGCCACGGGGCGCCGAATTATTTCGGTGAACAGCGATACGGATCTCGCGGCGTGAACCACCTGGTCGGACGCGCGCTTATTCTCGGTGAATTCTCCGACGCCCTCGACCAGTTTCTGGGGTGGGGCGGGCATCGCGAAGGCCATCGCGAAGACGCCGCCGCCCGTGATTTGTATGAGCAAGGCGCGTTTGCCGATGCGCGCGACGCCTATCCACGGTCTGCCGCGCCGGAGCGTCGAGCCCTTGCGGCGCTCGCGCGCGGCGCGCGAGCAAAATCCGCGATCCGCGCGATCGGGCCGACACAACGCGATTTCTGGGTTTCCGCGTTTCAGTCCGCCATTTTTGACGACGTGTTGGCGCAGCGTGAGCAGGCAGGCGCCCTTGGAGCGTTGGTCGAAGGCGACGTGGCGTACAAGCACGACAATGGCGCTTTGTTCGATGTGGGCGCATCGGAGATCGGTGAGTCACTCACACAACGCGTGACGACACTTGAGGTCAGTCCGTCCGGGCCGTTGTGGGGCCCCGCCATGAAACTCGCCGGGAGTCAGGTTGGTGAGCGTGAAACGGCGGCTCTGATGCGCGCGGGCGTGACGCCGGACCGGCTCAAGCACTTTTCGATGGCGTGGCGAGAGCGCGGCTTGGGCGCGCGAAGATCAATGCGCGCCGTCGTTTCCAACGCCACGGTTGAAGCGGGCGCTGACGAGCGCGGCGAATTCCTTCGGTGCGTATTCGATCTCCCCCCCGGTTCGTACGCGACGGTGGTGATGTCGATCTTGATGCAGGGGCGATTCGTCAGCGAGAATCGGTGGACACATGTCACGGAATGAACGGCTGGTGTGTTTTGATCTTGGCGGTGTGTTGATCCGGATCTGCCGCAGTTGGGAAGAAGGCTGCGAGCGGGCGGGCATCGATCCAGACCGCGGATGGTCGCCATCGGGCTCCAGTGGACGTCATACGTCCATTGTTCAGGATTACACCATCGGCGCCATCGGGACGGACGAATTTCTTCAATCGCTGGAGCGCGCCTCAGACGCGGTGTACTCAGTGGAGGAGTTTCGCCGCATTCACGATGCGTGGACTATGGACCCCTATCCAGGCGTGGTTGACCTCATCAACAAGCTTCATCAGGCGGGTACACCATTGGCATGCCTGAGCAATACGAACGAAGCGCATTGGTCCAAGCTGGTGACGCAGGCGCCAGTGACCACGCTGCGCTATCAACATGCTTCACACCTCATCGGCCGCGCCAAGCCGGACGAAGAGATTTTTCATTGGTTTGTCAGGGAAGTCGATGTGTCGCCTGAGCAAATCGTGTTCTTCGATGATCTGGCGGACAACGTGGCCGCGGCGAAACGTGTCGGATGGGACGCCGTGCAGGTTGACCATCAAGGTGATACGGCGGAGCAGATTGAAGCGGCCCTTCGGCGCCGCGGGCTCATGTAACGGCGTTCATTCGATTCGAATACGTCGCGTCAGGCGACCAAGTCCTGCGCTTTCAATGACGCCAACCTGAACATTGGCATTGCTGAGTTTTTCGCGCGCGTGTCGAAAGACAAAGCTTCGCGCTGCTGCGCCGCGCGGAGGGAGATCGGAGATCGGCGCCTGTTGCCGCTTCTCACCCGGCGCCTGCGCAAACGCCATAAGAGTCGTGGGCGTTTCGCCGGTATTGATCACAAGAAGCGTCACGATGACGGTGTCGCCCCCAGCTTCACGGCGCACCTGAAAACTCGGGATCAGTTCGACCCCGGTCAGGCGCAGGTCGATTGGCGATTCCACGGTGATCGGGGGATAACGCTCCGCCGCGATCAGCCGCGTTCGAGCTCGAATCATGTGTTCGCCGGCTTCTTCAGCCAGGCCGAAACTGGTTTCGATGGGAAACCGTTGCTCTTCACCCGCCGCGATGGTGAACGCCAGGGACTGCGGCGCGAATGACCACGTTTCAGGTCCGATGATCTGGAGATCGCCACTGACCGCGATGGGCCAGGGGTTCTCGACGACCAGTTCCAGATCGTGTCGCTCGGCGGTGGACTCGATCGTGGACGGCGTGACACGAAAGCCAGCCCGGAATCGCGCGAGTTCAGCGTCCACGCCTTCAATGATCAGCGGAGAATGCGGGATCGGAATGTGATGAGCGCCATCAACGAGCGGCGCTTCGGACTGATTTCCAAATATGTCCCATGCGACAATGGAGCTGGGGCCGAGATACGCGCGAAGCACCGCCTGGTCCGGCTGAGCCCAGTCATTCCAGACAATCACAGCTCCGCCTGCTTCACCATCCAGCACCAACGCGGTGACGCCATCTGCGATAGGGAGTTCGCCGACGACCTCACGACCACGCAAATGTTCACCGACGCGGCTGAGCACCAGAAACTCAGGCTGCGGCTCTGCGAGAAAGGATTTGTCGCGGGCTTCACGCCACGTCCATGGTTGTTCGAGCACGATCCGATTGGGTCGCGCCTGCCAGGCTCGAACAAGACGTTTGGCAAGATCGGCGCAGAGTGCGCGGGCCGATCCACCGTCACGAGGCAGCGGCTGAATGGCGATGGTGAGCTCGCGAAACTCGCCAAGGCTTGCGGCCGTATCCACGATCGACGCCGCATGCGCGCGATGATCCCAATACAACGAGACCGCGTGCTCGTTCAGCTCATCCGGAAGTGCGATTTCCGTTGGCCACGGCATCAAGGGGAGCGGATTGAGAACGCTGTCCGCCAGCGGTCCCACCGCACTGGTAAACGCTTGTGATGTCGCCGTTGGACTCGCCAGCAAACGAGGTTCAAGTGTTCCGATGCGCCATCGGCTTACGCGCTGGCCGAAGCGCGTCAAGGCTTCGTCGAGCCATGGCGACCATGCTTCGCGGCCTGCGCCGAGTGCGCGAAGAACTTCGTTGGACCCGATGCGAAGTTCACGCGCCAGATCACTCGGTGTGGACTCCAGCGCGAAGGTCACATCAAAATCTTCTGCAAGCAAGCGTTCAAGCAACGTGGTCAGCATGGGAGTCGCGGCCTGGATGCTGACGACGCTCGAATCCTGCGACCAGTAGGGGACTTCAATGGCGCCGATGCCGAGCGACCTCAAGAGCGACAACAGGACGTCCCGATGATCGGGGCCTGGCATCTCGATCGCGACGCCGAGGCGCTCTCGATCGAGATCGTGTCGTGGCGCTGGGGCCCAGACAAGCTCGATGTGCTCCTGCGCCAGGAAGGCGCCATCGGCAAACACATCGAATTCAACCCGCCACCATCCGTATACGGGCGGCGTTGGTCGCCATGTGATTGGCGCGCCGGGACGAACATGATCAAAGGTCGCTTCACTGACGACTCGGCCATCCAGATCGACGAGCCGAAGTGTCGCTGTCAGCGGATCGCCGACAACGTCATCAATGATGGCGGTGACGATTGGGGGTTCACTCGCATCCAGCACACACGACGCCCGCTGCGTTTGAAGCGACAGCACTGGCGCGATGCGGACGACGAGATCGTCAAACCATGCGGCGCCGCCGATGTCTTCGGCGTCGTTGACCAGCTCAAGCTCTGCATCACCTTGAAATTCGAGCGGAAGCTCTGTCCGCTGAAGAAGCTCCAGATCGATGGTGAGCCACGTGGCCGTTGGAAACTCACCGGGAATCTGGACGGAGATTTCTCGCCAGTCATTCGCGTTTCCGAAAAAGTCCGTGGTTCGGCGCGATTCGTCGATCGGCTGCATCGAATCATCAAAGAACTGTGCGACGAGGCGCGCTCGGGCGTGTTGCAGTCCCTGCGTTCGCAGGTGCGCCACGACTTGATATTCACCGCCGGGAATGACTGGCAGCACACCCGGCACCAGTTGCAGCGCCGTGCTGCCGCCCTGAGTCGGCAATTTGACGGACGCCTGGCCGGACCGCGAAACAGTCAGGTCAAACGCGGCCTGGTTCCATTCTGGAAACCCTGGTCGGGAACGGATCGGCGGATCGTCCTGAGCGCGCACCCAGTGCATCGGAACCGGCTCGCCGTGAAGTTCCTGCTCTTCGAAATCGAAGACCCGAACGACTCGATTCGCAGCCGTCGGCTTTCGAACGATCTGGTCCTCTGCATGAGCGAGCGGCGAGGCCAGCGCAATCATGAAAACGAGCGCGCACCGTGTCCCGAGGGATTTCATTCTCTGAATATCGGCCCGATGGGGAGCGTCGATACAGAGTTGCCGACGGACGCCTGATCAGGGCGAAATCACGTGCGAATCGGCGAATCCGGGGCCATACACCACTGCATTGTGAAACAGGCGAATCGTCCCCTGCGATGCGCCGCGGAATGCCGGTGCGGAGGCAAAGAGGATGATTTGCCCGCGACCGCGCCGCTCGGTGGTGGCATACGCGGCGTTGGCGATGCGATGAGCGGCTTCCGGCCAGAGGAGGCCGCTCATTCGAAGCCGCAATTCATACCCGGTTGGCACCGGCGCCCAACCGACCCAAGCGGACTCCTCCTCGACTTCGGCCGTCCTCGGAAGCTGCATGATGGCGCCGAGCCGCACGGCGGCGCGGGCGCCTTCATCGACCATCAGAATCGGATTGTTGCCAAAGAGGATCGGCATGTGCTTCCGGGCGCCAAAGGTCAGCCAGCTCCGGTCATCCACTCGGGCAGCGACAAATGCGCCCTGCGGCATGAAGAGAGACTGCCACTCGTCCAGCGCCTGCAGCGCATCTTCACCCGTCACCGGAGGCTCAAGCTCCGCGAGCGGCTGCGTGATTTCCGTTGTTGGTGAATGCGCCCAGACATCGTCGGGTTTGATGCGTTCGTTCCGGCCAGTCCATTCCCGGTGCAGCGTGAGCCGGTATGAATCGATGTCTTCGAATGTGTCAGAAAGCACCTTCACGGATGACAAGCCCGATGAGGACTGCGCAATGCGCCCGGCGCTTCGGCCGGATGCGATCAGCGTGCCGCCGCTTTCGACCCAGTTCTTGAGATGTTCCAAGGCGCGATCGTTGAGTGCAGATCGCCATGACTCAGGAAGCACAATGAGGTTGTATCGCCGCAGGTCGGCGAACCCGAAGTCGTCAATATCCAGCAATGTGGTGCGAACGCCGAGGCGCTGGTCAATCGTGTGCCACAGGGAGCCTGCATCGGTCGGGCTGACGGCGCCGCGAGTGAGTATGGCGATTCGCGGCTGATTCAGCAGCCGGAAGTGATCGCCGCCCATGTCGGGCGCGTCCCCGCCTGCCTGACCAGAATTCAACCCCATGGCAACCACGCCGACATCGGTGCACACGAATCGCACGGCCTCTTCAAGATCGCCTTCAAAGCCGATGTTGTCATCACGCGCAATCACAACGGAGCCTCGCGGGTAGGCGAAGCCATCTAAATGCGTGTCGCGGTCGATGACGCGGGCCTTGACGCCTCGGTCGAGCAGTCGCGCCGCGGCGATGACGGAACGGTCGTCGGCGCCGTGGATGATGTACCCGACTGTCGAACCGGGGTTCTCAATGGCGTTCATCGACTGCTCGGCGGGCTCATACAACTCCACATTGTCCGGAAGCCCGCTCAAAGACTGAAACGCTTCCACATCCATCATCATGGTCAGGTTCCATGCGGTGGTGTCATACAGCCGCGATCGACCTTCGCGCAACAACTCGCGGCGTTCTTCCTGGAGGAACTCCGTGGTCATGCGGGGGTCGAACTCAAGCAAGGTGCGCGTCAATGGGCCTTCCGGCTGCGCCGCGGCGATGACAACTGTGCCATCCTGAAATGAGCGGCGTTCGACGGCCTGACCGAACTGATCCTGCAGGTTCTCTGCGACGAATCCGCGCGTGGCGACATGCATCTCCACACCTTGCAACGCAAGCAGGTCGAGCAACTGCTGACGCCGACTCTCATTTTCTGAAGGCGGAATGAAATACACACGGTCAGGGTCGTGCTCACCACCGATGACGTTGTGCTTGCGCTCGCGATAAAACTGATCGAGCAGCATCTCGCGGTGCTCTTCCAGTGTCTTGAGATTCGCGAGCGAACTGACCACCTGATGATGCACGGCTTCGCGGTACGTCATCACGCGGCCTTCGGGGCGGGCCACGCCATCCTCGGCAAGTCCGGCCTGCTCATACAGGATGCCCACGGCGCCGCGGAAAGACGCCCATGCGTCGGAATAACCGGGATACCAATTCTCGTTCCATTCGCCGCTGTAATACCGCCAGCCGAACGCGTCGAACGCCTGCGCCTGATCCTTGGCGAACTCGTTGTTCCAGGCCTGGCGGCGCACCGGGTGGTACGGGTTGTTTGGCGCTCGCGGCGGTGAGAAGAGATAGGTGTCCTGCGGCCCCATTTCATGCGCATCAACGAAGAGGAGTGGTCGCCACTCGCCGACGGCCTTGATTCGACCTCGCGTTTCCGGATGCACACCGAAGATCCAGTCGCGATTGAGATCAAACATGTAGTGATTGCCGCAACCGGCCGGCCAGTATCCATCGTGCAGCAATGATTGATCATCCACATTGGGGTTGGCGCCGCGATGTTCTGCGATTTGCTGCAGGAAGCGGTCGCGCCCGTCGGGATTCATCATGGGGTCTATGAACACCAGCACGTCATCGAGCATGTCCGTGACGGCGGCGTCTGTTGAGGCAATCAGGTGATAAGCAACCGCGACGGCGGCGTCTGCGCCGGAGGTCTCGTCGCCGTGAATGGAGTAGGCCATCCATGCGATCGCGGGGAGCGATTCAATGAGCGACTCGGCATCCGCATCGCTCAAGCCGCGCGGGTCGGCGAGTCTGGCCATGTCGTCTTTGATTTCGTCGAGCCGGTCGATGTTGGCTGGTGAGGAAATCGCCATGTAGTACAGCGGTCGTCCTTCATGCGACGTGGCGTATTGAAAGAGGCGCACGCGGTCGCTCTCTTCGGCCCAGGTCTGGAAGCACGACTCGATCTGGCCGTGACGGGCGGCTCGGGCGCCGACGTCGAAACCGAGCATCTCAGCCGGCGGCGTGATGGCGTCATCGTGATGCGAGCCATCGAAGAAATCCGCGTCATACCGCAGGTCAGGGATGACATCGGGCACGAGTTCCGCCCGGGACTCTGGGGACGGACCTGCCTGCGCGGGCTGACCGGCGGCGCAACTGGCGCAGGCCAAGGCAATGAGCGATGTGAGCAACGCGTACATTCGGTGCGGCATCAACTGCAACTCCCTGAGTCGGATTCGAGGCGTTCATATTCGAGGCGCCAGAGTGTCCGCGACTGTGCGCCTGTCGGCAAGCCATACCGATGAGGCTTTGTCCGGAGGCTGCTCCTCCGGTAGGTTGCGGCGTTCAGTCGTGCTTCCTGAACAGCCAGATGAGGACATCGCCCCATGTCGGTGATTACAGCGCCAACTCAGCCTATGACGTCGCCAGGCGCCGCCCGAACGGCCTCGCTCGATGAGCGCGCCCGGCAGGGGCTTGTGGCGGGCGTGGAGGCGTTGTTCTCCAAGCAGCATGACGATGGCCACTGGTGCGCCGAGCTCGAGGGCGACTCCATCCTCAACAGCGAGTACCTGTTGATGAAGGTCATTCTGGGGCAGCATCATCCGGACGCGCCGGAGGGCGCGACGGCGCGCGACCTCGAACAGTTCGAGAAGATGTGCGAGTACATGCGCCGACTGCAGCGCGCCGATGGCACGTGGGGGCAGTATCCCGGCGCGGATGCGGACGTCTCCGCGACTGTCAAGGCGTACTTCGTTCTAAAGATCTTCGGCGATGATCCCAATGCGCCGCACATGGCCACAGCGCGTGAAGCGATTCTCGCCCGTGGCGGCGCCGAGAAGATCAACACGTTTTCGATGTTCTACCTGGCGTGCCTCGGTCAGGTGACATGGGATGCGTGCCCGGCCATTCCGCCGGAGATTGCGCTGCTGCCGCGATGGTTCCCGTTCCACATGGACAAAGTCGCGGCGTGGACGCGCACGATGATTCTGCCGCTGGCGATCTGCACGGCGCTTCGGCCCGTGCGACGCATTGATCCGACGTTCGACATCGGCGAGTTGTTCATCGATGAGCGATATCGATCGAGACTCAGCAAACCGTGGGACGACACGAATCTGATTTCGTGGAACAACACGTTTCTCGTCGTGGACAAGGCCCTTAAAGTTGTCAATCGGCTTGGATTGTCGCCCTTCCGGCAATCATCGCTCAAGCAGGCCGAAGCATGGCTGCTCGATCGTATGCGGTCGGAAACGACGGACGGACTCGGCGCAATCTTCCCGCCGATGGTGTACATCCAGGTCGCGCTCCAGGCCCTGGGCTATGAGCGAACGCATCCGGTTCGTGTGACCGCGGAGCGCGAACTCGACCGATTCATCATCGAAGAGCCCGATCATATCAGGATTCAGCCTTGCTTTTCGCCGGTATGGGACACGGGCATCGCGCTGTACGCCATGACGGAAGCAGGGCTGACCGTCGACGATCCGCGCCTCGCGCGCACATGCGAATGGCTGTGCGATCGCGAAGTGAAACTCACGGGCGACTGGGTGCGCAACCTGCGTCCGGCCGATCGTGATGTGCGGCTCGGTGAAGACGCCGCGGCGTGGGCGTTTGAGTATCGCAATGACTGGTATCCCGATGTCGATGACACGGCGATGATCGCCAAAGCCATGCGCCGCGCGATTCGCGGTGAGGGCAATGATGATGCGGCGCGTTCGAGAGAGCCGCGCGTGTTTGACGCGACGGAGCGCGCCATCCGCTGGATTCTCGCCATGCAGAACGATGATGGTGGGTGGGCCGCGTTCGATCGCACCAAGGACCGACCGTGGATGGAGGCCGTGCCATTCGCCGATCACAACGCGATGCAGGACCCATCGTGCCCGGATATCACCGGACGGACGATTGAGTCACTGACCACCTGTGGCTTGCCGCAGAATCATCCCGCGATTCGCAAGGCCGTGGATTATCTCTGGCGCACGCAGCATGAGGACGGCTGGTGGCCGGGGCGGTGGGGCGTCAATGGCGTCTACGGCGTGTGGCAGGCCGTCGGCGGTTTGCACGCGGCGGGTGACGCGAACGACCCGCGCCTGATCAAGACGCTGCGATGGCTGCGAGCCGCGCAAAATGCGGATGGCGGCTTTGGCGAGACAGCGGATTCCTACATCGATCGCAAGTGGATGGGCATCGGGCCTTCAACCGCGTCGCAGACGGCGTGGGGCGCGACATCCATGATGTATTTGGTGGGCGCTCGCGACAAAGCGGTGGAGCGGGCGATCCAGTGGCTGCTCGATACACAGCTCAATGCCGATGCGCCGGCGCAGTCGCCGTTCGAGATGGATGTGTCCGGCATCGCGGCGGATGAAATCAACTGGGCGACAGACGGCAAGCCCCCGGTGCGTGCGAGCCACCCGATCGCTGAGCCTGCGGGCGCATGGCGCGAAGCATGGTTCACCGGGACGGGCTTCCCGAAGGTGTTCTACCTCCGCTATCACCTGTACCGGCATTACTTCCCGGTGATGGCGATTGCGCGATTTCTAAACCTGCGTTCGAAGGGATAGACTGATTCGCATTGGCCAATCGGAAGGACAAACCGAAACGAGAAAAACGAAAGCCGAAGCGCGGTCAGTCTGCGCCAGATTCGGCACAGAAGCTCTCGCTGTTTGAGGAAGAGCAAATAGAGATTTCAAAAGCCACGAGCACGCTTGAGGACGCTGTTCGGACTAAGGATTGTTCCAAGGTCTCTGATGCGCTCCAGCAGATCACTGCACTTGTCATGAGTTGGGCTGGTACGGAATTTCATGACGAGTTGAATCGAGCGATCGACGCCGTCATAGCGCTGTTTGAAGATTTACCATTCGATGATGTCGTTTTCTGCTGGATTTTTTCAGAGTTTCTCGATTTTGCCCTCACGTGTGGAGAGAACGAGCGGCGGCAATCGCTTGAGCGACTCCTACTTACGAGGCTCTTCGATCATGCTGAGAGCCTGGCAGTGCCAGACTACAGCGACTACGTCGTGTGGGGTGATGAGCGGCCTGAACCGCCGGCAGAGGAGGATCGGCACAGTGTTGCAATGACAATCCTTCAAGTCGCGGAGTCGCTCTCGCGAACGGAGAAGCATGATGTGTTCTTGCGCTCCATTATTCGCGCGGGCGCGGATGACCCGGTCCGTTTCCAGGAGATTCACGCGTTCATCGCCAGTATGGGAATTCGATCACGGACGCACTTTGATCGCCTCATTGAGGAAGAAACCTCCTCCTGATGAGCGACTCTTGAATCATGTTCAGCATGAACGTTGCCGGTTCAATTCGGTGCTTGCCGAATCTATTAATCACACGACAGTCCGAATTGCGACAGGACGAAACTCAGGTCAATCCCGTTCACTACGCCATCGCCGTTCAGGTCTGAGCCTGCGTCGTCTGTGCCCCACATGGAGAGCACGGCCGCGATATCGACGCCATTGACTCGGCAGTCGCCGTTCTCATCGCTCTTATACGTGATCAGGAGCTCCACTCGGTCAGACCGGTAGCGGACGTGGACACGGTGGTCGGGAAGGTCAGGAAGCATGTGCGTGTCGAATGTCTCAACGACCGTTCCGCCGATGGCGTGCACCGGCGTATAGACATCGCCCGGCACTGGTGTGAATCCAGGAACAATGTTGATGTTCAAGGCGCCGCCAAGGATGTACGTGCTTCCAGACGCTGCGCTGACAATTTGGTCTTGAAATTGATGGCTGGCTGAGTTCAGAAGGTCAATCTGAAGCGCGCCTTCCGTGATCGCGACATCGCCATTCAGATGGAGCGGACCTGTCGCCAATGCGGAAACGCCAGGGAGCGGCCCCGGTTGAATGATGGCGTTCGCATCCTGCGCAACGACATCGGCGTTGATCTCGCCGTCGCCCGCCAGGATTCCGGCGTTCAAGATCACGCCGCCGGATTGAATCGTTGAAGAAGTCCCGACGAAGAGTTGTCCAAATGAAGGATTCGTCAGCGCCCCCTGCACACCCAACGTGATCATTCCGGACCCGTTGTTCCAGAGCACGTCATTGCCGGTCAAGAGCACTGTGCCAATCGCGTCTACGGCCGTGCTGCCGATCTCGGCTCCTCTTGAACGAATGGTCACGCGGTCCCCGAATTCGACGAGTCCGGCTGAACCGGTCGCAAACGCAGTTTCCGATGACGGCGTTCCGCCCACGACCAACATGCCGTTTCCGATCGCGCCGCCCGAGTCGTTGATATTGAACTCAATCGTGGATTCGGGCGCGGCGACATTCCCGCTGACGCGCAGGAATCCACGATTGAGTTCAATATCAACGACT
>MRWG01001086.1_pt1 | contig 19677 bp, 20 predicted proteins | sample 1013341 | NCBI WGS metagenome assembly MRWG01 (sample SAMN06117577, study PRJNA244670) | biofilm metagenome | biome: Water; feature: Cathode Biofilm; material: Biofilm; isolation source: microbial consortium enriched at the cathode of a solar microbial fuel cell | place: USA: District of Columbia ... | reverse complement strand
AGGTGGCCGAGTGGCTGAAGGCGCACGCCTGGAAAGTGTGTAAACGTTAATAGCGTTTCGAGGGTTCGAATCCCTCCCTCTCCGCCAATTTTCTGCCCAGAAGCCCTGTCCCCCAAGGGCTTCCGAGGTGGAACATTAGTTGAAGTTTTTGTCCGTCTGGTGGAACAATCAGGTGGAGCAATATGTACCTTCAACGTAACGGTTTTGGCGTCTACTACACGCGAATCCCTCTCTCTAAAAACGCCCGAGACAACGGGTTCCCTCATACCGTCCGCATATCCCTTAAGACAAAGTGCAGGAAAACTGCAAGCGAACGAAATGCTGTCGTAAGCATCCATGTGCTTGAGTTCTTGAAAAGAGAGTCTTCTTTTAGCTCCCGAGAGGTCTTTGACCGAGATATAAAGGCTCTTAGGAGTGCTCTGCACGGTTTTTTCGAAGGAACCGTGGCCTTCCTACCGTTTGACTCAATTCGCTTTGAGAACCAATCACTTTCGGCCTTTGAGAAGGCGGCTCCAAGCGATACTACAACCAAACCAAGTTCCTATCGCGATTTCGCGTGGCTGATTCGCGCCTACATGAGAGACAAGAAGAAAACGGCCGTCACCAAGAAGTACCTTCAACAGGTCGAGGGCCGTCTTGCCCCTTTGCGAGGCTTTTTCAACGGTAGAAATCCGAGAACGCTGAAGCTGACCGATGGCATGAAGTACCAGCAGCACTTGGTGGAGAATGAATGGCGCCCAAAAACCGTCAAAGAGTACATGAGCGTGGCTCGTCAACTTTGTGACTGGTGTGTTCGGATGGAATATTTAAGAAGGAATCCGTTTGACGGTGTTAAACCCATCCTTTCCGAAAAAAAGGCCGCGCATGAGCAACGCGAAATCTGGACTGCTTCCCAGCTCGAGGCATTGCTTGCCCAAAAAAGCTTCTCTACGAGAGGAAGCTTCGATGACATGTGGATTCCATTTATCATCCTGCATACTGGTCTGCGACCAGGGGAAGTATGTCAGCTTCGTGTAACGGATGTTCGCCAGTGTGAGGAGACAGGGATATGGTATTTCCACGTCAGTGATGAGGGTCCAAAACAAAGAATAAAAACCCCTAATGCTCGGCGCGACGTTCCAATCAACCAGGTGCTGCTTAATAAAGGATTTCTTGATTATCTTCGTCGACGTAAGCAAGACCGCAAAACCCAGCTTTTCAACTGCTCTGCTACGGGCAAGGATGATGATTGGTCTCGGAACTTTACGCAGCGCTTCAACCGTTTTTTGGCGAATAGACTGGGCTATGAGTCTGGCAACCGGCCCGGTGCCTATAGCTTGCGTCATACCTTTATAAATGCATTGAAACAAAGCGATCGTCCGGAGCATGTGGTGGCCGACATTGTCGGTCACTCAAAGCGGGCGATCACTTTCGACCGCTACGGGAAACCAGCCGGCCTAGCTAAAAAGGCGGCTGTCATAAATTCGGTGAACTTTTTTTGAATTTTTTTCTTTCGGGCTTTGCGAAAGAGAGATAGTTGAAAATCAACAAACTATCTCTCAACCTCGCCACTGCTTGTCAACCTATAGGTTGACAAGCCATTGATATTAAAGGAAAAACGGTTGCAAAGCTGATTTCTGACGGTATTCTAGTCGCTGAAACATAAGGAAACTTCAGTGAAACGTAATACCAAACGCCTCCAGCCTTTTACTCGGGCGAAAGGCATCTCCGATACCCAAATGGGCCAAGCCATTGCGGATTGGCTAGATAGCAAAGCCTACGAACTCTCATATACGACCATGAGAGGTTACTGCTCGAAAGCAAAGTTCATCGACAAGCATTTCAAGCAGCGAGACCCCTTATCGATCAAACCGAGATGTGTGAGGGAGTTTCTCCAAAGACTGCTCCGTCGTGGATACAGCAATAAGACGGTCAATGAATATCTGATCGTTTTGAGGGGAATCTTCCAGCGCTTACTGGAAGATGAGGAAATCTCTCAGGACCCCACCAGGAATTTGGGTAACTTCAGGACAGCTTCGAATGAGCCGGATCCCTTTACACGGGAAGAGATCTCGAAAATAACTTCAGTGGAAAACGTCCTGCTTTCCGAGATGGCACTTTTTAAGCTGGGGGTCTACACAGGGCTTCGCGTGAGTGAGCTTCTGGCGCTTGCCTGGGAAGATATAGATCTAGACGCCGGCACGTTGCATGTTCGGCGAGCGAGGGTAAACGGCAAGCTCAAAACGCCGAAAAATCGGGCTAGCAAACGGGTAATAGGGCTTACCAAAACCGCCATTGATCTCCTGGTGTCTCTGAAACCGGTGTCAGCAAGTAATCGGCTGAAGAGAACCTACCTCGTGAAGCAAGAGGATAACCGAAGCGACGTGAAAGAGCGGCTTAGGATAGTCTTCCTGAATAGCAACACGGGGGGGCCTATAAAGACCGACGCCCATTACTCGCGCTATTTTCTGCAACCTTTGCTTGAGGAGGCTGGAGTTCGCTATCGGCCTCCGAATAACGGGCGGCATACTTGGGCGAGTCAGATGCTAACCCAAGGCATTCCTACAGCTTGGATTGCAGCTCAGCTTGGTCACGCCTCCGAACAGATGCTTTACAAGCACTACGGAAAGCTGATCCGGCAAGACATGCCTGATTTCGTTGAGCAGCAGGATAGGGTTTTTTCTGAGGTTGCATAGCTTTAGGAGCGGGCAGAGTCATTCTGCCCGCTTTTGTTTATTCCTGGATTTATAGCTCCGCAGATTCTTCTCATAAACCTTTATCCAAGATTTGCTCTCTTCGTCTAAAGGGCTGGTCCAATCAAATGGAAGAGCAGCTACCTGCGCCAACAGAAAGAAGGTCTCAAGGTTTCTGTGCATTAAAACCCTGTACCGATTAGTCGCCTCGGGAATATTTTGTAGAAGCATCAGTTGATCGAAAAGAACTTTGAAAAGGTCACCAATCTCTTCCGGCCTTAGGTTCGGGTCATTGATTAAGTCTCTTTCACCGCTTGATAAATGGCTCACCCGCTCCATATCTTTGCCAAGAAAGCACTCAAGAGCGACTGGCTGAGGCTCGTTTTGTCTATCATCGAAAATAGGTAGCGTGTAATTCCTCTTTGAGGTAATCGTGCGCTCGATTTGATTGATAGATTCTACGATATCGTTGATTTTAGCCTCGGTTATAAAATGACGCGCCTGGCTTTCTGCGGAGGCGCTGGTTTTGGCCAGCTCTTCTCGAGTCAAGGTGAGTTCTTCTCGAGTTAAGCCAAGTTCTTCCTTTGAAATTCGAATAGCTTTGTTCTGCAAAATGATGGTCAGTAAAAGCGCGAAGAATGCAAAGAATGAAATTAACGGCCCTACTGTTCCACCAATAAAAGCCCCGAACTCAGACCATCGTTGGTGGTCGTTTGATAACCCAGCTTTGAAAGTGAGCGCGTATATGAAAATAATCGCAGCGGCTGAAAACAGTGAAGCTTTGAATATTGCCAAGAGATTGTTTTCTAGGGATTTATCGTTTGAAATATTCGGCATCCAGCCCAGCTCCTTTGTAAATTGTTTCGGCTGTGTGGAAAGTACTAATGGGCTGCTCCCCTGTTAGCCGCATAGTCTGTGAACTCCTCAGCAGTCAGGAACCGAACCGGGGCCGATCTTTTCGAATTGTTCCAGCAGGCAATAATCAGCCGAGCCGATTCTGAGTCCGTTAATTCTCTCATCCAGCGCCTCTGATTCTTCCAAGCGCTAGAGTCCTGCTCATCCATCGTTAGAATCGTTCTGTCAGTGTACTGAGCTACTACTTTCAGAAGATGTCGGTCTTCCCAAATTGTATTGCCCTCTGTGAAAATTAATTTGTGGCCCGGGAGTTGGTTAGATAAGCGTCGAACTGCCGTTGAATCGTAAGTGGTCCAGTTGACGACCGTGTTGGCGGCGGCCTGGTTCAGGGCTTCACGCCAGTCGAGTATTTCTTCACTATCTATCCAGCTGTAGACAAACTCTGGAAACTCTCCGTGCATCTGGAATAGTTGGCAGAGTTCCTTTTGCTCGATACTAAGAGGTGTATAGGATAGGTCACAATTCGCTTCTCTCAAAATGAGGAATGGTGCTCGTAGTCCAGTGAAGATCGAGGTCAAGAGCTTTACAGTCAGGGGCTCATACACCTGATGCTCAGGACTAGCTCTAAGGATAGAAAATAACTTATCTAAGCTAGATAATTCTTGTCTAAGCGACTCCACAGACCGATTGAATGCGAGTAAGTTCATTGGCCATTCCTGTTAAATTGTCTTCCAAGCTTGAGCTTGTTCTGACGCTGATTTATCAGCCAAGATTAGTGTCTTAACGGCCTGATAAGCTTCGTTGCAAGTGCTTGCATTTTCAAATTTCATCCCACGCAGTCCTTCAGTAGCTAAACCATGCCCCCATGAATATGCTTACATATGTGGATTTTCAAGCGACCAAGCCCGCCAATAAATTTTAGAAACTATCATTCATTTTTCTCGCTTCTGTTCGATCATAGTGCAAAGTTATCACCTATAATCGTTCCGGCTGATTGCATACTAGAGCTTAGACATGAGATTGGTTTGTATTTCTGACACACACAGCCTGCATGAGGAAATCAAAGACCTACCTGCGGGCGACGTGCTCATTCACGCCGGTGATTGCACTGGATCTGGCACACTTAGGCGCGGTTTCGAGTTCGTAGATTGGTTTGCAGCTCAGAAGCACCAACACAGAATTCTGATTGCCGGAAATCATGATTTTTGTTTTGCCGATTATTCTGCATGGATGCGTGAACACTGCGAGAAACAAGGTGTCATCTACCTTGAGGACGAGTCCACCGTGATCGATGAAATCAAGTTTCATGGCAGTCCATGGACTCCAATATTTCGTGATATGGCTTTCAACGCCAGCTCCGCTCTCATGGGGGAAAAGATGGCCCTGGTGCCGGAAGACACCAATGTCTTGATTACCCACGGTCCGGCCCTGGGGATCTTCGACTGGATTCCTGATCTGGGCGAACGTGTCGGTAGTTTTGAGATTGCTACGATTATCGATCGGCTGCCAGAGCTCAAGGCCCATATCTGCGGTCACATTCACGAAGGCTACGGTTTTGGGATTCGTGAAAGGGATGGCATCAAGTTCGCGAATGCATCAACGTGTACTGAAAGGTACAAGCCAACAAACCCACCGATCATTATCGACCTTCACGTGGAATCTTAAACCGCTGGCTGACAGCTGATCTGGAGGCTTAGCTATGTGTGTTCTTGCCACCATATTTTGGAAGCTCCGGCCAGGTTGTGGTGACAAACGCCGCCAGTTTTGGCCCGCGCCCCTATTCCCACCTAAACAAAAGCGTTAGCTTTATCGAGGAAAGCCTTCTTGGTCTTTATCAATGCCATAAATTCCGCCGAGCTCATTGAGGCCCTTCGGCAGACAGATATTTCGGTACCAGCCAGGACAGATGGGCGGAAAACAGAGCACTGCGAACGGTGGTCCATATGCCGTTTTTTGGCGACCTTCGCTAATACAGACCAAATTGGCTTCCCCCTAAGTATCGATCATAGGGACAGGCCAGATTTCCTAATGAATGTTGGGGGCAGCACCATAGGTGTTGAAATTACCGAGGCTGTGTCGGAAAACGCTGCCGCAATAGACGCATACAGAGAACATAATGGCATTGATGGTCCTTTCCCAATGGTTCATCACCACCCAGAAGATGAACGGTTGCGCGGTAGCCAACTTGTCGAAGCCGCGAGTGCGCGGGAACTTGGATCTGCATGGGCTGGAAATGCCCCTGAGAGAGAGTGGGTCGAAGCTATGCGTGCCTTTATAAGGCGCAAGGTTGATAAGGCTGATAAACCCGGTTTTGATAAGTACTCGAATAACTGGTTGCTGATTTATGATGGTTGGCCGGTTCCGGCTTTGGACAGAGACTTTGCAACAAGGGTGTTATTTGAGTCTTTGACCGATACAGACTTTGGTCACTTTCAAGCTGTATTTATTGAGTCTTCAAGTTTCATATGGGCATTCCGGCCAGAAACTTATGAGGCTTTTCCAATCAATGACCTATGGAACTAGAGCTAACATGTCACAGAAGACGAATGGCTTTCAGCCTCCGCTTCGTTCAACGTTGACCGTCATCTGCCGTTACCTTCCTACTTAGAGTTTTGATTCGCTGCCTGAGTGGAGATACACTAATTAAGTGCCATAGGGGCTGGCCAGCTCGTCCGTGCGAAGATCTCATCGGCCTCTGAATTGAACATACAACCTTGATCCAGGTTTGTTTTCTCGACCTAGATTACGGACGCAGAAACCGAGAGAGCAGACTTGGTGGGACAAGGGGTATGTCATGCCACAGATCGACTATTTCAAGGCTCAAGCCAAGAAACTTTTCAAAGACTATCGAACTCAGTCGACCCATACAGATGAGGTCGGTGGATTCACTTACTTTACCTACTCTCCAAAGTTCTTCGACATCGACCGAATATTCATCGATTATGATTGGGACGAAGAGAACTTCACACTGATGAAGGCGCAACACCTGATTGCGGTTCTAGTCGGATTTGAGAAGTGGGGTGATCTAGTTCAAGCTTCGAGAGACGAGCTTGAACTTGCGAAACTCCTCTGGGAAAACCAGCATAAGATCCATCCGGAAGAGTGGGGTGACTACATCTTGCAATTTGAAGCAGATAACGGCATCAAACTCACGGCCAGAGAAAGGCTGGACGTCTTAACCAATGTATTCGTCAAAGTAGATGGGCACTCCAGTCCGTTTGGCGACTATCGCCTAAAATAATGTCAAAACTAGTCAGTAGTCGTGAACTGGAAGACGCCTAACAAAAGCGTCAACTGGTTTTCCGCTGGAGCTACAAAATAGCCAGAAACGCGGGCGTTTGATCCTGGAGACGAGAAAGAGGTAGTGCATGTACGAGTACGCAATCTACGAAGCTCAAAGCCTAGTCCGCGGCCTTCCGTCGCCTATTGATAATAGATCTCCTACGGTCCGCTACCTCTGTGCGCTCTTTTCCGAACTTGCCTACTACCACATCCCGCAGTGGGAACTGGATGACAAAAAGCGGGCGAAACTGATTCCGTGTGAAGTATACCGAGCTCTGGTTGCTGGCACAGGCGGTAGTTCTCCAGGCGTGGCTATCGACTTTCAGAGTCTTGATTTGCCCCGCGGATTTGTTGTCGCTGACCGTGGCGTTGTCGCAGTTGGCATGGTTCTCAACCGCCTATTATTCATTGGGTTTCGGGGAACGCAGTTCTTATTTGATTGGAAGGTCAATTTGCGTTCAAAGCTGGTACCAGTGAACGCGGGATTCCACCTTCGACCGCCGTTTATTTTCAACACGGTCTGCGGGAGGCTCCACTCTGGCTTTTCCGAAGAAGCTGCTCGGATATCGATACGTGTGCTGGAAGCCATCCGGGATGCTAACTTTGGCGAAATTGATCATGTTTTCCTGACGGGTCACTCGCTTGGTGGGGCAGTTGCTGCCATATCCGAAAACTTCATCAAAGTCGCTCCGACGTCTGTATGCATACTCGGCGCGCCTAGGTACTCAGACTTTTCGGCGTATATCAGCTTGTCCCATAGCCCACCCGCACAGGTGCGCAGAGCAGGTGATGTTGTTCCAACCGTGCCGCCTAAAGCCTTTGGATACGCTGACCATCCTTATGAATTTACAACGAGTGGCACAGAGTATGTTGATCCCGCACCGTACTCTTTAAAATTCGGGGGCCTCATTCGTTGGTTCCAGTTTTTGGCTGGGCGCTTCGAACCGCACGACATAGAGGCCTACCGAAACGAGCTTGGTGCAACGGCTGGTGCTCAAGGAGCTATGGCTCCATTGACACCAGTCGAGCGGCTCAAGCCCGCCCACATGGTGTCAGCTACATGATGTTTGCGTGCAGTGGTCTAACAAGTTGTTATGGTTCGTTCCGACCTTCGGCTTCCTCCGGACGCCCCTGTCGGGCCGCCGCTAAACCGAGGCGCTAGCCCGTCAGGAAAGCTTGAAGCAATGTCTCAACGCTATTATTCAAACATTTACTGGCATTTTACCGGATCACCAGAGGGTGTTGACTGGTCTCTTGCTCGGTGTCCGAAGGATATAACTGAACAAGGTACTGCGCTGGAGCCAAAAAAGGGTGTTGAAACACTATGTTTGATTCTTGAATCCTCAAAGTTGCTGGCAACGTGTAAAGAAACTATCGCTGACGGTTTAAATACTGATAGTTTTTGTTGTGTAACTGATATTCCGCTCAAAGACTTGCCGTCTCACTCTCCTTATTACGGAAAAGTAGCAATTGGATTCAAGGCCGAAGCAGTCCATAAAAGCTTCGTTCCTGTTCTGTATATCCCGAAACATAACTTGCCTGCTGTGAAAAGGCTTATCCCGAATCCAGAACTTCAAAGAATGGCCGGGGAGTTTCTTGGATACGGCCCGGGTTTTTGGGAGCATCAAGGAATGAAGATGCTTCACCAAGCAGAACAAAATAAACAAGAGGTGGTAGAAATTAAAAAAGAGGAAGTTGGCGGGTTCTTAGCTAATTTCCTTAAGATCACCGACTTCGAGAGTGACCCCCAGAACACCTATTATCGTGAGCGCGAGTGGAGGTGTATTGGTGATTTTCAGTTTGATAAAACCGATATCGAAGCAGTAGTCGCCCCTAAAGAGACTTTGCCGATGATTCGGGAAAAGCTAGCGGAGCTCGGCATCACAGAAACAAGCATTCTCGCATGGGAGTTTATCGAGGATGCGTAGTGGGCTACCAAATGCGACAGCTGGACCGCTTTGTTCCGCTGCCGCTTCACAAATTGGCCCGTTACGCCAGCGTAAGGTGTAAATGTGAAATTCCCAAGGCGCACGACACTAGATGGGCTTTCTAGTAACTTTAAAATCGAGTTTTGTGCGCACGGACCAACTGAAAAGAGTTGGTCTGGTCACTACTTGGAGTGCCCATCTGTATAGACGTGTAAGAAAAGGGCGGTCGCCACAGTTGCACTTGTCGAAACATATCCATCGACGACGGAATGCTACGAGTAACGCTCGCAAATGAGGATAAAAGGCAGTAAGAACTTTCTGTGCCTATAAAAAATAGCTGCAAACCTGCCGGAACACCTAACAATGCCAGGCACGGCGACGTCGTTGTACCGGTCTTGGCGCAATCATGGAGGAGTCATGAGATTTCTTTTTGCTCTCACTCTCTTACTTTTTACGGCATCTGTTCAGGCAGAGCTTCTGATGGAATGTGAGCGGTACACGGTTGAAAATGATCGGAAAGAGGACAGAACATCTTTTCGCCTTTCCCTGAACAATTCTGTTCTGATCTATGAAAAGATTTCTGGAGATGATTGGTTTTTGTCTTCTCCCTCGACCTTTAAATTAATCTGGGTCTCAGAGAATGGCCTTAGGGCGGTGGCTAAGTGGATAGCAACCGACTATGGCTCTAGTGACGAACGTTGGAGCCCGGTTTATATAATTGATGTGGATTTCAGTGATCCAGGGTTTAGAAAATCAAGCCACGGTGGCTTTGCTGATTTTTCTGAAATAGTTTCCACACCATGGAAAAGCGAATGCAGGCGGCTCAATTAGCGCAGCACAACAAGGTGGTTTTGCCGCGGGGGCAAGATATCCAGAAAGCCACGGTGTGGGTCCACCTTTTTGGTATCAGGTCGTTGTTCACTGCCGTTTGGATTCAAGGCGAAATAGTTTCCGATCCTTATCGCGTGTAAGGAAGCCGTCCATTAAGTTCATAAGCTTTTCCTCGGGCCATTGGTTTAGCTCGATTTTCTGAAGAATAGCTGCCCCTACGAGAACTTTTCTGCGCGTATCATCTTTGCGCTTTTGGTTCTGAATTTTTGCGTTCTCCCGCCTCTTTGCACGGAGTATCGCTTCCTTTTCTGCTTTTAGCTTCGCTTCAACTTGAATCCGTCTTTTTTCAAGTTCCGCAATCCGTTCCTCAGGTGTTTTCTTAGCCATAACCTATAACCGTCTGAAAATGAGTTACTTTTGATACTCTAACAAAAACGGTGCAATTTCATTTTGGCCCAACGAAGAGCAGTAAATAGGCCGCATTTGCGGATGGACGAGAAACCGAAGGGCGCACTTATACAAACTTCGTTTGTGTGCGGTCTGCGACGCTCTCCGACTAACAGTCTCCGCACCCTTTGGCCCATCGGCCGCAGGGCTTGGCAAATACACTGAGATAGACGATGGCGATTTACCATTTTTCTGGACAGATTATCGGACGCAGTGCCGGTCGTTCCGCGACGGCCGCAGCGGCCTATCGTGCTGCTGAAAAAATAGTAGATTGGACCACCGGTGAGACCTGGGATTTCACTCGCAAGGTAGGCGTGTTTGGATCCGCGATACTCGCTCCCTCCCATGCACCCACCTGGGCAGTGGATAGACCAGAATTGTGGAACCGAGTAGAGGAGTCAGAAACCAGGAGAAACTCTCAGCTTGCTCGGGAATTCGATATTGCTATTCCGGTTGAGCTAAATGAGCATGACCGCATTGAGCTGGTCCGCGACTTTGTCCAGAGCCAATTTGTCGATCGCGGCATGGTCGCAGATGTCGCCTTCCACGATTTCGAGAGCCACAACCCTCACTGTCATGTGATGCTCACAACCCGTGACATCACTCCAGAAGGGTTTGGAGCAAAAAACCGAAAATGGAACGATCGAACACTCATCGACAGCTGGCGTAAAGAGTGGGGGAGTTACGCTAATCGATACCTGGAACGTGCGGGATTGGGTGTTCGCATCGATCATAGATCTTATGAGTCCCAGGGAGTCGATCTTATCCCCAGCAAACACATCGGGCCGGCTGCCGCGACCATGGAGCGTGATGGCGTCGAAACGCGTGTTGGCAAAATTAATCGTCAAATCGAGTACGTCAATAAACAGTACATGGACAACCAAGTATCTTTGGAAGCGGAGCGGCTGAGTATTGTCGCTGAGATCGAACGTATTCGTCAGGAGGCGTTAGCTCATCCCTTGGCTTCTGGCAGAATCGAGATGGATGAGCCCCTCCACGACGTCTCAGAGCGGGCCGACCAGGAAAGTGTAAGGTTTAGCTCTGGTGTGGGAGTCTCGATTGGCGATCGCTACAAGGCGAAGCTGTACCGGGATCTCTGGCACTCTGAACTTGATCCAGATCTTTTGAAAAAACTGAAGTGGGTTGACCTCGAAAGCAGGGCGCTCACGCTTAAATCTGGCGAACAGATTGTTGATAAGGGCGTTTCCGTAAACCTCACCAAGGGCTCTGATGATGCCATTGTCGCTGCGGTCTCCATTGCCAAAGCTAAAGGCTGGGAATCTGTGTCGGTTAATGGTTCGGATGAGTTCCAATGCCGGGCAGCGCTGGCCTTGGAAGCGGCGGGCATGAGCGCACGGATCACGAGTGACGTCGCTAAGGCGCGATATCAGGATCATCTAATGCGAGGTCAAGCAACGCTCGAGGCGGAACCAAGTTCGTCAGGCTCAGTCCCGGAATCCCCGAGCGCCATTGACGTACTGAAAGATCAAGTGCGATACGTCCTTTACAGGAATCCGCTCAAATCGATCCGGTACTTTGAAGATGACCCGAAACGTTTGGAAAACTGGACTCGGGCTCGCTGGGGAGAGCTGATTCGTAATGGAGAACCTGAGGGGCTTGCAGTTGCATTCCGGGTAGTAGCAGAGGAGCTCGCTTATGTTGCTGGCTATTCGGTCCGATCGGTGCGGGAAGCTGGTATCGATGATGCCTTGAGTAAATCCATGCCAGGCTACAAAAGACCAAAAGCCTCCCGTCCGGGCAATTCAAAGCCGAGGCCTCACGAGGGCGCGGGTCGAAAACGGCATCATGACATGGGTGATAAACCACCTGGCACGTGAAGTGAGATGGATCCATTCCCTCGCGGTAGTCAGATGATGCTTATCACACTAAGCTGATGATCTAAGACAATGCGTTGAGGCGATTATGGGAAAAGATCTATTCGGACTGGGTGATAACGATATCGCGGAGCTCGATCGTAAAAACCGTGATGAGCTGCTTGCGCGCAATCCCGACAACCAGCCGGAAGTGACCTTGGAAATGTGGACGCTTGCCCACCTCACCCGCGGTGACCAAAAGGTGAGAACCGTGGTATTCGGCGTCGTGAGTGAATGTCTGACTGATGACTACATGACTGGCGATATCGTGTGCAGCACTTCCTTGCTAGATACGCCACCGCACCCGAAGCGGCGGATCTATGTTAGTCAGATGCTACGCTATGAGTGTAAAGGTGCCGGGAGTGAAATCACGATCCCAGAAGATGAGCTCAACAGCCGGCTACCGGCTCCCGAAGCGGGAGTTAATGATTTTGAGCATCACCAAAGCAGTGGTGAACAATGAGACCGTTACTGTGCCTCGATCTTGAAGGAACATTGATCAGCAACGCTGTATCCCAAATCCCAAGACCTGGTCTTTTCCAGTTTCTTGAGCAAGTAGCAAAACTCTGTGATCTGATGCTTTACACCAGCGTGAGTTTTGAGCGGGTAGAGGGTATTCGAAACCTTTTGGTAAAAGAGGATGTGGTTCCCGTCTGGTTCCGAGATATTTCCGTTATCCGACCGGAGAATACTCACAAGCCGAAGATAGCATGCGGCCGGCAGGACGCTTTTTTGCTTGATGATCAGTCCGGTGTAATAGTTCCAGGTGAAGAGGATTGGCTGGTCGCAATTCCTGAATATCTTCCGCCTTATTCTGATAATGACCGAGCACTCGACCGCGCGCTTGAAGATATTAAAATTCGAGTTCGGTTATTGGAGCCGTCCGTTCGAATTGAACTCAAAGACCTGTGACGCAAGTGCGTCGAATCCCCAACCCAGCTTTAATCCTGCATAAAGATCGAAACAACTTTCGTCGCACATGAGTTGGTGAGCTACCATCTTGGAAATACTTATTTAGACCCACTCAGACAGAGCGCGGCAGTTTAAATCACAATATTAATGATTCATTCCATCATTCAAAATGTAGCAAAGCGATTAGGTTCATGAGAGATCTTGGATTAATGGGCGAGAACACCTTCTCCCTATGGTGTGCAGAGGCAGGCTTAGTGGCGAACCCATCGAACATAGACAAAACGGGCTGGGATTTCTTTGTTGAGTTCCCATTCAAGACCGGAGTGATTCCCTCACAGGTCCATCGGCCGGCATTTGAGTGCAAGGTTCAAGTAAAATCAACAGACAAAACCGATAGAAGTCTGCAAATAACTCTCTCTAATCTGAGGCGGCTTGTTACCGGACAGATGCCGGCTTTCCTCGTTTTTATCGAGTTTGATGGAAAAGAGGTCGCTCAGAGAGCTTTCGTGGTTCATGTAGACAATGATCTTATCTCGAAAGTTCTTCGAAAGCTGCATAAAATAGAACAAAGCGATGATGAAAATAATTTCCATAAAAGAAAAATGACAATCCATTATGATGATAGAAATCGTTTGGAAAAAGCGAATGGAGAATTTTTGAAGCGCTATTTTGAGGATTCGATTGGCGACGATATTTCCAGTTATATATTAAAGAAGAAGACGCATCTAGAGTCGACAGGATATGAGGAGGGCTATAAACAAATAACCTTTGAGACAAAAGGCGAGGAAAACTTAAAAAGGCTTATCGACGTTTCTTTGGGTATTGAAGAAGAGGTTGAGTTGTCGTCTTTCAAAGGTATGGATAAAAGATTTGGAGTCTTAAGTGAAGACGCCAGATTAAAATCCGAAAGCGGTAAATTAAGCATGCCAAACCTAAAGCCTACAGCAGTTGGTGAAATTAATTTTCGGTATGATAGGCTTTCAACCGGTTTAGTTTATAAGTGTCATTATTTTAATTCACCATTTAATCAGATGGTAAACGAGGATCTTCAAAGAATAAGAATAAAGGGAGATTTTTTCGAGATTTTAATGAATCCGCGTACAGGGGCGTCGAAATTTAATTTCTCTCTCTCAGATAGGATGGAGTTACAGGCTCTAAGAAAAGCGCTTAAATTATTAAAGTTGCTAAGCTGTCCAAAAAGAACCATTGATATAGAACTTAACCTTGAAAGTCTTCGGAAAATAAATTTCAAGTTGTCCTCATCCGAATTGGAATTTGAATTTCCTGATGAACTTGAGGCATTAGATAAAGCGGCCAACATCGTAAAAGTTTTTGATGTTGAAGATTCAGTTTATGTTTCGCTTGACGAGCTTTCAAAATTCCAAATTCGCATCATGCAATTTAGCGATATTATAAGCAATTCTGATAGCTTTATGAGAGTAGAATTTAGCATAAAAGAGCCTGGATTCGAGACAAATAATGAAGCTGCATGTATTTCTCTAGTTACGGTGCCGATAGGAAGTCATATTTTCGGTGTCATTTTTGTGGTTGCTGGCTCTGTAAAGGAAGAAAGTGAAAATAGATATAGCTTGACTTCTAATACCATTATGGTTGAGCGAAAGATGGTCTGTAAAATCGATGAAACTATAGAAAGTGATATCTTGACCGCTGAGGTTGAGGAAATAGAGGATAAATACAAAAGCCGATATTCTGTTGTAAATCTTTTTGAAAAAAGCAAGAAAGAGTGATTGGTTTGTTGGTAAAGGATGGTAGTGTAAAATTTAATTTTGGTAATGTCGAAATATGTCTTTAATAAATAGATCTGCTCAATAAACAAAGATTGAGCCAAGCTACTTAAGTCGGTTTTTGGATGTTCAGTGCAGTCGTTTTGATTTATGTTTCACTATTTAAATTGGTAAGCCATTTTTGCAATTTAAATTATTTTTTGTTTCCGACTCAATATTGGCGTATATAATTTATTGGTTTAAATAAATATCTTTATAAAGATGAAGCGGGCCCCAAAAATTATTATCCATGGTGAGTTATAATGTTGAGAAGAGTTTTAGGCGCCGATTTTTTTCGATTCGGAAAGTATAAGTCGAAGGACGCAAACCTTGGTGCCGGGAAAAATGTTCAAGCTAACCTCCAAATGTCGGTGTCTGATATGGAAAGCGATATCTTTAAAGCAGTTAAAGCGTACCTTGACAATGACTCAGCGCCATATGCAATTGCGCTTGATGGAGAATGGGGTGTCGGCAAAACGCATTTAGTTAAGAGCGCTGTTGGCCAGGTTTTTGATGCTTTTAGTTTCCTTTATGTTTCGCTATATGGATTGAGCACAATTGTGGAAATTGAATCTGCGATTCTTGCTGCGGTCTCGAAGCTTGGAGAATATGATGCTGGTGTGCTTTCCAATTTTCTTAATGCGAATCCAGAGCTTGCCGATGGCGTTCGTATTGGGGGTTTGGGTTATGCAGTCCAGTTCGGCTTAAGGAAATGGCGAAAGAGAGAGTTGGACAGAGCAAAAAGCCTCACGATTTGTTTTGATGATCTCGAGCGTTGGCGGGGAGATCTTGGGGTCTGTCTAGGCTATATAAACGGGTTGGCGGAGCATGAAGGGGCAAAATGTATCGTCATCGGAGATCTTTCCAAGATTTCTGATGAGCAGGTGCCCGAGCTACAGCGAGCGAGATCGAAGATCCTTCGATATGTTTACAAAGTATCGCACAAGCCGGATTCTCTTCTCGAAATTGCACTAGAGGTCGCGTCGATAAAGGATGCTAGTACTCGGTCTTTTGTGGAGAATCAGTTGAGCGAGAGGGTGGCTCGGATTGCGAGTTTTCTTCAACAGATTGAATGCCAGAATATTCGTTTGATAGCGGATTCTCTCAAGTTGTACGCAGAGGTTGTAGCACATAATCTCGATATTTTTGAGGAGTCTTCAGAGCATGCATTGGAGTTTTTTGAAATAACTCTTGCTTCAATTAAATTGGTTCAATTGAAGTCCTCGGATGATTTTTATCTGCGTACACTCAGAAGTTATGACGATCGAGGCTCATACTCAATCATGAAAGTTCTTGGTTACCATGGCGATGAGGGACGTGAAGATCTGCTTACAGATATTGAAAAATTACTTTTGGAAAAGATTTTTTTTAGATCGGATGAAATTCAGGTTGCACCAATTTTAAAGCTTGCTTTAGATGGGTTTTATTGCCCATCTGATTTCTCTGATTCTTTCTCCAGTTGGAAGTCTCCGGAGCCTTACGAATATTATATCGATACATTTAAGTTTTGGAATTTATCGGACGAAGAAAGTAATGATATTTTCGGTAAAGTGATATCTGATTTATTCGTAAATAAAAAAATTAAGAATCCTGAAATATTGCTGCGCATTTCTGGTCGATTGACTTCAGACATAAAAAGAGGTGTAGTTGATTTAGAATTTGAAAAAACGAAGACAAGACTTCGGGCCCTTTTTGATAGCTTGTATGATAGCGACGAAATGGAATACGTAAAGGAGGTTGGGTCAAGCTTGTTCCCTGACAGATATGAATTCTGTCAAGATTTGGTTGCCTACGTACGAAAGAAAAACTCTGAATATTTAATTAACAAAGAGCGAGTCCTCAGTGAGTCGGTTTGGTCAAAGATTTCGCAGAATCCAAGTGATTGCCTAGAGTTACTAGATCCTCAGGAAGGTCGGCCAATATTTGCACTATATTCAGAGCCAAAAGAGGTTATTTTGGCTTTAGAATCGTTGTCAAACAGTGACCTTTTTGAACTGACTCGATGGATGGGATCACGTCTTGATTCGCCAATTGGGAAGCCAGCGGTGCAAGAGGAAAAAAAAGCAGCATTGACTATTGCGGATATTTTGGATGAAAAATATATGAATGTTTTTTCCGTTCGTGCGAGCCACATGAAACAGATATCCAGAATTCTTAGGAATCAAAGTACTTCGTACGATACGTAGTTCGTGGATAACTTTTCATAGCATAACTGTCTTGTTCAGGTGGGATCGCAAATATCATTTTGACTAATAGTTGGGAAGTCTTGGTGCCGGTTGTAAAAAGCTTGCTTGTAAAAGTGCAACTTTTTGTAGCCATGCTTCCAAAAGCAACCAAAATTTTGTTAGCATACAAATAAGATTTAATTGCTTATTCATCATTTGGTGCATGAGAATTGATGATAAATTCAAATAAATGGCTTAGGAATTGAAGTGCAAATTGAAGACATATACGCTATAAACGGGATCGATGAAGCGATCACTAGTACTCAGCAGATGATTGATATTGCCATACGGAAGGGTTGGTTCTATCTAGGCGCTGGCATGTATCTTTATACACGCGATGCTCTGCTTGAAGAAAGGGATGATTGGCGTGATCATGACTTTTATATAATCGATACTGTATACACAGTTCCTTTCTGGGTTATCGATCAACGTATGCCAGAAATAAAGCCTGCGCCTATACGGGATGCTGACGATCTTCACCAATTTCTTGGCGGATCGGATGATGACTGATTCCGATGCTTGAATAAGCTATTTTGAGGCTCTTTCGGGACCTATTGGCACATTTCAACTTCATTTGGCCAGCGGAGGAGGAGGCTTAGTCGCGGCGCCCCACGGGAGTTGTTCTTAATCCGGCTGGGCTGAATGTAGAGCTTGGGTTATTCAGTAAGAGGAATTGTAAGGAGCTAAGTTTGGAGCAACCTGATCTGGCTCCTCAAGGTAGCGACGTTCTTTTTCCATATCGATGACCCAAGAGAAAAACCAAAGCGAAAGTAACAACAGTGTTAAGGATACTAACGGACTATCAACATCTTCGAGAAACGCTGAAACGCTCTTTGAGACTGGAAAAATGATGATTGCCGTGACAAGCACACCTGGCGCACTCCACCCGGTGAAACCAAATAGAATACCTGCGAGATAGCCGAGACTCACAGAAATAACGCTACCAACAAACCCTCCGATCATCCTTGATCTCCCTGGCCACAAATTGGTTCTTCATTTGGGGTGGTTCTGAAACCCTGAGAATCCAGCCTATTGCTCCACCTCCAAACCTTTCGCAAGTTCCGAGTATTTCACTTGATATTCTTCACGCTTGAATGCCTCTGTACACGCTGTCATCCATGGTTCTGGAAGAATTTGACCGGCTTCGAGTTTCAACATTCTTCCGATACATAGCGCTGGAAGGTCATTGGTATTAAGAACTTGCTTTGTGATTTCTCTGACAGCTTTGATCGCCTCTGATCGGCTATTGTCGTTCGAGACAGACTGAGAGCTACCGGTTTGAGCATTGCCCGATGCTGAAGTCGCCGCCATCAGGCCTCGTGACTCGGTAATCGCTTTCTTGACCTCTTCGATCACCGACTCAAGCATCGTGATCTCACTTTTGAGCTCTTTGATTTTGTCTTTGTCTTGGTCTGCCTCGCCCTTCTCCTCTTCTTTTGTTTTCGCCTCTGAGGCCGTAGCTAGATCTTCCTGATACGCCTTCAGGTCATCCATCAGCTTACGAACATCACGAGAAATCTGGGCATTGGCCGTGGAAGTCAAGACAACTGGTGCTACCTTTACCGCCCCAGTGATTTGTTCGATCGCAAGAATAGCAACGGTGTAGCGCTGAAAGCGGCGAGCCAAGAGTTCATATTGGCTATCGCCAATCGAGCCATTCATGTGTCCCTCGCAAATGCGATACCACCCATCCCTAAGAAGCTGGATGCTTTGTGTCCTTAGCCCGGTGAAAGCAGCCGATTCGCTCATGCTATTCGCGAGCTCAAGGGTTTGACCAGGTTTAGTCTCTAGCGCCACAGACAAGCTCTGCCCAACGGCCGACATTGCGTCCGGGCTCGGCTCGGCACAGGTCTCAACAGTTGTTACCGGTTTTTCCTTTGAGCCTTCAGTTTTGGTGGTTGTGCGAACTCCGGTTATGACTGCCCGCTGCTTGATGTCCATCAGCAGCGCGTGGTTCGAAGTTCCTTCTTTGGCGGGACCTAGTTGAACAGACTTGTTATAGAGTGAGCTGCATCCACTCAGAATGACGATTGTGGTGAGACTCAAAAAAAGGGTTTTCATCGGGTTAGCCTTCCCTGCACGTTAGACAGATTCATCCAGAAACTGCCGGCTCGGAATCCCTCCTCGAAGCCGTTCTAAGATCTGAATTTAGTATGAAAAGATTGGAACTGCAACTTCATCTATGACATTGCATTGGATCCCTAAGGGCAATTACAAGAAGGTTTTCGCAAAAAAAAATTCAATTTTGGCAGAGAAAAATTTGAAAAATTTTTCTCTTCTTTTGAATCCAAAAAGATATGATGAAGGCCCGCTTCGCGGGAAGAGCAAGGTGTAATGGCAAGAGGCTTGTTTTTCGTTATCTTTTATTTAAGTGCCTGACCTAAAACATAAATTTAGTTTAGCATTTAATGTTTTATAGGTAAATTATGGATTGTAACCTATGGAAGAATTATAAATTTATTAAAAGAAAATGTCATAAATAAAGATTAGGTTAAAGGGAGAAGTAAGGGCGTGCATTTTGTTACAAACTTTTTTTCTCCGGTAGCTCGAGAAGGATTTTTCTAAGGTCCTCTTGGCAGTCTGGACTACGATTCTCTTTTAGTGGAGTTAGATAAAATCCACCATTGATGAGGGAATTTTATTGACAATGTGGCCAGTGAGCCCTAAGTTTATTGAGAGTGTCAATTTGACTCGCATTGGTAACTTTTCATGCAAAGCCAATCGGGCAAAAAATACAGCTAATACAGTTGGTTAGAGGGAAGTAAAGGGGCGAACGTATCGAGGGTTCGAATCCCTCCCTCTCCGCCAATACAAAACCCCAGCAGAAATGCTGGGGTTTTTTATTGGGTGATTGGCAGGGTAAGAAG
>MRWG01001085.1_pt1 | contig 19780 bp, 18 predicted proteins | sample 1013341 | NCBI WGS metagenome assembly MRWG01 (sample SAMN06117577, study PRJNA244670) | biofilm metagenome | biome: Water; feature: Cathode Biofilm; material: Biofilm; isolation source: microbial consortium enriched at the cathode of a solar microbial fuel cell | place: USA: District of Columbia ... | reverse complement strand
ACCGTATCCTGCCGCCGACGCGCTGGAACTTCGATGCCGCGGGTATCGCCCAGCGCAGCCTTTCCCGGCTTGCGGCGGGGGACACGGCCGCCCGTCGGCGCCAGGCGGAGATGCTCGTCAACGCCGTCGACCCCTGCGTCCGCCACGAAGTGAGGGCCGCCTGATGCACGAGATGTCGATCTGCCAGAGCATCCTGCAGACCCTGGAGGAACAGGCGCGCCTGCAGAACTTCTCCCGCGTCGAGCGGGTCTGCCTGGAGATCGGCCCGCTCTCGGGCGTGGAGATCGAGGCCCTGAAGTTCGGCTTCGACGTGGTCATGCGCGACTCCCTGGCGGCCGAGGCCAGGCTGGAAATCATCGAGTGCCCGGCGGAAGCCTGGTGCCTGCCCTGCGCCGCCACGGTGCGCATCGCTGAACGCTTCGATGCCTGCCCGCATTGCGGCTCGCACCAGCTGCAGGTGACCGGCGGCGAGGAACTGCGGATCAAGGAACTGGAGGTGAACTGATGTGCAACGTCTGCGGCTGCGGTGAAGGGGAAGTGCGGATCGAAGGCTCCGCTGCCCACCACCATCATCATCACCACGACCATGATCACGGCCATGATCACGGCCATGATCACGGCCATCATCACCATGATCATGGTCACGGGCATGACCAGGGCGAGCTTCACCACCACTACGGCGAGGGCCCGGCCGGCGTCGCGGCGCCGGGCGTGAGCCAGAGCCGCCTGGTGACCCTGGAGCAGGACATCCTGGCCAAGAACAACGGCTATGCCGCCGCCAACCGGCGCTTTTTCGCCGGGCGCGGCATCCTGGCGCTGAACCTGGTCTCCAGCCCCGGCTCCGGCAAGACCACCTTGCTGGTGCGCACGATTGAGGCGCTGGCCGGACGCTTTCCCGCCTATGTCATCGAGGGCGACCAGCAGACCTCGGCGGACGCCGAGCGCATCCGCGCCACCGGCGCCCCGGCCCTGCAGATCAACACCGGCAAGGGCTGCCACCTGGACGGCCACATGGTGGGCCACGCGGTGGAGCATCTCGATCCCGCCGCAGGCGCCGTCCTTTTCATCGAGAACGTCGGCAACCTGGTCTGCCCCGCCGCCTTCGACCTGGGCGAGGCGCACAAGGTGGCGATCCTCTCGGTCACCGAGGGCGAGGACAAGCCGCTGAAGTACCCGGACATGTTCGCCGCCGCCGACCTGGTGCTGCTGAACAAGGTCGACCTGCTGCCGCACCTGGACTTCGACGTGGAGGCCGCCGTCGCCAACGCCCGCAAGGTCAACCCCGCGATCGAGGTGCTGCGGGTCTCCGCGCGCAGCGGCGAAGGCCTGGAGGCCTGGCTCGCCTGGATCGAAGCGGCGCGCGACAGGGTCGCGACATCACCCGGCGCCACGGCGTCTGAAACCACCGCCCGGGCGGTTTGAGAAGGAGAGAGATCATGTGTCTGGCATTGCCGGCCAAGGTGGTCGAACTGGGCGAGGGCGGCATGGCCACCGTCTCCCTGGAAGGCGTGACCAAGGAGATCTCCCTGGCGCTGGTGGAGGACGTGTCGCTGGGCGACTTCGTCCTCATCCACGTGGGCTACGCGCTGCACAAGGTGAGCCCGGAGGAGGCCGAGCGCACCCTGAAGCTCATGGCCGAGGCCGGCGTGCTGACCGAGGAGGTCATGGAGCTGGCCCCGGTCCAGGGCGAGGTGCCCGGTGACGTCCAGGGGGGAGAGACGCCATGAAGTACATCCGCGAGTTCCGTGACCGCGACCTGGCCCGTACCCTGGCCGAGGCCATCGCCCGCGAAAGCGACACCGGGCGCGACTACCACCTGATGGAGTTCTGCGGCGGCCATACCCATGCGATCTTCCGCTACGGCGTGCAGGACCTCATGCCCGGCAACGTGGAATTCGTGCACGGCCCCGGCTGCCCCGTCTGCGTGCTGCCGGTGCGCCGCCTGGACGACGCGGTGGAGCTGGCCGAGCGCCACGGGGTCATCCTCTGCACCTACGGCGACATGATGCGCGTGCCCGGCACTAGGCAGCGCAGCCTGATCCGCGCCAAGGCCGACGGCGCCGACGTGCGCATGGTCTATTCGACCCTGGACGCCTTGAAGATCGCCCGCGACAACCCCGGGCGCGAGGTGGTGTTCTTCGCCATCGGCTTCGAGACCACCACGCCGCCCACGGCTATCGCGGTGAAGCAGGCCGAGGCCGAGGGGCTGAAGAACTTCACGGTCTTCTCCAACCACGTCCTCACGCCGCCGGCCATGCGCCACCTGCTGGAGACGGCAGGCGAGGAAGAGGTGAAGATCGACGGCTTCCTCGGGCCCTCCCACGTCAGCTCGGTCATCGGCTCCAATCCCTATAAGCCCTTTGCGGAGACCTTCAAGAAACCAGTCGTCATCGCCGGCTTCGAGCCGCTGGACGTCATGCAGGCCAGCCTCATGGCGATCCGCCAGATCAACGAAGGGCGTCACGAGGTGGAGAACGAGTACACCCGCGTGGTGACGTCCGAGGGCAATCTGAAGGCCCAGGCGCTGGTGGCCGAGGTCTTCGAGCCGCGCCGCAGCTTCGAGTGGCGCGGCCTCGGCGCGATCCCGGAGAGCGCCCTGAAGCTGCGCGAAGACTACGCTGCCTTCGATGCCGAGAAGCGCTTCCAATTGGCGGCAAAGGATTCCCGCGAGGTGAAGTCCTGCGAGTGCCCGGCCATCCTGCGCGGCGCCAAGAAGCCGACGGACTGCAAGCTCTTCGGCAAGGTCTGCACGCCCGACAATCCCATGGGCTCCTGCATGGTCTCCTCGGAGGGGGCCTGCGCCGCCTACTGGAGCTACGGGCGCTTCCGCGGTCCCGAAGAAGAAAAGAAGGGAGCCGCGGCATGAACGTAATGGCCCCCAAAGTGACGGACCATAAGGCGCCGGCGCTGCGCGGCACTGTCAATATGACTCACGGCGGCGGCGGCCGCGGCATGGCCGAGCTGATCAGCGACCTCTTCCTGCGTCACCTGGACAACGAGCTGCTGCGCCAGGGCCACGACGCGGCGCTCTGCTCTGTGCCGCCGGGCCGTCTCGCCATCTCCACCGATGGCCACGTCATCTCGCCGCTGTTCTTCCCCGGCGGCGACATCGGCTCCCTGGCGGTGCACGGCACCCTGAACGACGTGGCCATGGCCGGGGCGAAACCTCTCTACCTCACGGCCGGCTTCATTCTCGAGGAAGGCTTCCCCCTGGCCGACCTGGAGCGCATCGTCGCCTCCATGGCCGCGGCGGCGCGCGAGGCCGGGGTGCCGGTCGTCACCGGCGACACCAAGGTCGTCGAGAAAGGTAACGGCGACGGCGTTTTCATCACCACCACCGGTATCGGCGTGGTGCCGGAGGGCGTGGAGATCTCCGCCCAGCGCGCCCGGCCCGGCCAGGCCATCCTCCTTTCAGGGAGCATCGGCGACCACGGCATCGCCATTCTCTCGCGGCGCGAGAACCTGGCCTTCGACACGGAAATCCGCTCCGACAGCGCCGCCCTGCACGGGCTGGTGGCGGAGATGGTCACCGCCGTGCCGGGGATCGCGGTGCTGCGCGACCCGACCCGCGGCGGCCTGGCGGCCACGCTGAACGAAATCGCCCGCCAGGCCGGCGTCGGCATGGTCCTGGAAGAAGAAGCCATCCCGGTGAAGCCGGAAGTCACGGCGGCCTGCGAGCTGCTGGGCCTCGATCCGCTCTATGTCGCCAACGAGGGCAAGCTGGTCTGTCTCTGCGCGGCCGAGGCGGCGGAGACGCTGCTGGAGGTCATGCGCGCCCATCCCCTGGGGCGGGAGGCCGCCCTCATCGGCCATGTCGCCGAGGACCCGCACGCCATGGTGCAGATGCGCACCTCCTTCGGCGGCGGGCGCGTCGTCGACTGGCTGGCCGACGAGCAACTGCCGAGGATCTGCTGAGACATGAGCGACCCGTCCACCACTCTGTCCACCATCCTGGTCATCGACGACGAGGTGCGCTCGCTGGAATCCCTGGAGCGCATCCTCTCCGACGATTTCGACGTGAAGACGGCGGCCACCATCGGCGCGGCCACCGAGGTACTGGAGAACGAATGGGCCCAGGTGGTGCTCTGCGACCAGCGCATGCCGGAGCAGACCGGCGTCGAGTTCCTGAAGATGGTGCGCGAGCGCTGGCCCGACGTCATCCGCATGATCGTCTCCGGCTACACCGACGCCCACGACATCATCGACGGCATCAACGAGGCCGGCATTTACCAGTACATCACCAAGCCCTGGCATCCCGACAGCCTGATCCTGACGCTGAAGAACGCGGTGCGCCTCTACGAGCTGCAGCGCGAGAACGAGCTGCTGGCGGTGGAGATGAAGATGTCGCCCTCGGTCGCCAAGAAGGTCGTGGTGAAGCGGCGCGAGGCCCTGCGCCGCGACTACGACTTCGACGACGGCATCGTGCGCGGGCCGGACAGTCCCATGAACAAGGTCTGCGAGACCCTGCGCCAGGTGGCGCCCTACGACGTTCCGGTGGTGCTGACCGGCGCCTCGGGCACCGGCAAGGAACTGGGCGCCCGCGCGCTCCACTACGGCAGCCTGCGCTGGAACAAGCCCTTCGTGGTCGAGAACTGCGGCGCCCTGCCGGACCAGCTGCTGGAAAGCGAGCTCTTCGGCCACAAGCGCGGCGCCTTCACCGGGGCGGTGGAGGACTATACGGGCCTCTTCGAGCGCGCCGACGGCGGCACCGTCTTCCTGGACGAGATCAGCGAGGTCTCGCCCGCCTTCCAGGTGAAGCTGCTGCGCGTGCTGCAGGAGAGCGAGATCCGCCCGGTCGGCAGCGGCAAGACCCGCAAGGTCGACGTGCGCGTCATCGCCGCCACCAACCGCGATTTGGAGGAGGAGGTGCGCGCCGGACGTTTCCGCGCCGACCTTTATTACCGCCTGGCCGGCATGGTGATCCGCCTGCCGGCGCTGAAGGACCGTCGCGACGACATCCCGGTGCTGGTCGAGGAGCTGATGCAGCGCGCCGAGGCCAAGCTCGGCAAGCGGGTGCCGGGCATCAGCGCCGAGGCCGTCGAGTGCCTGAAGGCCTACCACTGGCCGGGCAACGTGCGCGAGCTGCAGAACGAGATCCAGCACCTGCTGGTGGTCGGCGAGGAAAGCAAGGAGCTGGGTGCCGACCTGCTGTCGCGCCACATCCTGCGCGCCGCCCCGGCCGAGGAGGAGGAAGCCGCCGAGGACGCCATCGCCGGGCTGGACGGCACCTTGAAGGACCGCATCAGCCTGCTGGAGGCCCGCATCATCAAGGAAACCCTGATCCGCCACCGCTGGAACAAGTCAAAGGCGGCGCGGGAGCTCGGCTTGTCACGGGTGGGGCTGCGCAGCAAGATAGAGCGCTATGGCCTCGCCAACGTCAAACCCCTGCCGGCCCGCCGCGCGGCGACTTCCTGAGGATTTCCGCCGATGGCCTGGTCCGACCCTCACAGCATGAAGCGGCACAAGACCTCACCGCATGATCCTGACCTGCCCATCGGGGCCGGCGAGGAAGCCTGGATCGAGGTGGTCCAGAAGATGGACGAGGTCTACGCCGACCTCGTCACCTCGCAGACCCTGCTGGAAAAGCAGAACGCCCGGCTGGAGGAGGCGCAGACCTTCATCAGCTCGGTGCTGGCGGCCATGACCGACGTGCTCATCGTCTGCGACCTGAAAGGGCGCATCCAGCAGGTCAACCCGGCGCTGGAAAAGCTGCTGGGGCGCCGCGAGGCGGAGCTGGCGGGGCTGCCGCTGACGGAGATCTTCGAGGCGGCCAGCCACGCCACCGCCACCGCCTTTCCCGAGCGCGTGCAGAAGGACGGGCAACTGGCCGACTGCGAGGTGTCGCTGGTCGACGCCGAAGGCCATGCCGCGCCGCTGGCCATGAACTGCACCGCCCGGCGCGACCACCGCGGGCGCCTGGCCGGCATGGTGCTGGTCGGCCGCCCAGTGGGTGAGCTGCGCCGCGCCTACCGCGAACTGGACCTCGCCCACCAGCAATTGACCCAGACCCAGCAGCAACTGGTGGCCTCGGAGAAGATGGCCGCGCTGGGCCGCCTGGTCGCCGGCGTGGCGCACGAGCTGAACAATCCGATCAGCTTCGTCTTCGGCAACATGCACGCGCTGAAACGCTACGGCATCGCCATCACCAGGTACCTCGAGGCCTGCGAGCGCCGGCAGCTCGACCCGGAGTTGCGGGCGCTGCGTGAGGAACTGAAGATCGACCGGGTGGTGCGCGACATCACCCCCCTGGTGGAAGGCACCCTGGAAGGCGCCGAGCGGGTCAGCGATATCGTGCAGGACCTGCGCCGCTTCTCCAGCAGCCAGGAGGAAACCCAGGAAGGCTTCGACCTGGTGAAGCTGATCCGCACGGCGAGCGACTGGGTGATCAAGGCCGAGCGCGTGAAGCCGGCGGTGCGCTTCGACCTGCCGGAAAGCCTGGAGATGGTCGGGCGCAAGGGGCACCTGCACCAGATCATCGTCAACCTGGTGCAGAACGCCGCCGACGTGCTGGCCGGGCGCGACGACGGCGCGATCGAGATCGCTGCCCGGCGCCGGGGCGACGACATCCTGGTGGAGGTGGCCGACAACGGCAGCGGCATTGCCGCGGGCGATCTGGACAAGATCTTCGAGCCCTTCTTCACCACCAAGCCCCTCGGCCAGGGCACTGGCCTCGGCCTCTATGTCAGCTATTCCATGGCGCAGAAGCACGGCGGCGACCTGACTGCGGCCAACCGGCCCGGCGGCGGCGCCCTCTTCACCCTCAGGATTCCCGATCATGGCCCAGCCGAGAACTAGCGCCGCCAACGGCGGGGGCAGGCGCCGCCTCCGGATGCTGTGGCTGCAGTCCGGCGGCTGCGGCGGCTGCACCCTGTCGCTGCTGGGCGCCGAGGGGCCGGATCTGCTGACCGCCTTCGAGGCGGCGAACATCGAGGTGCTGTGGCACCCTTCCCTGAGCGAGCTCAGCGGGCGCGGCGTCATCGAGCTCTTGGAGCGCATCGTTGCCGGCGAGGAGCCGCTGGACATCCTCTGCCTGGAGGGCGCGGTGATGCGCGGGCCCAACGGCACGGGGCGCTTTCATATGATGTCGGGCAGCGACCGCCCGGTCATGGCCTGGCTGCAAGACCTGGCCAGGCAGGCCGACTACGTGGTGGCGATGGGCAGCTGCGCCGCCTTTGGCGGCATCACCGCGGCGGGCCTCAACGAGGTGGAGGCCTGCGGCCTGGCCTACGACGGCACGGAAGCCGGCGGCCTGCTGGGCGCGGACTTCCGCTCGCGCGCCGGCCTGCCGGTCGTCAATATTTCCGGCTGCCCCATCCATCCCGACTGGCTGACCGAGGCGCTGCACCAGATCGCCGCCGGCAGCTTCACCGCCCAGCATCTGGACGAGTGGGAGCGCCCCCTGGCCTACACCGTGCACCTGGTCCACCACGGCTGCGCGCGCAACGAGTTCTACGAGTTCAAGGCCAGCGCCGTGAAACTCTGCGACCTGGGCTGCATGATGGAGAACCTGGGCTGCAAGGGCACCCAGGCGCGCGCCGACTGCAACATCCGGCCTTGGAACGGCTCGGGCTCCTGCATCGACGGCGGCTACCCCTGCATCAACTGCACGGCCCCGGTCTTCGAGGAGCCGGGCCACACCTTCACCGAGACGCCGAAGGTCTCCGGCATTCCCATCGGCCTGCCGACCGACATGCCCAAGGCCTGGTTCGTGGCCCTGGCCTCCCTCTCCAAGGCGGCGACGCCGGCGCGGCTGAAGAAGAACGCGGTGGAAGACCACCTGGTCCTGCCGCCGGCCGACCGCCGGAAGCAGACGTCATGAGCCGCCTCATCGTCGGCCCCTTCAACCGGGTCGAGGGCGACCTGGAGGTGAAGCTCGACATCGACGGCGGCGCGGTGCGCGAAGCCAGGGTGGTCTCGCCGCTCTACCGCGGCTTCGAGCAGATCCTGCGCGGCAAGCCGCCGGCCGACGCCCTGATCTACGCGCCGCGCATCTGCGGCATCTGCTCGGTCTCCCAGTCGGTGGCCGCCGCCTACGCCCTGGCCGAGGTTCAGGGTGTCGCCATGCCGCCCAACGGGCGCCTCGCGGTGAACCTGATCCACGCGGCGGAGAACGTCGCCGACCACCTGACCCATTTCTACCTCTTCTTCATGCCGGACTTCGCGCGCGACGCCTACGCCGGGGAGGCCTGGCATGCCGAGGCGGCGGCGCGTTTCCGGGCGGTAAAGGGCACGGCAGCCCAGGACGTGCTGCCGGCGCGCGCCCAGTTCATGCATGTCATGGGCATCCTCGCCGGCAAGTGGCCGCACACCCTGGGCATCCAGCCCGGCGGCTCGACCCGGGCGGTCAGCGCCAACGAGCTGGCGCGCCTCGCCGCGGTGCTCACCGCCTTCCGCCGCTTTCTCGAACGCCACCTCTTCGGCGACGCGCTGGAGCGCATCGCCGAACTGTCCTCCGCCGCCGGGCTGGCCGCCTGGGCGGAAGAACGACCGGCGACCAGCAGCGATTTCCGCCACTTCCTCAAGATCTCCGAGGCCCTGGAACTGGAGCGCCTGGGCCGCGCCGGCGACCGCTTCATGAGCTACGGCGCCTACGGCGCGGGGGAGGCGGCGCTGTTCCGGCGCGGCGTCTTCACGCGCGGCGAAGAAGGGACGGCTCTGGACACGGACCTCATCCGCGAGGACCTGAGCCACGCCTGGTACCGCGAGGCCGCCGGGCCGCAGGCGCCCTTCGAGGGCGAGACCAAGCCCGACGGCGAGCAGCGCGAGGGCTACACCTGGTGCAAGGCGCCGCGCCTGGGCGGCCGGGTCATCGAGACCGGGGCGCTGGCCCGCCAGGCGGTCGAGGGCCACCCGCTGATCCGCGACCTGGTGGCGGCCGGCGGCGGCAACGTCCATTCCCGCGTCGTCGCGCGCCTGCTGGAGATCGCGCTGGTGGTCATGGCCATGGAGCGCTGGGTGGAGCAGGTCCGCCCCGGCGAGCGCTTCATCGACCACGCGGGAATACCGGACAGGGCGCAGGGCGTGGGCCTCACCGAGGCGGCGCGCGGCTCCCTCGGCCACTGGCTGAAGGTGGAAAAGGGCGTCATCGCCAACTACCAGATCATCGCGCCGACCACCTGGAACTTCTCGCCGCGCGACGCCGAGGGCACGCCCGGCGCCCTGGAGCAGGCGCTGGTCGGCGCGCCGGTGCGCGAGGGCGAGAGCGAGCCGGTGGCGGTCCAGCATGTGGTGCGCTCCTTCGATCCCTGTCTCGTCTGCACGGTGCATTGAGGAGACGCGCCATGGCCCTGCCCCTCGCCGAGACCGAAGGCTGCCGCATCCGGGTGCGCGGGCTGGTCCAGGGCGTCGGCTTCCGCCCGCACGTTTGGCGCCTGGCGCGGGACGCGGGCTTGGCGGGGCAGGTGCGCAACGACGGCGAAGGCGTGGAGATCGAGGCCTGGGGCGCGGCTGCGGCCCTGGCGGGCTTCCTGGATGCCTTGAAGACCGAGGCGCCGCCGCTGGCGCGCGTCGACGCGGTGGAAGCGGAAGCTTTGCCGGGCCGTCCCCCCGCCGGCGGGTTCAGCATCGCGGAGAGTGGCCAGGGCGCCGTCAATACCGGCATCGTGCCCGACGCCGCGACCTGCCCGGCCTGCCTGGCCGAGGTGCTCGACCCCGCCGACCGGCACCACGGCTACGCCTTCACCAACTGCACCCACTGCGGCCCGCGCCTCTCCATCGTTCGGGAGATCCCTTACGACCGCGCCACCACCTCCATGAGCGTCTTCGCGATGTGCCCGGCCTGCCGGCGCGAGTACGAGGACCCGGCCGACCGGCGCTTCCACGCCCAGCCCAACGCCTGCCCGGACTGCGGCCCGCGGCTGTGGCTGGAGGCCGAAGACGGGCGGCAGGCGGTGGCGGATCCCCTGGGCGAGGCGGCGCGCCTTATCAAGGAAGGGGCCATCGTCGCAGTGAAGGGCATCGGCGGCTTCCATCTGGCCTGCGACGCCCTGAACGCCGACGCCGTGGCGGCTTTGCGCAACCGCAAGCGGCGCTACGCCAAGCCCTTCGCCGTCATGGCCCGCGACCTCGCCATGGTCCGGCGCTTCGCCCGGGTGAGCAACGCGGAGGCGGACCTGCTGGAAAGTCCCGCCGCGCCCATCGTGCTGCTGCGTGCGGAAGGGGAGCCCCTGGCCGAGGGCGTCGCGCCGGGGCAGGACAGCCTCGGCGTCATGCTGCCCTACACGCCGCTGCACCACCTGCTGCTACGCGCCGTCGAGGGGCCTATCGTGCTGACCTCGGGCAACCGCAGCGACGAGCCCCAGGTGACGGACAATGCCGAAGCCTGCGTGCGCCTCGCCGGGATCGCCGAAGCCTGGCTGATGCACGACCGCGCCATCGTCAACCGCCTGGACGACTCGGTGGTCCGTCTCGATGCGCCGGGGCCGGCGGTGCTGCGCCGCGCGCGGGGGATGGCGCCGGCGCCCTTCAACCTCGCCGCGCCCTTCAATCAGGCGCCGCGGGTGCTGGCCCTGGGCGGCGAGTTGAAGGCGACCTTCTGCCTGCTGCGCCAGGGGCAGGCCGTGGTCTCCCAGCACATCGGCGACCTGGAGGAGGTGGCGACCCACGCCGACTACCGCGCCATGCTGGCGCTCTACCGGCAGATCTATGACTTCGATCCGGAGGTCATCGCCGTCGACAAGCATCCCGACTACCTCTCGACCCAGTGGGGCGCGGCCCTGGCGGCAGAGACCGGCGCGCGCCTGGTGGAGGTGCAGCACCACCACGCCCACCTCGCCGCCTGCCTCGCCGAGCACGGCCTGGCGGCGGGGGAGGAAGAGGCTCTGGGGCTCATCCTGGACGGTCTTGGGTTCGGCGCGGACGGCACCATCTGGGGCGGCGAGTTCCTGGCCGGCGGCTACGAAAGTTTCGAGCGCCTGGGCCATTTCCTGCCGGTCGCCATGCCCGGCGGCGCCAAGGCGTCGCGCGAGCCCTGGCGCAACACCTTCGCGCATCTCCGCGCTGCCGGGATAATCGACCGCATGGAAACGGCCGGTTTGGCCGGCAAACCGCTGGAAACCCTGGACCGCATGATCGCCCAGGGGCTGAATGCGCCGCCGGCCTCTTCCGCCGGGCGGTTATTCGACGCCGTGGCCGGGGCCCTGGGTCTCTGCCGTGACGGCCAGAGCCACGAGGCCCAGGCGGCCATGGAACTGGAGGCCCTGGCGCGGCCCTTCATGGCGGAGGAAAGACCCTATCCCGTGGCGCTGCTGTCGGAAGAGCGCCTGGTGCTCGCCTGGCAGCCGCTCTGGGCGGCCTTGCTGGACGACCTGACCCGGCATGAGACAACGGGGCGCATCGCCGCGCGCTTCCACCGCGGTCTCATCGACACCCTGGCCCGCGCCGCAACAACTCTCGCCGGGGCGCGGGGGCTGCGGCGCGTCGTGCTCTCCGGCGGGGTGATGCAGAACCAGCTTCTGCTGGAAGGCCTGCACCGCGAGCTGCGTGCGGCGGGGTTTGAGGTCTTAAGTCCCCATCGCATGCCCGCCAACGACGGCGGTCTTTCCCTCGGCCAGGCGATCATCGCGGCCCTGCGATGAAGGAGGACCCTGCGGTCCGGCCGTAGGTGATTTCCACCGGATGCACGCGTCCTCTCCCGCGCTCTCAGGATGAAGATGCCTTTTGCGCTTCGCCGCCGAGGTCGAAAGCGGTCTTCTTGCTGACCGTGCGCAGAGCGAAGCTGGAGCGGATGCGGGAGACGTAGGGAAAGCGCGAGAGATAGTTGCGATGCAGGCGCTCATAGTCCTCGGCGTCGGCTACGGCCATGTGCAGCAGGTAGTCGGCATCGCCGGACATCAGGTAGGAGGCCATGACCGCCGGGCAGTCGCGCACCGCCGCTTCGAAGGCGTCGAGGGCTTCCTCGGTCAGTGCCTTCAGGGAGATCTCCACGAAGACGTTGAGCGGCAGGCCGATGGCCGCCTGGTTGACCAGCATGACGTAGCCCTGGACGACGCCTTCCTCCTCCAGGCGCCGTACCCGGCGCAGGCAGGCGGACTGCGACAGGTTCACGCGCTCGGCGAGCTCGGCGTTGCTCATCCGGCCGTCCTGCTGCAGCAGGGTAACAATCTTACGATCCAGCGCATCCAGCTCCATAGGCCGCAGATTATCCGAAAATCAACCAAGATGAAGCAAGAATCTGCGGAATCTGGCCCGAAACGTCGTTCACTTCGCAAGGACATGCACAGGCCTTTGCGGTTATCCATCGGCATTAAACCAATGAACCGCCGGACCGGAGGAAAAGCCATGCTCATCGGCGTGCCCAAGGAGATCAAGAATCACGAATACCGTGTCGGGCTGACCCCCGACAGTGTCACCGAGGTGGTGGCCCACGGCCACCAGGTGCTGGTCGAGACCGGCGCCGGCGCGGCCATCGGGTTTGACGACGAGACCTATCGCGCCGCCGGCGCGGAGATCGCCGGCACCGCCGCCGACGTCTTCGCCAAGGCCGATATGATCGTGAAGGTGAAGGAGCCCCAGGCCGTCGAGCGGGCCATGCTGCGCGAGGGCCAGATCCTCTTCACCTACCTGCACCTGGCCCCGGATGCCGAGCAGACTCGCGACCTGGTCGCCAGCGGCGCCACCTGCATCGCCTACGAAACGGTGACCGACGGCAATGGCCGCCTGCCGCTCTTGGCGCCGATGTCCCAGGTCGCCGGGCGCATGTCGATCCAGGCCGGCGCCTACTGCCTGGAGCGCGCCCACGGCGGGCGTGGCATGCTGCTGGGCGGCGTACCGGGCGTCGCGCCGGCCAAGGTGGTGGTGCTGGGCGGCGGCGTGGTCGGCGAGAACGCCATCTACATGGCCCTCGGCGCGGCGGCCGACGTCACGGTCTTCGACAAGAACGTCGCGGTGCTGGAGCGCCTGACCCAGCGCTTCGGCCCGGCCCTGAAGACGGTCTATTCCACCAAGACCAAGGTCGACGAGGCGGTGGCCGAGGCCGACCTGATCATCGGCGGCGTGCTGGTGGCCGGCGCCGCGGCGCCCAAGCTGATGACCCGCGAGGGCCTGGCCCGCATGCGCCCCGGCAGTGTGCTGGTGGACGTCGCCATCGACCAGGGCGGCTGCTTCGAGACCTCGCGCCCGACCACCCACGACGAACCGACCTACGTGGTCGACGACGTGGTGCACTACTGCGTCGCCAACATGCCGGGCGGCGTGCCGCGAACCTCGACCTTTGCGCTCAACAACGTGACCCTGCCCTACGTGCTGAAGCTGGCCGACAAGGGCTACCGCGAGGCCCTCATCGAGGATCCGAACTTCCTTAAGGGGCTCAACGTGGTGGGTGGCAAGGTCACCTTCGAGGCGGTGGCCGCGGCCCTCGACTATGACTACGTGGAGCCCTCGGCCGCCTTGGCGGCCTGAGACTCCCGAAGGGGCAGGTTTGCTGCTCGCAGAACGCTTGGCGTTGCCCGCGTCGGACCGGATCCGGGAGCCGGATCCGGGGTGGGCAACGCCGTTCCCCTTGCGCTAGCCTGAATTTCTCAAACGATTGCGGCGTGCCTTCGCCCTGTCTTTTGCGAAGACAGGGGACAGTCTGTACAGTCTTCCCTGGAGCGCAACGACGCTGCCGCGCAGAGTCATTCGCAGACAACCAATCAAGCGGGTGCCGATGGGATCGGAGAGACAGGCGGTTCTGGACGCCGACGGGCTGCAGGCCCTGTTGTCGGCCTTGAGGGCACGCGGCTACCGCGTCATCGGCCCGACGCTGAGCGACCAGGCCGTCATCTACGACGACATCGAGACCCTCGATGAATTGCCGCGCGGCTGGCGCGACGAGCAGGACGGCGGCCACTACCGACTGGTCGAGAGCGGCGCGGACCGCTTCTTCGACTTCGTCGTCGGCCCGCAGTCCTGGAAGAAATTTCTCCACCCGCCGCATCAGACCCTCTGGCGCGCCAGGCGGGAGGGGGAGGCGGTGACCGTGACGCCGGAGCCGGCGGAACCGGAGCGCTTCGCCTTCATCGGCGTGCGCTCCTGCGAGCTGCACGCCATCGCCATCCAGGACCGGGTGCTGATCGAGGGGCCTCACGCCGACCCCCATTACCGGGCGCGGCGCCAGGACAATTTCATCGTCGCGGTGAACTGCGCCCGGGCGGCCGGCACCTGTTTCTGCGCCTCCATGAAAACGGGGCCGAAGGCGGAGAGCGGCTTCGACCTGGCGCTGACGGAAATCGACGGCCCGGAAGGCCCGCTTTTCGTCGCTGAGAGCGCCAGCGCGGCGGGTGAGGCCCTGCTGGAGGAGCTGCCGCGGCGCCCGGCGACGCCGGAAGAAGTCGCGGCGGGCGAGGCGGCGGTCGCCGCCACTGCCCAGTCCATGGGCCGAGAGATGCCGGCGGAGGACCTGCACGACCTGCTGCTGCGCAACCTGCAGCATCCGCGCTGGGACGAGGTGGCGGAACGCTGCCTCACCTGCGCCAACTGCACCATGGTCTGCCCGACCTGCTTCTGCACCTCGGTGGAGGACGCCAGCGATCTCACCGGCCAGGAGACCTCGCGCAGCCGCCGCTGGGACTCCTGCTTCACCATGGACTACTCTTACATCCACGGCGGCAGCGTGCGGTCCAGCACGCAGTCGAGATACCGCCAGTGGATGACCCACAAGCTGGCGACCTGGCACGACCAGTTCGGCAGCTCCGGCTGCGTCGGCTGCGGGCGCTGCATCACCTGGTGTCCGGTCGGTATCGACATCACCGAAGAGGTTCGCGCCATCCGCGACAGCGAGCGCGGCCCCCCGTCAGAGTCTTGATACGCCAGAGTCCTGAGGAGAACGGCCATGGAAGGGCTGGAACGCATCATCAAGGAACACGCCTTCTTCGCGGAGCTCACCGACGATTTCTGCAAGCTGGTCTGCGGTTGCGCCAAGAACGTGCGCTTCGAAGCGGGGGATTACCTCTTCCGCGAAGGCGATCCGGCGGACCAGCTCTACGTGGTCCGTGAGGGCCGGGTGGCGATGGAGCTGAGCGCGCCGGGGCACGGCTCCATGACCTTCCAGACCGTGGGCGCGGGCGAGATCCTCGGCATCTCCTGGCTCATCCCGCCCTACCGCTGGACCTACGACGCCAAGGCGCTGGAGCGGATCCGCGCGATCTCCATCGATGCCACCTGCATCCGCCGCAAGTGCGAGGACGACCACGACCTGGGCTACGAGCTGATGAAGCGCTTCGTGCCGGTGCTGATTGAACGCCTGCACGCCACGCGCCTGCAGATGCTGGACGTCTACGGGACCAAAAGCTAGTGGCGGCGCCGGAGACCGCCCCGCTCGACCCCATGGCGCCGCTGGTCGCGCGCGTCACGGCGCGCCGCCAAGACGCGCCAGAGGTCTTCACGCTGGAGCTGGAGCCGGAGGACCCCGGCGCGCTGGCGCCCTTCGCGCCGGGCCAGTTCAACATGCTGACCGTCTTCGGCGTCGGCGAGGTGCCGATCAGCTTCAGCGGCGATCCCGCCGAGCAGGGCCGCCTGGTCCACACCATCCGCGCCGTGGGGCCGGTCTCCGGCGCGCTGACCGAGCTGCGCCCCGGCGCGGCGCTCGGCCTGCGCGGGCCTTTCGGCGTCGGCTGGCCCCTGGCCGAGGCCGCGGGCAAGGACGTGGTGGTGGTGGCCGGCGGCCTGGGCCTGGCGCCGCTGCGCCCCGCGCTCTACCGCCTCTTCGCCGAGCGCGAGCGCTACGGCAAGATCGTGCTGCTCTACGGCACCCGCAGCCCCGACGACATCCTCTTCCGGCGCGAGCTGGAGGCCTGGCGCGGCCGCCTGGACGCGGAGGTGGAAGTCACCGTCGACCACGCCATGGCGGCTTGGCACGGCCACGTCGGCGTGGTCACCACGCTGATCCCGCGCTGCAGCTTCGACCCGGCGCAGACCGTGGCGCTGGTCTGCGGCCCCGAGGTGATGATGCGTTTCGCCATCGGCGCGCTGATGGACGCCGGCGTCGCGGCCGACGACATCTACCTCTCCATGGAGCGCAACATGAAGTGCGCGGTGGGCTTCTGCGGCCACTGCCAGTTCGGGCCGGTCTTCGTCTGCCGCGACGGCCCGGTGTTCCCCTACACGCGGCTGCGCGGCCTCCTGGCCCTGAAGGAGCTCTGAGATGCCGGCCCCAAAACAGCAGGAAAAGAAGAAGCCGCGCCTGGCCGTCTGGAAGTTCGCCTCCTGCGACGGCTGCCAGCTCAGCCTCCTGGACTGCGAGGACGAGCTGCTGGCCGTCGCCGGGGCCGTCGACGTCGCCTATTTCCCAGAGGCGACGCGGGCCGAGATCTCCGGCACCTACGACCTCTCCCTGGTCGAGGGCTCGGTGACCACGGCGCACGACGCCGAACGGATCCAGGAGGTGCGCCGCCGCTCCAAGTTCCTGGTGACCATCGGCGCCTGCGCCACGGCGGGCGGCATCCAGGCGCTGCGCAACTTCGCCGACGTGAAGGAATATACCTCCGTCGTCTACGCGCGGCCCGACTACATCGAGACCCTGGCCACCTCCACGCCCATCGCCGACCATGTGAGCGTCGACTTTGAGTTGCGCGGCTGCCCGATCAGCAAGCGCCAGCTGCTGGAGGTGGTCTGCGCCTACCTGGCCGGCCGCCGCCCGGCGACGCCGCCGCACTCCACCTGCATCGAGTGCAAGCTGAAGGGCAATGTCTGCGTCATGGTGGCCCACGGCACGCCCTGCCTCGGGCCGGCCACCCATGCCGGCTGCGGCGCGCTCTGCCCGTCCTACGACCGCGGCTGCTACGGCTGCTTCGGGCCGATGGAGTCGCCCAACGCGGTCTCCCTCAGCCGCCGCCTGCAGGAGCTGGGCATGGACGAGGCGGCGCTGAAGCGCGTCTACCGCAGCTTCAACGCGGGCGCGCCGGCCTTTCGCAAGGAGAGCGAACGCCATGGGAAATAGGACCATCAAGGTCGACTACCTCGCCCGCGTCGAGGGTGAGGGCGCCTTCAAGGTGGTGGTGCGCGACGGCAAGGTGCAGGAAGCGGAACTGCGCATCTTCGAGCCGCCGCGCTTCTTCGAGGCCTTCCTGCGCGGGCGCTCCATCGACGAGCTCTCCGACATCGTGGCACGTATCTGCGGCATCTGCCCCGTCGCCTACCAGATGAGCGCGGTGCACGCGGTGGAGAACGCCCTGGGCGTCACCGTCGACGGCCCCCTGCGTGAACTGCGCCGCCTCCTGTACTGCGGCGAGTGGATCGAGAGCCACGTGCTGCACGTCACCATGCTGCACGCGCCCGACTTCCTCGGCTACCAGGGCGGCATCGACATGGCACGCGACCACGGCGAGGCGGTGAAGCGCGGCCTGGAACTGAAGAAGGCCGGCAACGACATCCTGACCCTGCTGGGTGGGCGCGAGATCCATCCCATCAACGTGCGCGTCGGCGGCTTCTACCGCGCCCCGCGGCGCCGCGAGTTCGCGCCTTTGGCCGAGACGCTGAAGCGGGCGCGCGACCAGGCGCTGGAGACGCTGCGCTGGGTCGCCGGCTTCGATTTTCCCGACCGCGAGCGCGACTACACCTTCGTTTCCCTGCGCCACCCCGATGAATACCCCTTCAACGAAGGCCATATCGTCTCCAACCGCGGCCTCGACATCGCGGCGGCGGACTACGACGACCACTTCGGAGAAATCCATGTGGCGCACTCCACCGCTTTGCAGTCGCGCATGACCGACGGCTCGGCCTATCTGGTCGGCCCGCTGGCGCGCTACAGCCTGAATTTCGACAAGCTGTCGCCGGCGGTGCAGCAGGCGGCGCGCGAGGCGGGCCTGGGCGAAGTCTGCCGCAACCCCTACCAGAGCATCGTGGTGCGCGCCGTCGAGGCGCTGCACGCGGTCGAGGAGGCGCTGCGCATCATCGACGACTACCAGGAGCCGGAGCGTCCCGCCGTCGTCCTCGAGCCCGCCGCCGGCGTCGGCTTCGCCGCTACGGAGGCGCCGCGCGGCCTGCTGTGGCACCGCTATGCCCTGGAAGATGACGGCACCATCGCCGAGGCGCGCATCGTGCCGCCGACCTCGCAGAACCAGGCCTGCATCGAGGAGGACCTGACCAGCTTCATCGGCGGCTTCCTGGACCTGCCCGACGAGGCGCTGCAGCACCGCTGCGAGCAGACGGTGCGCAACTACGATCCCTGCATCTCCTGCGCCACGCACTTCCTGCGCCTGGACCTGGACCGGGGCTGAGCCGTGGCGGACGAGGGCGCAGCCTGCCGGGTGATCGGCCTCGGCAATCCCGACCGCGGCGACGACGGCGCGGGGCGGGCGGTGGCGCGCTGGCTGGCGGGCCGCCTGCCGCCCGAGGTGGAGATCCTGGAACGCGGCGGGGAAGCGGCCGACCTGCTGGCCTGCCTGGACGGCGTCGCCGCGGTCTATCTGGTCGACGCCTCGGCCCCGGCCGGCGCGCCGGGCCGGGTCAGGCGCTTCGACGCTACCGCCGCGCCCCTGCCGGCGGAGGGTTTCGCTTTCTCCACCCACGGCCTGGGCCTGGGCGAGGCGGTGGAACTGGCCCGCGCCCTGGGCAGCCTGCCGCCGCGCTGCGTCGTTTACGCCATCGAGGGCCAGGACTTCACGCCCGGCGCTCCCCTCTCGCCCGCCGTCGCCGCCGCCGTGGCCGAGGCCGGCGGAAAGCTGTCCCGCGAAATCCACAGCTGAGACTTATCCCCCGGGCCCTGGTCCCCCGGCCCTGATCGGCGGTCGACAAGCCGCTGTCAGTGGCTATGCTGCAGCCCTGCGCCGAAGATAGCGCTATCCTGGCGTAATTTTGCATACAAGGAAGAGACGATGAGCCTAGCCCTGACTGGAAAGCACCTGATTGCCGGCGCCTGGGTCGCCGGCGAGAAAACCTTCGAGTCGTCGCCCGCGCAGGGCCCCGCCCGCAGCTATGCGGTGGGCACGCCGGGCGATGTCGCCACCGCCTGCGAGGCCGCCGAGGAGGCATTCTGGAGCTTCGGCTACTCGACCCGCGCCGAGCGCGCCGCCTTCCTGAACAAGATCGCCGACGAGATCGAGGCGCGCGGCGAGGCCATTACCGAGATCGGCACCCAGGAGACCGGCCTGCCCGAGGCGCGCCTGCAGGGCGAGCGCGGGCGGACCACCGGCCAGCTCCGGCTCTTCGCCGCCCATATCGAAAAGGGCGACTACCTGGACCGCCGCCACGACGCGGCCCTGCCCGACCGCCAGCCCCTGCCGCGCCCGGACCTGCGGGTCATGCAGCGCCCCATCGGCCCGGTCGCCGTCTTCGGCGCCTCCAACTTCCCGCTGGCCTTCTCCGTGGCCGGCGGCGACACCGCCGCGGCGCTGGCCGCCGGCTGCCCGGTGGTGGTCAAGGGCCACTCGGCCCACCCCGGCACCGGCGAGGTGGTGGCCCAGGCCATCGACGCGGCGGTCAAGGCCTGCGGCCTGCATCCCGGCGTTTTCTCCCTGATCCAGGGCGGCAACCGCGCGGTCGGCCAGGCCCTGGTGCAGCACCCGCTGATCAAGGCGGTGGGCTTCACCGGCTCGCTGGCCGGCGGGCGCGCGCTCTTCGACCTCTGCGCCCAGCGCCCCGAGCCGATCCCCTTCTTCGGCGAGCTGGGCTCGGTCAATCCCATGTTCCTGCTGCCTCAGGCGCTTGCCGCGCGCGGCGCGGCCATCGCCCAGGGCTGGGCCGGCTCGCTGACCATGGGCGCGGGGCAGTTCTGCACCAACCCGGGCATCGCGGTGGCCGTCGACGGCCCCGACCTGCAGAGCTTCATGGCCGCGGCCGGCGAAGCGCTGAAGCCCGTCGATGC